>Ga0255368_10221_pt1 | contig 14276 bp, 11 predicted proteins | sample ANMaggSeSYBR01E6_FD_182094 | JGI IMG/M metagenome (GOLD analysis project Ga0255368, IMG submission 182094) | Sediment cell enrichment communities from methane seep in Santa Monica Basin, California, United Staets - ANME aggregate JGI... | ecosystem: Environmental > Aquatic > Marine > Cold seeps >...
GCAATATTATCTTGGGTTTTCGCAGACACGAATACTATTGGGAATCCTTGAATTTGATATTTTCTTATATTATTCAAAAGAATTTCAGAATCTTCAGGTTTTACTAAGTCAGATTTATTTCCTATTAAATATGTAATGCATTCAGGGGAGTGTTTTGATAAGTTTTTAAGATACGTCTCTTTTATTTCTTGGAGAGACTCCTTTGGGTTATTCAAGTCAAACAATAGTAGAGCTGAATCCAAATTACTGAAAAACACGGGATTCAAAGGATTGAAACTTCTTTGTCCTCCAATATCCCATATATTTAATCTTATGTAGTTATCTTTTAATCTGTATTCTTTTCTGGCAATATTACTCCCAATAGTGGGGATGTACATGGAAGGAAATTCTTTTCCCACGAGAGTATTGACCATCGATGTTTTACCGACACCCCATTGACCCAATATTGTGAGCTTAATGTTGATTTCAGAGACTAGCATGAACAGTAATTAAAAAAATATTGATAATTTATTAGCATATAAAAAAAGGTCTATTTAAATATGCTTTATTTAGAAGCAGAATCTTGTATAAGAAAGTATCAAATACTCTTCTAATTAGAAGGAATATCGTGATTTTTCTCTGAAAATTTTTTAAAAGCGTATATTAATCTTTGGAGAACTGTTACATTAGTGCCAATGGCAAGAATAATCATTGTCCACCAGATTGCGCTAGGAAACCAGAATTGAAATATCGAGCCTATAAATAGGATTGGAACTCTATCCGTTCTTTCAAGCAATCCTACACCGTATAAGTTTGGAACTCCTAAGCTTTCTATTTTAGCTCTAGTATATGAAGTTAAAAATGCTCCAGCTAATGTAATTAGGCCAATATAGACATTAGTATACCCACTAAGAATTATACCAAAGAAAATGAAGATATCTCCTATTCGATCTAAGGTAGAATCTAAAAAAGCTCCCAATTTAGTTGGTCCTTGCAATCGAGCAACTACACCATCTAATTGATCAAAAAACTCAACGATAAATAATGTTATAATGATAAAAACTAGATTTTGGACCATGAAACTCAAAAGGGTTAAAAATGCGAAAAAAAGACCTAAAGCAGTGATAAGGTTAGCGGGTACTTTTTTTATCTTTTTCCCTAATGGAAGTAATAGTTTTTCTGAATACTTTTTTACTCCTAATAACATCTTGCTTTATCATCTTAGATTTAGTGGGTTATATTTTTTTCTAAATATAAGGCTTATCATAATTTATCATAATGAAATAATGAGAAAAAAAAAAACTTTTACACACGATAAATGGGGTAAAATTTCTTTTCTAAATATTCTATAAAATAGTCTGGATTTAAGTCCTCTCCTGTAACTCTAGTAATCAAGTCTTTAGCTTGATAAATTCTACCGTATTGGTGGATGTTTTCTCTTACAAATGTTAATAAGTTAGAAAAATTACCTTTTTCATAATCTCCTGGTAATGACGGATGCTCATTAAGCGCTTTTTTATAGAATTGTGCTCCATATAAGTTACCTAAAAAGTAAGTTGGGAAATATCCAAAGTATCCACTGGACCAATGTACATCCTGTAAGACGCCGTCTGCATTATTTGGAGGTGTTATTCCTAGCAAATCCTCCATTTTTGAATTCCATATTTCTGGTAATTCACTAACATTTACCTTTCCTTCGATGATATCTCTTTCTAATTCGAATCTTAATATTACATGCATACCGTAGGTAACTTCATCAGCATCTACACGAATAAGAGAAGGTTGGACTGTGTTAATACTTCGATGAAAATCCTCCAAAGAGATACCTTTGAAATTGCCTGGAAAACTTTTTCCTAATTTAGGATACCAATATTTCCAAAATTCTTTACTGCGCCCCACCATATTTTCCCACATTCTCGACTGACTTTCGTGAATGCCCATTGAACAGCCATCTGCTAAAATGTTATCGTGAATTTCTTCCTTAAACCCCATTTCGTATAAAGCGTGTCCACATTCGTGAATCGACCCAAAAAGGCACGTTGAGAAGAAGTTTTCGTTAATTCGAGTAGTAAATCTTGTATCCGTGGAAGAAAGAGATGTTGTAAATGGATGTGCTGATTTATCTTGACGTCCTTTATTAAAATCATAATTTAATCCTTTGATGACTTTAATGCTAAAATCCCATTGTTTATCTGCATCCCATTTCTGTGTAAGAATGGAAAAGTCTGGTTTATCGGTTGAAGTATTCAATTTGTTTATGATTTTATTAAGGTTTTGTTTCGATTTGCTGAATATTTTCGCAATCCAATCGTATGTGGCACCGGGTTCGTAGAGATCGATGAGCGTTGAGTAGGGATCAGGATGTGTATCTAATTTTTCTGCAACTTGAATTTGGAGACCGATCATCTTCTCTAAAAGTGGTTGAAATAGAGAAAAATCATCTTTTTTCCGGGCTTCAACCCATTTAGCATGACCTAAAGAAGCAGTTTTAGAAATTTCTTCAACCAATTTCGTTGGTAATTTGACTTCTTGATCGTAGTCTCTTTTAGCTTCTCGTATGAAGGCAGCATCAGTTAAATCTAAATTATCTAACTTCTCACATTCTTTGATCAGATTTCCTATTTTATCAGAAATTAATCGCTCATGAACAATTTTACTCATAAGAGCACTTTGTTCCGCTCTACCTCCAAAAGATCCGTTGGGTAAATTAACCTGCTCATCCCATCCTAATAAAGCACGGATATGGTTAAGGCGAGTAATTTCACTAAATTTTTTCTTAAGTTCTTCTATAGGATTCATTTTTTTAAATACATGTTTTAATTTTCTTGAAATTTATATAAGCGAGATAAATTTAAGTATATAAAAAAAATTTGCTTTTTTGGTTCACTACTACATTCTCTTATTATATAAAAATCGAGTCAAAACCTCTATAAGGAATCGTGTTTTACAAAAAAGGTAGCTGCAGCTTCGATATCCTCATCTGTAAGAGGTCTTGCTAAAGTTTTTTGTAGTTCCGTTATTAACTGAGAGCATAAATTTATACTTAGTGTGCTTCCACTTAGTTCAATCATTTCTTGAAGTATTTTAGGATAATCCTTTTTGCTCTCGCTTTCGCTTTGTTCCAGCGTTGGACGTTTTTCTTCGGGGATAACTTCATCTATATGGAGTGTAATGTCTTCTTTATCAATATCTACTGTTTCTGAAGCATCTGATTCTGAAAATAATAATAAATCCTCCGTCTCTTGCTTAACCACTGGTGAACGTGACGCCTTAATCGTAGCCATAGGTACCTCGATTGGGGGCGGTTTAATTTGGGATTTACTAGATGGTAGTGGTTGCACTTGAACTCGTCGCGTAAATTGAATTTTTCCTGGCATCTCGAATTTCTTTTTGCTTTCGATTTGTTTTCTCATTTCAGTTTGTTCGTCGATTTTTTCTTGTAGTTTAGCTACTTTTGCCTTTAATGTAGAGATATAAGTAAAATCTTGATAATTATTTGAAATTTTTACAAGTTCTTTGTATTTAGCAATTGCGAGGATTAAATTCCCGTCGTTTTCAATACTTTCAGCTTCATTAAACGATTCTATAAAATGATGAGGTAAAAGTTTTTTTAAATTGAGGGTTCTAGCGATCAAGAGTTTAATTTTTTCTCGCACTCCAGTTTCAACTAATGAAATTTCTTCAAAATCTGAAAGGTCTAACTCGTTTTTTACGATTTTCAAGTCCTTTTTATTAATCTTATCGCGATTATTTCCAAGAATAAGGAGCTTGGAGAAATTGCTTTCTTGTTTTTGTAAGTTTAAAAAATGTTTAATAACTCGGATATGATAACTAGACAAATCGAACAATAAAACAACCAAGTCAGACCCTTGTATGAATTTTGACCATAAAAGTGAAAAATTATCTTTTAATTCAAAATCCCAGAGATCGAACTTTAAATTATCTAAAGTGATAACCGATGCTTTTGCGAAATTCATAATCTGACGTACCTGGTCGCTCTTTAACATATTGAATAGGTATGATTTACCAGAACTAGTTGGACCAATAATCACAATTTTAGAATGCATTTGGTGTTGCTGCTCTCTCAAAAAATCCACGAATTCTCGTTTTTTATCATCTGGATTGCTCACATCTGTCGGATGTGGAAACAGTTCATTAAACTTTTGTATTGTGTTGTCTAATATTGGAGATATATATTCAAGACTATCAACTAAGTCTGAAATAAATAGAAATAATACATTTTTCTCCGATTTATGGAATATTTGGAAGTTTTCTGAAACAGGTCGATGAAAGATTTTGCCCATCGTAGGCATATCTAGAAATGACTGAATAACAGTTCTAACGTTGTTCAACTCCTCATCTCCAAGTGCGAGAGCGTATGTATGGTTATAAATATTTTTTCCAGAATAAAAAATGTGGATTTGCCGAAGTATTTTTATCTCCTCTTTTTCTTTCTTTAAACGCTTTAATTATATATATTAAATCTCTCATTAATATATTTTACAATTCAAAGTACTTACTTTCAGTGAGTTGGTTCGAAACACAATAGAAAAGTTTAGAATTGGTGTTAAATGTTAATAAAATGTGAAATTATGATTTTCTAAAACATAAAAACTCTGAAAAATGCCACTCCAGCCCGAACATATTGCGAAATTTTTGGACGAAGACGTAGATGTGAAGTTCAAGACGGAATTACTTGAACTTTTACGAAAGAAAATTGATAGATTGTGTTTTAAAGAATGTGAAATCGATAGAATTCAATGTACCTTGACTCCACTCTGTACGAGAAGAACTTTACTGAAAATTCGATTGTTGAATGGGCTTACAATCGAAGATCAACCAAATTTCTGTTATAGTGTACATAAAAATATAATTTTTCGAGATTTTAGAAACAAAACTGTAATCTACAAACCTAACGATGCCTATTTATATCTGATTGATTTCTTTGATGTCTTTTTCCATGGAGATTATAGAAAATTAAATAAATTTTTTTCAAAAGAAGACTTTAAAGAAGCGGGCAAGATTTTTAAAGATAGAATAAAAAACAGGGACGAGAATTTTCGTTATCTTTTAACTAAAGATCGCGAATTTATGCTATTTAATTACGATGAAAAAATCCATGTTTGCTTCATAAACGAGAAATATGCGTTATGTAATGCAAATAGAGAAAATATTACCGATTTGAAACTCTTATTTGGTTTATGCAAACTCTTTTCCCGGATATATTTTCCTGAAGTTAAGTTAAAATTAATTCCGAATGAATGCGTAGAGATTACAATTTTTATTCCAAAAGAAACGCTTTCTTCCATCAGCAATGAAATACCAAAAAATGAAGATTCGAAACGGGATAACTACATTTGGAACGATTTTGCTAGTGAACTAGATGTTTTAAGCCAATTTTGTAAAGAAATTAAGATATATGTTGACAGAAAGCAAAATTTAGCAATAAAACTAAGCATAAGTGCAAAAGCAGAAATCCGTTACCGAGATTTGCGTTTAGTGTTTAACATTCTATTTCGCTTATATAACGATTTCTACATATTACATATTTAAAATTAAGATAGAACAATAAGATAGTTGAAAAAAAATGGCCGAAAGTAACCAGGATAATCCTGAAATAAATAAAATTAAAGATTTTGTGAAAGATGATAGAATAGATGACGCAGTTAAAATAATTGCCTTGTATCTCGGAGATTCTAATCAAGATAATTATTTAGACAGGCTAGAGCACATCATCGAAATGTTGCTGTCCATTCTTGGAGGGAGGATAGTATTAAGATTTTTAATAGAGCAACTCGTAATAGATATTCCTTCATTACTTGAAAATCTCTCAAAACGTGATTCTGTCCTTCGATATTCATTTTTATTACTTTTAAAAACACTTTGCGAGAACGAATGCGATTTGTTTCTCCCCCATAGTAAAGATTTATTAGATTCCCCTGACCCTAATGTTCGTGAAGCCGACTTACAGCTTATAATTTTTATGGCAGGAGGTGAGACTGATATTGAAGATGAATCACTAGTTAACAAAATCGTGCTTACCCTAGCTGACGAAAAAGATTTTGTAGTTGAGAAAGCTATACAAGCGGTAATAACAATTGGCAGAAAGCACCCCTCCTTAATTACAAAGGCAGTCAATAATTTGGTTAAAGAACATCCAGAAAACGAGGATCTGAAAACTGCCATAGATACAGTGCTTAAATCAGTAGTTACTGTTGAGAAAATTGATGAATTAGTCGAAGATAGCCATAAAGAAGCAACGTTGGATGAAGATACTTTAGAAAAGGAAGAAATTGAAATATTTGATAAAGAGTTAGAACTCAAGAAAAAAGAAATTGAAATCAAGAAAAAAAAGTTAGAATTAGAAGAAAAAGAGAAAGACTTAGAAGAAAAAATAATCGAAGAAAAAGAAAAAACGCTAAAACTTAAAGAAGAAATTCTCGAACAAGAAATTACAGTAGATTCTGCAGAACTCCTTCCTAAAAAGGTTAAAAAACAATTGAAAAAAGAAGAATCTGACATCATAGATAAGGAGATTGAACTCAAGAAGAAAGATTTAGAAATAAAGAAAAAAAAATTGGAGTTGGAATTCAAAGAACGAGAAATTGAAGAATTAGCTATTCAAGAAAAAGAAAAAGCTTTAAAACTAAAAGAAGAATTAATTGAAAAAGAAACAGAACTATCGAACGTAGAAATTGAATTACATCAGAAAATGATTGAGGAAAAAGAACAAAGAATCATGGAAACCGAACTAGAGAGAGCAGAAGAAAAAATTAAAGAACTTAAAGATGATAATTCTGATCGCCCTGATGTTGACGAAGATAGTTGAATGATGAAAAATTTAAAATAAGCCTATCCCTAATTGATTTTATCTTCTGTTATTGGAGCAGTATATAACCGCTTCACAATTTTCCGGATCTCGTTAACTTTAACACTATCTGCAGGTAAACTTTTTTGTATGGTCTTAGCAAGTCTATAAGCAAGCTCAATATAACTTAAATCTTCTAAAAATTCAACAATCTGGATTTTATAATCGCTATCCTCTACACCCTCCCCATATTCCATTAATTTTTCTTTCAGTAAGAGATCGATCTTATCCGTCCTTTCAATAAAACGCACTTTTTTAACTAGTTGTTTAAAAGAATTAAAAATGTTGTAGAGCTCTGAACGAGGATATTCATCAATATTCTTTAATACGTAGAATATAAAGAGTTCCGCCTTTTCATAGCGTTTAATTTTCAAACTCACTTCTAAAAGTTCAAGAACTGCTTGTTCGTAAAGAAATTTACTTTCTATATTAGGGACTATTTTTTCGAATATCCAATCAATTAAATTAGGTTGATCAAACCTTTCTATAATGTCTATAAGTAGTTTAATAATAGAAAAATATAACTTAGCATTTTCAGTTTTGGTTCCCGATAAGAACGATACTAAGGCATATTTAATCCTTCCCATAGCATCCTCCATATTAATTGGAGTTTCTGCGAATTTATAAAATGCTGATTCTAAAATTGGTTGAACTTTTTCTCTACTTTTAAAATCGTAGATGAAATATTCGCCCCAATTCGGGGCAATCTTCTTTGAGGTTGACTCATCTTTAGTTTTTGGAGTTGCCCTTTTAGGGGTTTTTGGTTTTGACTCTTTAATTTTTACAATTTGGTTTTCCGCTTCTTCTTCTGTTAATATTTCTAAAATTATCTTGTCCTTTTCTTTTGGAACTTTTATTCTGAAGAAAGTTTCAATCTCTTCATTGAATAAATTTTCTCGTAGTTCTTTTGGGAAAGTGATACCTGTTTTCGTCTTTTTTATAATGTCTTCAAAAAAAACTTCTTCCTCTGGTCTTTTATCTTGCGCCATATTTATTGGTAAGAATAACGGTTTTTTAATTCTATGTTGAATGGAATTAGATTAATAATTTGGAGCTATCTAATAATATATCAAGGTATATCATCCGGTAATGTTAACTAACTCTACGCCCCTAATATCGTAATTTTTATCAATGAAACAAAGAATCGCATGACCTTTATGCACATATACAAGAGGTACGGGGTAAGATTCGGCGTTTTCGATAAAACTCTTTTTTACGATGATAGGAAGGACAGTATTACACACCATGCAAGGTACTTTAAGCTCTTTCACTATGTCAAATTTATTAAAGCCAACAATAATGTCTTCAATATTTTCATTAAATGAATTAACCATTGTAGTATTAAAATTACCGTAAGAGATATACGACTCTACATCATATTTCACATTAAACTCTATACTCACTTTTTCTATTAAAGCTTCAAGCAATTGGAATTGAACTTTATTATTAGAACCTGCAGTGTATATTAAATTATTTATTCGAATATGCACAATTTTCATGTTGCCCCTGAAAATATGGAAAAATATATTACTCACAGGATTCTGCTTAACAATATTTAAGTCTAATATAAAACTTTTATATGATCTTGGAGGTTTCCATTCAAATACAGTAAATTCGTCCGTACTAATGTTAATAAACTCGAGATTTCGTAATATTTGAGAATATTCAACCATTTGTGTTTCTACGCTCTGAATATTTTTCTAACTTATGTAATTATTCAAATAAGGGAGTGTTTCTGATTTACTCTTGAAAGTACTAATTTTATAACTAATAAAAACACTTTAATTATTTATATATTACATGTAAATTCTAATAAATATATTTAAGTTTTAAGAAACTAATTACACGATAATTATGAAAGATTATTCAGATTGGGAACCGGTTTACGATTATGAAAAAGAGTCTCCGTATCTTGAAAATACAAATCGCCCATGGCTAAAATACAGAGCTCCTAACGTCCCGAAATCAATAAAATTCGATCCAATCCCGGTTCATGAGCTTATAGGATTAACTGCTAAGAACTATCCAAATAATGTTTGTGTTCATCATAAATCAACTGATAAAAAATATACTTTTCGTGAGTTAACTTATATTTCAGATAAAATATCTAACGCATTGTATCAGTTGGGGACAAAAAAGGGTGATGCGATAGGTATTATGACGGGCAATTGCCCAGAATTTTTGTTTTGTTGCCTTGGAATTATGAAAACTGGCGCTATCGTCATACCAATTAATCCGTTACTTAAGGAAGCTGATGTATCTCACATCATTAAAGAGACTGAAAATGTAAAAACTGTGTTTGTTCACAAAAAAAATTTTAGAACAATGAAAAAAGCACAAAAAGATGTGATGGTAGAAAATATAATCCTTTTGGAAGCCGACATTGCTAAAGAGGGAACTATAACTTTGGAGGAGTTTATCGAAGGTGTAGCACCCATTCGACCAGATGTAGATATAGATCCCTCTAACGACCTTGCTGCTCTTTTATTTACTGGTGGAACTACGGGATTACCAAAAGGCGTAATGTTAACTCATACTAACCTAGTTTCTTGTACACTCTCAACTTTATTAATGTCTGGTGAACAAGAAGAGGGAGAAGATAACTTTGGAAAAACAGTAAACTTATCTATTATACCATTGTGCCATTCTTTTGGATTTTTAGTTATGATTATAGCAGTTTTCGGAGCAGCAATGGTAGTAATGTTTCCTTCCTTTAACGCTTCTGTAGTTTTAGAAGCAATTGAGTATTACAAAGTAATAAATTATGTTGGAGTTCCAGTTATGTATCAAATGTTAATTAATAATCCAGATTTCACAGAACGAGATCTTTCTAGCCTTGAGGAAGCAAATTCAGGTTCAGCCGCCTTACCTCCAGAATTAGCTAAGAAATGGGAAGACGTTGTTGGAATTAAAGTGGGTCAAGGCTTTGGTTTAACAGAAACTTCACCCATCACTCACTTGGCGGCTAAATGGATGCCGGAGATCCGTTCTGAGAGCATTGGCGTTCCGATAATCGATACTGACGCAAAAATTGTTAATTCTGAAACTTTAGAAGAACTAGAGCCTAACGAAATTGGAGAATTATTGATAAAAGGTCCCCAAATAATGAAAGGATATTGGAAAAGCCCCGAAGAAACAAAGAAAACGATTATTGACGGGTGGTTAAGAACAGGAGATCTAGCGCGGATGGATGAGTTAGGATATTTTTATATTGAAGGTCGCTCAAAGGACATAATTAAATATAAAGGGTATAAAGTAATGCCGCGTGAAGTCGAAGAAAAGTTATATGAACATCCAGCAATTCTCGAAGCTGGCGTAGTTTCGGCACCTGATCCAAACATTGGAGAAACTATTAAAGCTTTTGTAGTTTTAAAACCAGAATATAAAGATACCGGCATAACTGAGAGAGAAATTATTGAATGGGCTAAAGAAAAATTAGCTGGCTATAAATACCCTCGACAAATAGAATTTTTAAATATATTACCTAGAACTTCAGTTGGTAAAATATTTAGAAGAAAATTAAGAGAAAGGAATGTAAAAGACTAACATATTCAGCTTACACTTAAAATTAGTTTAGTTTTTTTACCTAAAACTTAATTTACATTTTATATGTGTAGCTACCTTATTTTATTGTATAAAATTTAATTTTTTAATGTGAATAACATGAATAAAGAAGAGATATGTTTTATGTCTGCCATCGACATGTTCGAGGCGATTAGAAGTCAGGAACTGACTTCAATGGAAATAACGGAAACGATAATTGAAAGAATTGAAAAAATCAATCCAATAACAAACGCTTATTGCACAACAACATTCGATTTAGCTCGAAAGATGGCAAAAGAAGCAGATGATAAAGTGAAAAAAGGAGAAAAGCTAGGATTATTAAACGGTATCCCTACATCAATTAAAGATTTAAATCCTGTAAAGGGAATTAGAACTACATATGGATCTAAAATTTTTGAGAATAATATTGCTGACCATGATGACATCGCCGTTCGAAGATTAAAAAAAGAAGGGTGCGTCATCTTAGGAAAAACTAATACACCTGAATTTGGTTTCAAGGGAGTAACAGATAATTTAATATTCGGATATAGTCGCAACCCGTGGAACTTAGACGTCACAACGGGAGGATCCAGTGGTGGAGCAGCTTCAGCAGTTGTTTCAGGTTTAGGATCATTAGCGCAAGGATCAGACGGAGGAGGTTCAATAAGGCACCCCTCAAGTTTTTGTGGAACATACGGTCTTAAACCAAGCTTCGGAAGGGTTCCACGATATCCCGAGTTATTCCCAGTGGGTATGAATATTGCAGTCATTGGTCCGATTGTTCGACATGTCAAAGACGCAGCATTGATGTTAGACGCAATGAAGGGTCCATTTGAAGGTGATAAAGCTTCATTACCTAAAGACGGATTTAGATATGTCGATAAAATTAGTGAAGTTCCTGAAGGCCTAAAAATTGGGTACTCCCTAGATTTAGGGTACGCAAAAATAGTAGACACTGAGGTAAAGAAGAATATTTTAAATTCTGTCGAATTGTTTGAGAACTTTGGATGGGATATCGAACCCGTTAAAATGAAAATGCGAAAAGCTCATTTTGCATTTACCACGATCTGGACTTCGGCATTAGGGTATAATCTAAGATCATATTTGAAAGAATGGGAAGAAAAAATGGACCCCGATTTAGTAAGATTAATTAAAGCAGGTTTAAGCTACGATGGAACATCACTACCAAAAGCATTAGCCATTCGCGCTCAAATATATGCAACTATTTATAAGGTTTTCAAGGATTACGATATTTTAATAACACCATCGACAGCTATTCCCGCTTTTAAGTTGGGAAGTATGTTTCCCTCTAAGATAAACGGGATTAATGTATCTCCAACTGCATGGATGCCATTTTCGTTCCCATTTAATTTGACAGGGCACCCCGCAGCTAGTATCCCTAGTGGCTGGTCAAGCAGCGGTTTACCTATTGGAATGCAAATAGTGGGTAAAAGATTCGATGAACTTACTGTTTTACAAGTTTCTAAAGCGTTCGAAGAATTAGCTCCTTGGCAAGATAAACGACCAAATTTTAGTTAATTCTTCCGAATCACTTTATTTTTTTTATTATTTCTAAAATAAAATTTTTTATTACTAGTTAATTTGCTATTTATGTATATTAAGAATTTTAACGAAAACAAAAATGAATAAGAAACTACAGAGAAAGGAACTATCGAGTGTTAAAAAGACTCAATTAGCGCCTGAATATAGTAATTTAGAGTTTTCGGTAGTACTTAACATGCCGGAACATGCAGCTAATATCGGTGCAATAGCTAGACTTATGAAGAATTTCAATTTCGAACACCTGATTATCTATAATTCAAATGAAAAAGCAGAAAAAATTCGAAGCTACCATACGCAAGGTTTTGCGATGCACGGTAAAGAAATCCTTTTTAACGCAGAAATTATAACGATTGGAAACCAAATTGACCATCTATCTGGCTTTAAAGCATTGATGAACAGATTCGATATTAAAATTGCTTCAACAGCAAAAGGAAAACATTATACGAATATACGAAGATTAGCTACTTTCCCGGCAGAATTAACCCTCCCAATATCAGAAAAACCACTAAAAATTGCTCTAGTTTTTGGGAGAGAGTCCCACGGTCTCACGAATGACGAAATCGAGATGACTGATTTAGTTGTACGAATACCTTCTGATGAGGATTACCCTACGCTCAATCTTTCTCAAGCTTGTGGAATTATACTATATGAGATATATAAAAAAATTCACAATCTAGAAATTGGAAGAGGTCTCAAACCTGTCTTAATTGCAAATAAAAAAGATAAGCAATTGTTCTACAATCTAATTAAAAAATTAATTACAAATCTTAGAATTCGCACCTACAGAAAAGAAAATGTATTTTTCGCCTTAAAAAATGTTTTTGAGAGAGCGTTCGTATCTAAAAAAGAATTAAACCTCATTATTGGGGTATTTTCAAAATTGAATTCGTATTTAGAAAAAAGAGATATAAGTGAAGATTAAATTTAATAGTGTAATCGTACTAAATTGCTTGATAATACCTAGGCTTGCGGTCATAGACTACCATTAGTTTATCAGGGGTGTCGTTAACAATTCTTCTAATTACTTTAGCCAAAGCATTATGGGTATTGTACCCCATGGCATTAGCCCATTCACGAGCAGTAGATTTTCCTACTTCCTTCAATTTATCTAAACACATCTGTTCATATGTTTTTGGAATTACTTTTTTTGCTCTTAACGTTAATATTTACCTCCATTCAGTTTTATTACAACTTAAACTTAATCTTTTAATAAAATTACTCTGGTGGCATCTCCTAATATTTCAATAAAATCTATCCTAAAAAAAAATTAGATGAGAGGGTATTTAAACCATGATGCAGATTAGTTGTAGACGAATACTACTTTTTTGTACTAAGATCTAAATTGACCAATTAGATAAACCCAAAAATTTACTTTTAGCTAGAAAGAAAAATACAATTTTTTTTTGATAAAATCGCTATTTATGTAATAAGCATTAAAATTTATAAATAAAAAGAGCAATTAAAAAAAGCAATCATTAAGAGTAGATGATTTAGAATTATGCTAATATGTTAAAATAGAGTTCATTAATGACATTTTACTTGAAAAAATTAACTAATTTAAATATAGCTTTAAAATTGGGAATTATTTCCCACAAAGAATTTAACACTTTAATTCTACAATCATTAGCACTTTAATACTTTAAATCAGCCATATAATTCATTTTTTACTATTAAGTAAAATTCTTTGTAGAGAAGAGTGATGATTAAATTTTAGGCTTTACTATAAACCACCTAAGTGAAGCGATTTAAATAGGTGGTGAAAAATTGTAATATCAAATAGCCTTAAAACTACATAAATTTTAGAGTTTTAAAGATTAAACTTATAAGAGTCTATGTAAATTAAAAGGGGAGAAAATCAAAGCAAAAATGACTCCTGCGCCGCCCTGGATTTTTGTCTTTTGGTAGCGTATGGTTTACGCTCAATCAGCACACTTCCCCTATTTAATTTTTTGACCTAATTATTAGGTCTTGGCGACAGGAGTCATCCTCTTAAAATTGTTACCAGTTTTAAGCTCTTTAAAAAATTAAATTTACTAAATTAATACAATATTACCCATTACTAGCATCAAAACCGTTAACGCTTTAAAATGCTTAAGAATAACTCAAAATATAGGTTTCAAACAATTTAAGCCCTATTACAGAAAAGATGTATTTGAACAATGCTGTACAGTAATTTAACCCTCAAAAAGTGCGCTTGTCTTTAAAATAAAAAGATATATATAGCCAATTATGGTATTTTTAATTAACCATGTCTCAATCGTATAAAGATTTCTTAGATAAATACAAAATTGACGACTTTAAAACGAATTTAAAGCTAAGCGGA
>Ga0255368_10225_pt1 | contig 14114 bp, 6 predicted proteins | sample ANMaggSeSYBR01E6_FD_182094 | JGI IMG/M metagenome (GOLD analysis project Ga0255368, IMG submission 182094) | Sediment cell enrichment communities from methane seep in Santa Monica Basin, California, United Staets - ANME aggregate JGI... | ecosystem: Environmental > Aquatic > Marine > Cold seeps >...
CACGAGGGTAGATCAGGTAGCGGTATTTGGTCCAGTAGTTCCTTTAACTACCGGCTTACCAACAATGTGTTTAAAGCAAATACAGTTGGAGAATATGGCGGGGCAATTAATAATAGAATTGATTCCAAGGATAAAGATGATATTTATTTCTTTCCCGGACAACCCAAACCAAAAGCTGTAAACTTCAAAAATAAAGGCACATTTCGCCCCCTCATTGCAAACAATACATTTGTAGGAAACCATGCCGGTTTATTAGGAGGTGCGGTTTACCTTTCTACAACTTGTGATTCGCTTTGCCCTGTTATTATAAACAATATTTTTAAGGATAATACGGCTGATAGCCTGGATTTCGATGTTCACCACAATGGAGACGAAGAACTATTGTTTTCATACAATAACATTGATCTTTCAAGGATTTCCGGGAACTGGGCCGGAACAGGTAATATAGGCGGTGACCCTGGATTTATTGACACCCTGTTCCATATTGATGCTTCCAGCCTGTGCTGCCATGCAGGTATTGATTCTGTTCTGCATGACGAAAAATGGTATTCTTGTCCCATAACTGATTATGAAGGCCAACCGCGTCCTATGCCTTATACATTTATGCCGGATATCGGTGCGGATGAAGTGGATGAAGGCATTGGGATTCCTAATATTTCTAAAGATCAATCACCCATTTCAATGAATATTTTCCCTAATCCATTCTCAAATCAAACTACCATCAAATTCACACTTCCCGAATCAGAACTTGTAACGCTCTCAATATTTGATATAACAGGAAAACATTTAAAAACAATTCTTTCAAAAAAACTTTCAAAAGGAAATCATCAAATCAAATGGAATGCCGAAGTCCTGAATGAAGGAGTTTATTTTATCAGGCTGGAAACCAATAAAGGAATTAAAACAAAGAAAATGATAAAACTATAAAATTACAAACGTCATTGCGAGCCACAGGGGAGGCTAAAAGTGAGGGAGCGAAGCAATCTGTAAATTTAATAAACGAATGAAAATAACAAGCAGATTGCTTCACTCCAACACACACTGCCAGCCCTTCAGTTCGCAATGACGATAAAAAACGGAGGACCATATCATGAAAAAACACAGACTATTCATTACCTGTTTCTTTTGCCTTTTGTCTTTTGCTTTGTTAGCACAATGGGAATGGCAGAATCCTTATCCACAACCAAATGATTTAGAAGATGTATTCTTTATTGATGAAGAAATAGGATGGGCTGTGGGAAAAATGGGTGTAATAATTAAAACCAGTGATAGTGGTATTACTTGGGATATTCTTGAATCCCCAACTGATAAAAATTTGACAGCCATTAAGTTTTTTAATTCGATGCAGGGCATTAGTGCAGGAGAAGATGGAACAATTTTAATAACAAACAATGGTGGGGAAAGTTGGGAATTGCAATCAAGCTTATCATCAAATGATCTTGAAGATATAAGCTTAATAAGTCCAGATAAAATATGGATTATAGGAGAGGAAGGAACTATATTATTTAGTAATAATAGTGGGAACAATTGGCAATTTCAAAATAGTGGAACAAATAGTGAATTAAAGGGAGTATCTTTTATGGATTCAATGAACGGTTGGGTTGTTGGTTTAGGTTCTACCATTTATAACACATCAGATGGTGGAAATTCATGGCTTGCTCAAGAAAGTCCATTTTTAGGTAATAATAAAGTTTGCTTTACCGATCAGAACAATGGTTGGGCTGTTGGTTGGAATGGTATTATAAATACAACTGACGGAGGAGATAATTGGCAGATACAATTAGATTGTTCTTATGCTTCTACTTTATATGATATACATTTTATAAATCCTGATACAGGATGGGCTGTAGGACAAACTGATGGTGTACCAACACAAAATCCAATAATTATATGGACACAAGATGGAGGAAATAACTGGGAAAGTGAAGTTTTTTTTGGAGATGCAGGATTAAATGGTGTTTATTTTATTGATACAATCAAAGGTTGGGTAGTTGGTGACAGAGGAATAATAAAACATTCTACAGCTTCCAGTAATACCTGGGAATCTCAATCTGGAATTAATACTTATGTTCCATTATATGATGTTTATTTTATTGATCAAAACTATGGTTGGGCAGTAGGCTTTGCTGGAGCTCCAGTTGGTGGTTGTCATTATATGTACACACAAGATGGTGGGGATAATTGGGAAGAGTTATTCTATATAGCTGAGTTAGGAAGACCAAGAAGCATATTTTTCAGTGATATTAATAATGGTTGGGTAGCTGGGCAAGGAGGTTATCCGCATGAAGGAAGAATTATACACACAAGCGATGGTGGAACTACATGGGAACTACAATTTAATTTGTTATATAATAAATTGAATGATATTTATTTTGTTGATCAAAATCATGGTTGGGCTGTTGGACATGAGGGATATGTAACGAATGTGAATATACTCCACACTTCTAACGGAGGTGATACATGGGAAATTCAAGATGCTGGAACAGATATTGGATTGGAAGGCGTATATTTTGTTGACCAGAGCAACGGTTGGGTTGTTGGATGGGATGGAACGATAGTCCATACCACGGATGGAGGTACAAACTGGTCAACACAAACAAGCGGAACTACTATTGATTTAAAGGATGTAATTTTCATTGATTCATATAATGGTTGGATTGCAGGGGGGTACAGTATTTATTCAATAGGTACAGAAGCTATCATATTACATACAAATAATGGGGGAGCAACGTGGGAAACACAACTCGCTGATACAAGTTTTCAACTTACAGGAATTGCTTTTACAGACGCTCAAACTGGATGGGCTGTTGGATCCGGACTAATTTACAGGACGACAAATGGAGGTGATATTTGGGAAGTACAAAACTCAGGTATAGATCATTATGGTTCATCTATTCACTTCATCAATAATAATATTGGTTGGATTGCAGGGGGTTGTGGCAACATCCTGCATACAGATAATGGCGGGAATACTCAAATTCCAAAAAGCCAAAAGCCAATGGCTAAAGACTGTTTACATATCTATCCAAATCCATTCTCAAATCAAACAACCATAGAATTCACACTTCCCGAATCAGAGTTTATAACACTATCAATTTATGATATAACAGGCAAACAATTAAAAACCATTCTTTCAAAAAAGCTTTCAAAAGGAAATCATAAAATCAACTGGGATGCAGAAAGCATGAATGAAGGGATTTATTTTCTCCGGTTGGAAACTAATAAAGGAATTAAAACAATGAAAATGATAAAACTTTAATAAAACTACATGGGGCACAGGGCATGGGGCAAAGAGTGAAGACCTAAAAGCCAAAGGCCAAAAAACACTAAAACTCCACGCTCCTGGCACCATGCAAAATTTTAAAACTTAAAACTATGAAAACAAAAAAACTTCTTTTTACATTTCTTTTCATTAGCTGTTCAATCTTACTTTTTTCAAAAAACATTGATCGGTTGACTGCTGAAAAAGTTGCCATGAATTTCTTTTTTGAACGAACCAACACATTTGTGAATGCAACAAGTTACAATGACCTAACCATTGTCTCCTCAAAACTCGTTGATGATGCATATTATATAATTAACTTCAAAAATGGATGGGTCCTGGTGTCGGCCAACGATGTTATGGTCCCGGTTCTGGGATATAATTACGATGGTACATTCCCACCAAAAGAACAGCAAAGCGACAATTTTAAAAGCTGGATGCAACATTATGTGGATCAGGTTCTTTTCATTAAAGAAAACAACATTGAATCAGATGCACATATAACCGACTGGGAAAAATATTTAACCGATGATCCTCAAGAGTTAATATTTAATACCAATCTGGATGAGGTTGAACCATTGTTAACCAGCACCTGGCATCAAAATTTCCCATATAATATATATTGCCCGGAAGATGCTACGGGACCGGATGGACATACCTGGGCAGGATGTGGTGCAACTGCAATGGTTCAGATCATGTATTATTGGCGTTACCCCATTCATGGATCAGGATCCCATTATTATTATTGTTATCCCTATGGAGATCAATCTGCAAATTTTGAAGAAGCTACCTATGAATGGGATGCCATGCAGGATAATATAGATTTTGACAATCCATGGGAAATTGCTAAAATAACCTATCACACTGCTGTTTCTTTAAATATGAACTTTGGACCGGATGGTTCTTCTTCTAATATCGCTTATGTTCCTAATGCATTGAGTACTTATTTTAATTATGATACAAGTGCTGTACTCTTTGTAAAAGATGATTTCACATTAGAGGTTTGGGAAGATATGATAAGGGAAGATTTGAATATATTTCGTCCGGTTCGTTACAGGGGGCAGAGTTCAAATGGCGGACATGCAATAGTTTGTGACGGCTACCAGGAGGATCCGGATTATTTTCATTTTAATTTTGGTTGGAGCGGTAATCAAAATGGATATTATACATTGGATGATTTATATGGATATAACGCAAATCAGATGCTTGTCAAAAATATATTTCCCGCCGATCCTGATTATCCATACATTGCCGAAGGCCCAGATACATTAGCTTTTTTATCAGGCTCATTTACCGATGGAAGCGGCCCGGCTGAAGATTATCCGTCAGGTATAGAGGCAAGCTGGTTGATCGACCCTCAATCTGAAACCGATTCAGTTTCACATATAACTTTAACATTTATTCAGTTTAACACCGCTGCATCTGATTATTTAAAAGTTTATGATGGTGAAGCTGTAGATGATGATTTACTGGGTGAATTTTCAGGTGATGAATTGCCTGAAGACATTACTTCATCAGGAAATAAAATGCTGGTTACTTTTTCTTCCACAGGAACAGGTGCAGGATTTAAAATCGAATATTCTCCAACCTACCCTGATTATTGTGAAAACCAACAAACTTATACCGAACCATCAGGAACCATAACAGATGGAAGTGGGACTTTTTATTATACTAATTTATCAACATGTATTTATACTATTGAATGCCCATCTGCTATTAAATACAATATTGAGTTTACCAGTTTTTCAACAGAAGCTGATAATGATATTGTCACTATTTACGATGGTGATCAGAATGTGATTGGTGAATTTTCAGGCTCCAACTTACCGGAATTTTTGGAAATTGAGACCGATATGATTGGTGTTACATGGAGCACAAATGTAATTTTCAACGATGAAGGATGGTCATTTGATTATACTGTTGAAGGGACAGGGATAAATGAAAATATAATCGAAAGTAACCTTTCCATCAATCCAAACCCTTATTCTAATTCAACATTGCTTGAATATGAATTACCTCAGTCTTCAAACGTTCAAATTAACATTTACAACTATCTTGGGGAAAAGGTAAAGGTTTTAGTGAATGAGCAACAAGTTAAAGGAAAACATCAAGTAATTGTTAATGGAGCTGATTTACCCGCAGGCATTTATTTCTGTGTATTAAAAACCAATCCCGAGTACTCGGGACAAACAAAAAAAATGATAAAACTTAAATAATTATAAGCCGTCATTGCGAGCCACAGGGAAGGCTAAAAGAGATGGAGCGTCCGAAGGACTCCTAAAGAGAAGCAATCTGTAAATTTAATAAATGAATGCCTACAATAGGCAGATTGCCACACTCCACTACACACGGCCAGCCCTTCAGTTCGCAATGACGGTACAAAAGGAGGACAAACAAATGAAAAAGAAAAATTTATTACAACTTTGTCTGGCAGGAATATTTATCCTGACAACATTATTATCTACAGCACAAATCAGTGAACCAAGAGTTAAACAAGCCGTATTTTTCGGAAAATCAAAACCGGTTAAAGAGATGAAAATAGTATTACCCGGAGAACACACTGAAGAACAGCGTATCATAAAAAACCACATGCCTTACGGATTGGATAAACTCCCTGAAAATCCAATCGAACATCATAAACCGGTCATGCAGGATAAACAAGGTACTTTAAAAAGTAAAGGTCCGGCATTAAATTTTGAAGGTGTATCCAATGTAAATAATGGATATCCAGCTGATCCAAACGGAGATGTCAGTTATGATCATTACATCCAATCAGTAAACCAATCTTTTGCTGTATGGGATAAAAGCGGGAACATGATTTACGGGCCTGTTGATTATCAAACCATATGGGATGGATTTCCGGGACCCTGGACTAATTATATATGGTGCGACCCTATTATCAAGTACGACCGGCTGGCCGACAGGTGGATCATTTGCAGCATGGCATTTAATAATTCACAAACAATTTTCTATACCATGGTTGCAGTATCCGTTTCACCTGATCCATTAGGTGCATATTATTGCTATGGCTATCCATTTGATAACATGAATGACTATCCCAAACTATCAATCTGGCCAAATGGATATTATATTACTTATAACATTTATGATGTAACCTTAGAGATTTTTCTTCATGCACTTGCAACGGTCATTGACAGGGAAGCCATGCTTGCAGGTTCCCCAAACCCCACCGTCATCGAGTTCATTGTTCCCGGTTCCGATTCAGAACTGTTTTTTCCTTTACCTGCTGATTTCTATGGTTCAGAAATTCCAGCTGAATTACCCGGCTATATCACCAATGTTTGCAGCCATAATCCGGGAAACCCATTTGACTTATCCCTGGATATGTATGCTTTTGATCCGGACTGGGATACTCCCCTGAATTCGACATTCGAACAAATTCTGCAATTCGATATCGGAGAAATAGATCCTTTTACCAACTTCGGGCCTGGAGCACCGCAACCAAATAATGATAAAAATGTTATTACCATACCGGTTTATATGATGTATCCACTCTCCTACCGGGCTTTTGAAGATTATGAATCCATGGTTTGCAGTCATACGCTCTGGGAAGATGAAATTCATTATGTTAAATGGTATGAATTAAGAAGGGATGATGTTGACTGGTATATATATCAAACCGGGAATTATGCACCGGATAATACCCATCGTTACCAGCCCAGCATAGCCATCAATGCCTATGGGGATATGGCATTGGGGTACACCGCATCAGATGAAAACACATTTCCCTCTGTAAGGATGACAGGAAGACGACTTGGAGATCCGTTGGGTGAGATGACCTACCAGGAAGTTGAACTCTTTACCGGTATGAATTATATCAACACTTACCAGGCATATTTTGATGGCAATCGTTGGGGGGATTATGCATCCATGATGGTTGATCCGGCTGATGATACCACCTTCTGGTTTACCAATATGTATCCTACTGCTGAAGCCAATAGTGGAAACTGGGGTACCCGGATATTCAAAATTGATCTGACAGAAGAATTTGAAATGGTAATGGTAAATGCCGGTAATGATACGGTGATCTGTGAAGATAATTTCATTTTTATAACTCAGGCAGATGCTCTCAATTATAATGCATTGCTCTGGACCAGCAGTGGTGATGGTACTTTTCTGGTAGATAATTCACTTGAAGCCAAATATATCAGAGGTAATGGCGACATTGAAAACGGGCAGGTTACCTTAACCTTACAAGCATTTGGTTATGAAGCTGGAATTGTAGTGACAGACAGCATGATTTTATTTATTAATCAGGAGCCTATTGCCCATGCAGGTGACGATGCTACCATCTGGGTGGGTAGTTCGTATACATTACAGGGTAATGTTGAATTTTCAAATGTTCATGAATGGACAAGTTCAGGAGATGGGACATTTAATGATCCTTCCCTACTCGATGCAATATATACACCTGGAGTAAATGATATATCATATGGAGAAGTAGAACTGACTTTAACCGCTTTTCCATTACAGGCATGCCAGGATGAAGATCAAGATAATATGACAATTATTATTGAAACTAATACAGCTATATCTGATTATTCAGCTGATAATCCAAATTTTGTGGTATTGCCGAACCCAACTACAGGAAACATTACTGTTCAAGGGGAAATAGACAAAAAGGGATTAATAATCTTAGAAATAATCAATGCATCAGGGGAAATTTTATTTAAAGGTTTGTTTCATTCAATTGAAAAGCAGTTTAGCCGGGAAATTGACCTCTCCTATCTAAAAGATGGAATTTATTTTATCCGAATAAATAGCGATTTATCTGTACAAACCCTCAAAGTATTGAAACGGTAGATTTAATTTAGTTATGAGTACGATCCCGCCTTTGGGCGGGATCGTACTGTTTTTAATGAACTACTTTGCAGCCCCGTAAGGGATCCCTTTGGGACAGAGCTGACGAGGTATCTCAAAGGAATAGAATCTCTATTAGCGCACTAAGGTGCGGGGAATAAAACCATCGAGATCCCTCGACTACCGCTCGGGATCCATGCCTGCACTGCCAGTTTCGGCAGGCAGGAGTTCGGCTAAATGATTTTGATTTCAAAATCATAGTCTCTCTGATTTTATCCCACCCTGCATTTTCTCAAACCGCCATTCACACAATTGTTTAAGCCGGTTCAAAGTATTTGCCGTTACACGGTTATGGATTTTCTCCCAGATGAAGTTTACCAGATTGAATTTTGAAGTTTTTTTCTTACCATAAAAATCAAAGCCTACAGCAAAAAATAATTGTGATTGGGCCGTTTCACCCTGATCAGGTATGGATGAACGGACATACATGGCAAAAATACCAATGGGGTATCCCCCACTACAATTATACAGCAAGTATCTGGCATTATCCAGATCAACTGAAGTAGGAGTACGCTGAATACGAATAGTATTGAGTTTAAATAAAGGGCTAAACCATCCAAACGGATACTTTCTTATTCCAAATAACCGGATATCTATTTCCTCTATCTGTTCATCAATCCGGTAAACTTTTGCTACATGGTTGGGCCAGCATGTAGAATCTCCATTCCAGTTGAGCAATTCTTCAAATATAGCACTAACTGGTGCCTCAATTCCAATCTTATGAAAATTCAATACCGAATAACCCGATACCTCTATACCAATTCGTTGCAAGACCCTTTGTGTATATTCTTCCCGCTGTTCAAAACTATCTAATTTAACATGGGTGGATAATCGGGGTTTATGGATGAGAAAATTAAAAATGTCGGTCAATAGATTCTTACTTGAAGATGGAGGGTGATGAATAAGAGGCGTATTGTGAGAAGCTGAACTCAATTTTTTGGGATTATCTGTTATTATTGGATAAAAGTAAAAAAACAATCTCAGATAGTCAACATTAAAATTAGTGATCAGGTTTTTTGGAATGATCCTTTGCTTAAATGAAACCCATCTTTATGCTTCAACTGTCTCTACCTGCAAGGCTTCCCTTTTCACACCTTCTACAATATACATATCGATTTCTCCTTTGTTTTTTGCTTCAATCTTTCCCCGGTGAGTACATTCAAAATGATCTTTTACCAGTTCATATGTTGTTCCAGAAATATTCACTTTTCCAGGCACCCCACTCGACTCCATCCGGCTGGCTGTATTTACGGCATCGCCCCAGATATCATAAGCAAATTTATTTTTCCCCACAACCCCTGCAATAACGGGACCTGTATGGATACCAATCCGAAGCTCCCAATAATCCTCACCCTTTTTCTCCCTCACTTTCTTCAGATGCTCCATGTATTCTTTTATTTTTAAACCTGCATGAACAATATCCAGCGGATTGGTTGTATTTTTAACCGGTATTCCACCTGCACACATATATGCATCACCAATGGTCTTAATCTTTTCAAGATTATATTCGTCAATTATAAAGTCAAATTCAAGGAAACAGTGGTTGAGCTCTTCTACAAGTTCCTGAGGAGTTAACTTTTCAGCGATCTTTGTAAATCCTTTAAAATCGGTAAAAAGTACAGATACCATATCGTAATGCTTGGGAGTAGCTGACCCCTTTTCTTTCAATTCTTCAGCAGTTTCTTCAGGTAATATATTCAATAAAAGATTATCTGATCGTTCTTTTTCAGCAGCTATAATCTTATTGGTTTTACGGGTATACCTGTATCGGCCAAATAATCCTATAGCAAGTAATAAAAGTAATACTCCAACAATTCCTGTAGCATTACGCATAGTTTTTTTGCCGGCGAATATCCAACTCCTGTAGTTCTTTATCTTTGGTTAACAATACAATCTGGCCCTGCTTTCTATCAACTTCAGAAGAAAGTATAGTAGACTGCATATTTTTATCCCTTTCTACTTTATAAAGTGTATCTTTTATACTGTTCAATAAATCCTGGTATTTATAAGCCTTTTTATAATCCCCAATAGTTGCATAGCAATTGGATAATCCTTCAAAAGCTTCTTTTCTAATGTAATTTGCTTCGAGATTTTCCGCAAGATTTAAAGCTTTAGAATAAGCCGAAATAGCTGACCTATGATGTCGGAATTGTTTATATGAATCTCCGAGACCAGCATATGAGAATGCTTGCTCAAGCAGCGCATTGTTATTTTCAGCAATTTCTATTGCTTGCTTCTGGTAATTAATCGCATTGTTAAAATCATTTTTTAACGCATATGCCTTCCCCAAACTGTTTAAGGCGTAAGGGATATTGCCAGTTTTAGATTTTTGATATGCTTCCAAAGCCCAGTCAAAATAAAAAAGGGCAGTATCAGCATTATAAAGAGTTGTATCAGTTTTATATATTTCGGAATAATAAGCAATACTATCAGATAAAAATATTTCCCCCATGTTCACGCTTACAGCTCCAATGGCCTCATAGTCTTCCAGCTCTACCATAATAGGCAAAGCTTGTTTATAATATTTCAGTGCCTCATGATAAGTGGCTGGTTTATTATAATAAACACCTCCAATATTTTGCAAGGCAGTTGCAATACGAAGCTTATCCTCTACTTCTTCTGCAAGTTTAAGGGATTGAAGATAATAATCAATCGCTTTAGTATCCTCACCCTGATTAAAATAAACTGCACCCAGGTTATTGAGCATATTGGCTTCACCCAGTTTAAAATCTATAGATTGAAATATTTCTAATGCTTGTTGCCAACTGATTAGTGCATTTGCATAATCACCCTGAAAATAATGCCCCATACCAATTGATTTCTGCGCATAACCGGCACCCTTTGCAAAATTTATTTGTTCAGCAAGGTTATTGGCAGTTATTCCGTATCGGATTGCTTCAGCTGGGGAACTTCTATAAAAATAGCTGCTTAATGTAATAAGTGTATTTACTTTGTTTGAGTCGGACGGTAAATTTTCAATTACTGATTTTATACTATCGATTTCATAATTTTGAGAATAAGAAATAAAAGTAATGCAAATAAAAATTATATATAAAAAGGCTTTGTGCATTTTAGCTTGATAGGTTTTAATAGTTATTTAACTATAACAGCTCAAAAATAATTATTTGGTATATATAATTAAGTTTATTAATATGATAATTTAAAAAGAGAGACTCACTTAAGCCCCTCTTTTTATTTATTATTCTGTTCTAATCTAGATTATTGTTTTATTATCCGAAATACATCCAAACCGTCTTCTTTTATTATTTGGATGAGATATATCCCGGAATTTTCTCTTGATAAGTCAATCTCCAGCTGATGATTACCAGAAGGTATTGCTTCAACAGAAATACGATTTCCAAACAAATCATAAACAACAATCTCATCACCAGATATGAATTCTTTACCCATTGAAATATAAACTTTATCTGAAGTAGGATTTGGATAAACTTTAATTTCGTTGTTCGAACTCAAATCTTCTCCAGCATCGTCTGCCATTCCTGATTTATTGCAACTATTCGAACCGGCATTTGCAGTAGAACCCTTTGATGTCTTCTGACCTTTATGGTTATAACTTGCCACAACCCAGCCTAAATCACTACCATCAAATAGTACTGCAAACTCACCTCCTCCTGATAAGAACAATTCGGTTTGTCCACTTCCGTCAAAGGGTTCTTCAGATGATAAAAAATTATCCTCACCAATAGGTATAAATACATGTGCGCTATTTTTATTGTCATATCCAAAATATGCAATATGCGTATACCCACTGGAATTCCCCGTCTCTTCTACACATAATAACTTTGGAATAATATGCTTTGTACCCGGACCACTTGGATTGACGTACAAAGTGCCGTCATTAGAAACAACAATGTAATTATCAGAGCTAGCTTTAGGAATGATTCCATATACTCCGGCCTTCCCTGTATAAGTGGGGCTGATTGTATAACCGATTCCTGATAAAACTGATTGATCATCACCATTAACAAATCCTTCAAATGTTATACTGAATTCAGGTAAATCATCTCCTTTATAAATTACATGTATATCAGCTGTTGCTGTAAGTTGGGCCGGATTAATATTTAATGTTCCTGCAATATAAGTTATAACGTAATTACTCCCGGCTGTTAACAAACCCTGGGAAACAGTATAAGCATTTACTTCCTCTCCCGGATCACGGGTAAGTTCACCAGAGAAGGAATCTGCACCAAATAAACTGCCAGAAGTAATCTGGTAAGTAAGCTCCGGATCAGCGTCTCCATAGATTTTGCTTACATTGTCTCCGGCAATAGTTATTAAAGCAGGATTAATTACAAGAGTAGTAGTATCAGCACCCACATAATTGGCTTCATTTACTGTAGCAACAACTTCATATACTCCTGCATTTACAGGTTGTGTAATCAATCCGTCATATGTCACGTCTAAAACCAGCCCCAAAGGATCTGTGCTAAATATCACAACCTTTTCACTTCCATCATACACCTGATCCAGACTACTAGCATCAAATGTTATTAAAGCTAATGCAGGTTGGATAAATAAAGTATCTGTAGCACTTCCGATATAATTAAGTTCATTTACCGTTGCTGTTACTACATAATCACCTACGTTAATTGGACCTTCCGTAGATCCACCAAAGGTGAATTCTACTGTTAATCCTCCAGGTATAGTAGTTGCCGATGGGAATTTCTGACTCCCGTCATATATCTGAATAAGACTTGATTCATCAAATAATATGGTTGCTACAGCTGGTTCGATGTTTATAGTATCGATAGCACTTCCGATATAGTTCAGATCATTTATCATAGCAGTCACCTCATATTCACCTATGTTTATTGGCCCTTGTGTACTTCCATCAAATGAGAATTCTACTGTCATACCTTCAGGTATAGTAGTTGCCGTTGGGAATTTCTGATCACCACTGTATACTTGTGTAAGACTCTCCACATCAAATATTATGGATGCAATAGCTGGCTCAATAACCAAAGTATCCACTGCACTTCCAATATAATTTGGATCATTCACAGTAGCTGTAACAATATAAGTACCAACATCAACCGGAGCAGATAAGCTATCGTTGTATGTTAATACAACAGTCAGACTGTCAGGAATTGTACTGACAATTGGCACAACTGAATTTCCATCAAAAGTCCTTACTAAACTTGTTTCATCAAATATCATTTCTGCTGTTGCAGGTAAAAATGTTATATCTCCTGGTTGGGTAAAAACATTTAAATTGTTTGATACCAATGTTCCGGGGATAACCCAAAATTCTCCAACTTCGCTTGAAGGAATCACATTCATGGGGATCAGGGTAATTTCTCCAGTAGTTAATCCTCCCAGAATGTTTAAATCTTCTTCAGTAAATATCATCACCGCATTACTGTTGTTATTGATATTAAAAGTTGTAGTATCAAGAGCTGTAGAAGAATTAACCAAAGCAGTAGCTTGTCCATTCACCAAAGCTGTTGCCACTCCATTCACAAGAGCAGTAGCTTGTCCATTAACGAGGGCTGTTGCATTTACCAGAGCTGTTGCCACTCCATTTACCAATGCAGTGGCCTGTCCATTGACTAATGCAGTTGCATTAATTGATCCATCAGGGTTTATTGCATCGGGATTTAAATTAGTGATCTCAATAAGATCTGTGTTGTTAACCAGGGCTGTTGCAGAAACCAAAAAACTATAGTTAACCAGGGCTGTTGCTTGTGCATTCACAAGGGCTGTTGCTTGACCATTTACCAGGGCTGTTGCATGTGTTTGCTGTAAATTAGCTTGAATTTGAGCAGCTATTGTATCAGCAATTGGCACACTATCTGGTCCCTCATTAAATATATAATCAAATTGTAATCCAACAATTGGCTCGTTGTAAACCAGGGTAGTATCTCTTGGAATCACTGTAACATTTAAATTTTCAATATCCAATAATCCACTCACAAAAACAAAAGCAAACTGATCAAGTAAAGCAATATCA
>Ga0255368_10082_pt2 | contig 13872 bp, 9 predicted proteins | sample ANMaggSeSYBR01E6_FD_182094 | JGI IMG/M metagenome (GOLD analysis project Ga0255368, IMG submission 182094) | Sediment cell enrichment communities from methane seep in Santa Monica Basin, California, United Staets - ANME aggregate JGI... | ecosystem: Environmental > Aquatic > Marine > Cold seeps >...
GAGTCTATCTCCTGGTTTTCAGGCAGTCCATTTTTCGACGAAAAGTATTAATCTTGGGGGCGGGTGGAGCTGGCAGAACGATTTGTCAAGTTTTCCAGGAACATGGCCAGACGATTTATGAAGTGGTGGGTTTTATCGATGATGACCCTGAGAAGTTTGGGAAATTGGTAACCTTTAATCACCAGGGGAGAGGAGAACTGCAGGATCAAAAAGCATCATTTCCTGTTCTTGGATCAAGCAGCCAACTGCTAGAAATTGTCGCTGCCAGGGGTGTGACAATGATTGTTCTATCAATAACTCACGATATTAGCGGAGAATTGTATCAAGTCCTGACAGACTGTTTGCAGCAAGAAGTGGAAGTGGTTCCCATGCCGCTGCTGCATGAGCAGTTAACTGGAAAAGTGCCTGTTGAGCATATTGGTAATCATTGGTCAGTAGCTATGCCGCTGGAACAACCTGGTACCCAGTTAATCTGGCATGCGGGTAAACGAATATTTGACATCATTTTGTCTTCCCTTGGGCTGTTGTTGTTAGGGTTGTTATTCCCATTTATCACCCTGGCTATCAGACTGGATTCGGCGGGCCCAATCCTCTACACACAGAAGCGAATGGGACGGCATGGGAAACAAATCCGTGTATTTAAATTCCGCTCAATGGTCGAGGATGCGGAAAAGGACCGGGCGGTCTGGGCGAAAGTAAATGATTCCCGGGTGACACGTGTAGGGCGTGTCCTGCGCCGTACACACGTTGATGAGTTCCCCCAATTCTGGAACATATTCAAAGGAGAGATGAGTGTTGTAGGTCCAAGGCCAGAACGGCCGGAATTTGTTAATGAATTGGCGGAGGAGATCCCATTTTACCGGGTTCGCCTGGCAGTGAAACCAGGTATGGCTGGCTGGGCGTTAATTCACCAGGGGTACGGTGCATCGAAGGATGACTCGCTTATTAAATTGCAATATGATCTATATTATATAAAGCACCAGTCTTTTTGGCTGGATTTTTATATTCTCTGGAGAACTGTTATTGATGCGGTGACTTTGAGGGGGAGATAAAAAAAAGTAATCAAAAACCGGTTCACCAGCATCATCAAAAACGGCCAGTTTGCTGTATAATGAAACTATAATTACTGCAGAGTCTATCTCCTGGTTTTCAGGCAGTCCATTTTTCGACGAAAAGTATTAATCTTGGGGGCGGGTGGAGCTGGCAGAACGATTTGTCAAGTTTTCCAGGAACATGGCCAGACGATTTATGAAGTGGTGGGTTTTATCGATGATGACCCTGAGAAGTTTGGGAAATTGGTAACCTTTAATCACCAGGGGAGAGGAGAACTGCAGGATCAAAAAGCATCATTTCCTGTTCTTGGATCAAGCAGCCAACTGCTAGAAATTGTCGCTGCCAGGGGTGTGACAATGATTGTTCTATCAATAACTCACGATATTAGCGGAGAATTGTATCAAGTCCTGACAGACTGTTTGCAGCAAGAAGTGGAAGTGGTTCCCATGCCGCTGCTGCATGAGCAGTTAACTGGAAAAGTGCCTGTTGAGCATATTGGTAATCATTGGTCAGTAGCTATGCCGCTGGAACAACCTGGTACCCAGTTAATCTGGCATGCGGGTAAACGAATATTTGACATCATTTTGTCTTCCCTTGGGCTGTTGTTGTTAGGGTTGTTATTCCCATTTATCACCCTGGCTATCAGACTGGATTCGGCGGGCCCAATCCTCTACACACAGAAGCGAATGGGACGGCATGGGAAACAAATCCGTGTATTTAAATTCCGCTCAATGGTCGAGGATGCGGAAAAGGACCGGGCGGTCTGGGCGAAAGTAAATGATTCCCGGGTGACACGTGTAGGGCGTGTCCTGCGCCGTACACACGTTGATGAGTTCCCCCAATTCTGGAACATATTCAAAGGAGAGATGAGTGTTGTAGGTCCAAGGCCAGAACGGCCGGAATTTGTTAATGAATTGGCGGAGGAGATCCCATTTTACCGGGTTCGCCTGGCAGTGAAACCAGGTATGGCTGGCTGGGCGTTAATTCACCAGGGGTACGGTGCATCGAAGGATGACTCGCTTATTAAATTGCAATATGATCTATATTATATAAAGCACCAGTCTTTTTGGCTGGATTTTTATATTCTCTGGAGAACTGTTATTGATGCGGTGACTTTGAGGGGGAGATAAAAAAAAGTAATCAAAAACCGGTTCACCAGCATCATCAAAAACGGCCAGTTTGCTGTATAATGAAACTATAATTACTGCAGAGTCTATTTAATTCCAAGTCCATATGATTAATCGATCTCCAAAAACAGGGTTCTTGAGCATCATGGTCCTCCTAATCCTCTTTGTATCTGGGGGCAGGACAGATCGAGCTCTGGCTAAAGACGATGGTCCGGAGCGGACGAAGACCATTAAGGTCATCTACACTGAGCACGAGTGGTGGCTCATCCGCTGGGATGATGAAACCCTGGTTTGTGATCTGTATCTTGACCATGATGAATCCCCTGCCGCCAAGGAAATTTATGCCCAGTGCGGATCCGAGGTGTATGATCTGTGGGCTGAATCAGCGCCTTGCGCTAAGGCGGAAACCAATAAAAAAGGAAATTGCCCTGGAGTTTACTTATTTCCCGCAGCATCTGAAATAAGACAAAAAGAGGTTGTGGTTAAACTCCCAACACCCCGGGTCCGGATTGATATCAAGGAATGTATTTCTGTTTCAGGATCTGGACTTTGTGCCGAAATTCCAACTCTTCTAGTAACTGCTGAAGAACCTCTACCGAACGAATCCATTACCCAGATACAGGGCATCATCAATGAGGTCCACTTTGATTGTTTAGGAGATTCCTGTGAAGTGAATTTGCGGGCAACGGGCAAAAACGGAGTGCCGATTGAGTTTTGGGCAGATTCCAGTTATGGGGACAGCACAGAACACTACCGTGGGCGAATTCGGGTGTCCGATAGCGGTGTAGCAGTTGACTCTGAAATCAGCGGTTGGTATGTAGATATCATCAGCGAGCAAAGTGATTTCAGCAACATAAGCGGATGTGCTCAAATCTGGGAATCCTTTCCTTCCCTGGGTACTCCCCAGGATTGGCTTGCGGATCCTCACGACCCCAATCTGCTGGAAACTGATAAGCCGTATACATATCTGGCTGGTCAGCTCATAATGCAAGGGTATATTGATACCAGCGACTGTGAATATTTTGGCCTGATGGCAAATGGATATGCCTCTCAGTGTGGATTGGAAAAAGCCCGCCCGGTAGTTAATTTGTGGCAGAATAACTTTGATGATTATATAATTCAATCTGCACAGGATAGTGGTATTCCTTCACAACTGCTGAAGAGGATCTTTGCCAAAGAAAGTCAATTCTGGCCGGAAACTTCCAAACACCTTTATATAGAATACGGGTTGGGGCATATTAATGAGCTGGGGACGGATACCGTTTTACTCTGGAATCATGATTTTTATAGCCAGTTCTGCCCGTTGGTACTGAAGGAAGATGTTTGTCAAGCGGGGTATTCCCAATTAGAAGATTGGAACCAAACCCTTCTGCGGGGGGCTCTGTTAGCAGAAATGGAAATTAATCTGCCTTCTGCTGATGAAGATGTAGATCCTGAACAAGCCCAGGCCAGTGTGGCTTTGTTTGCCGAAACGCTTTTAGGTAACTGCACACAAGTAGGGCAGATGATAACGAATGAAACTGACCAGATTCCCGGAGAGGTAGTCGACTACGAGGATCTTTGGCGGTTTACCCTGGTTAATTATCATGCTGGCCCAGGTTGTCTCTCAAAAGCAATCCGGGAAGTGGTAGGGAACGAAAAATCTTTAAGTTGGAAAAATATTTCCGATTCCCTGGAGATAATTTGCCCTGAGTCCTTGGAGTATGTAAAGGATGTCGAAAAATAAATCAACCATTTTTGCCGGATAAATTCAAGTTGGATTCCCTTCTATTCCCAGGTTAATAAACTATAATAAGCAACGATTTGTGATTCAGACTAGGGAGGATCATTGAAGTACGACGTTGTTGTCATCGGAGCATCCTCGGCAGGTTTATTTGCCGCTGAAATTCTAGCAAAATCCGGGAAACGGGTTGCTGTATTTGAACGAGCAGAATCCTTTGCCCCAGATATCAGAACATATATTATTACTCCTGGATTGTTCAGGGTGATGCCAGATGTTGAGTCTGAGTTAATCCTCCATGAGATTAATGCAATTTACCTTCAAACAGGCAGGGAAAGTGCTGTTATTCAGCTTTCTTCTCCGGATTTGATTGTCGAGCGGGTTCAATTAATCACAACTTTATTGAATCGGGCAAAAAGCGCTGGAGTTGAAGTTCATTTTGGAACTGAATTCAAAGGTTTAATTACTAAAAACGGGATCACCAGGGTTAATGTCCTGTCCAATTCAACCGAAACCCTTATCGAAGCAGATTATTTAATTGGCGCTGATGGGGTTGCCAGCACAGTGGGGAAAGCTGCTGGTCTGCCAGATCTTCTAACTGTCCCTTTGCTGCAAGTAGAAATTAATCTGCCGGAAAATTGGGACCCGGGGGTGGTAAAAGTCTGGTTTGATTATGAAGATACTCCTTACTTTTACTGGCTGATTCCAGATTCGGAGACCAGGGCAGTTGTGGGGTTGATTGCCCAATCGGGCGCAAATATCCGGGTCCTGCTGGATCGGTTTCTGACTGAGAATAATTTCTATCCCCTGTCTTATCAATCTGGAAAAGCAGCCCTTTACTCTCCCGGGGATAGAATTGAGAGCCAGGTAGGGGACTTAAAAGTTATGCTGATTGGTGATGCGGCGGGGCAGGTGAAAGTCACAACTGTAGGAGGCACAGTTACAGGATTATCAGGTGGGCAGGCAGCGGCTTGCGCTATCCTCGAGGAAGTACCGTATCGGAAAACAAGAAAGGGAGTAACGAAGGAACTGAATTTGCATTTTTTCATCCGGCAATTGCTGGAAAAAATGGATCAGAAGGATTATGTAAGATTAATTGGATTATTATCACCCACTGTGCTGTCCTTTCTCAGCAAATATGATCGTGATACTATGCGCCAGTATTTTTGGAAATTGCTCTTGATTCAACCCCGATTTATTCCTCTGGGTTTAAAATTATTGTTTCGTCGTAAGTAAACAAACAAGTATGTATGTAAGGTGTTATGAAGCTGCGTATAGATAAATAAGTAAAGATTTCGTTTACTGTGCCGCCCATTGAAAATTATGGTATGATGCCGTGTTGTCGAATTCAATTACACAGTTTTAAAAACTGAAAGAATAAGAATATGAATATGAAGATAAAAGACCGATTTAAAAATATTGACGCAAGAATGTTTAAAATCTCTATTTTTGGAATAGTGTTATTTACGTTCTTAATTGGGGGAACATACTTATTGTATGCGGTCTGGAATAAACCTTTGGATCCTGCTTTAGATCTGTCTGAGGATCTTCCTGAATCCTCCCTGGAAAGTCCAACGTCACAACTTGGGGAAATCGGCACAAGCATGCCTGAAGACACACCTCAGCCCACTGTGAAACCAGTTTGTGGTGGACCTCCTTCAATGACTGTACTGATATCCGGTGTGGCTTCTGAAAATTATCTCTATGGATTAGCAGATGCCATAAGGGTTGCTAGGTTTGATTTTCAGACACAAGAAGTAACTGTCTTGGCATTACCACGCGACTTGTGGGTGGAAATACCTGGTCTTGAAAGCTGGGGTATTACGGTCGGGAAACTGAATCAGGCTTATTTCTACGGAACTGAAGGCATGGGATATTTTAGCGGTTCTGGATATGGTTCAGGATTACTTGCGGAGACGCTGTTAAGCAATTATGGATTGCGGGTGGATCATTATTTATCAGTGAACCTCTCCAGTTTTCAGATAATTATTGATACCTTGGGCGGTATCGATATTTACCTGACCGAGGATGTCTATAAGAGGGTTAAAGGCGAACCTGAGTTGTTTTTAAAAGCTGGATCTTATCATTTGGATGGAAAAAAAGCAGAGATTCTGGCCCGCCAACGGATTGTGATTGGTGATTTTGGCAGAATCAATAACCAGACAGTGATCCTCAAAGGCATAGCAGCTAAGATGTTAACTCCTTCCGGGATAAAAGCGATCCCTGACTTGGTCACCCAACTAAGAGGGAATGTAATGATGGATATTAGCCCGGATCAAATTACCCAACTGGTCTGTCTGGCAGGAAGGATTGATTTTCAGGAAGATGTATCTTATGAAACTCTTCCTGTGTCATTAATGAATGAGACCATGGTTTTTGACCCGTTCAGAAATATCAATACCTTTGCCCTGGTAGGGGATACCGATGGGATCAGGACTTTACTGGAGGACTTCCAGGCAGGCATCTGGCCTTAAGCTGTTCGAGTCTCCTCCTTGAAAAGAGAGCAGATGTGGTTTATTTCTTCTATTTCCTTTTCTTGGAGCTAGGAGAAAAATACCTGGTCGGCGATGCGGCAGCATTTTTGAACCCTGCCTTTCATCCAGCCGGCACTCATTCCCCTGGATTTAAAACTATTATTAAGCAAGATGTTTCATTTACCTTGTAATTATACAATCTGTGAGTGTAATCTCAAATTGCAGCTGATTGTAGGGCGAAAAAGAGCTTAAGAAAAAAACTGATTGCTTTGTAAATTCAACTGTTGCGTTTTAAACTATGAAACATTTTCTGTATAAATTGATGGAATTTATCAATAAAGCGCCAATAATATCTGGGATTAAAGTTGGTTTAATAATTTCTCTCTTTATGTGTGTGATTTTCTTTATTAGCTGGTGGAACACACCCCTGGGAACTGAACTTGAGAAAATTACAGGAACACCTGAAAAAGGCATACTTCAGGCATCCCTTGAGGAAACCCTCATCCCGGATATTAAAATCAGTCCGGAAATAAGGAAAACCGAGGTTCCGACAGAAACTCCCAGTTTAAACTCTTCAGCTACTCCTCCTCCAGAAACCATCTGTGGAGGGCCTGAAACAATGTATGTCTTGGTGACTGGCGTGGATAGCGAGAATTATATCTACGGCCTATCTGATGCCATCAGGGTGGCACGGGTGGACTTTTTAAATGGTAAGATTACGGTCTTACCTCTACCCAGGGATATGTATGTTTCGATCCCTGTGGTTATTCCTGGAATTACTTATGCTTATACCAATGGCAAGTTGAACCAAGCCTATTTTTATGGATCCCCCGGGATGGGTTATTATGATGGGGAAGATCACGCTCCAGGTTTGTTAGCAATAACTATTGGCCAGAACTTCAATTTACGTGTAGATCAATATATCTCTGTTAATACCAGAATCTTTCGGAGAATGGTTGATCAAATTGGAGGAGTGGACGTCTATTTACCGGATGATATTTATGGACATTACTTTCAGGAACCAGTGTTGTATCAAGAAGCAGGATCTCATCATCTGGACGGAAAACAAGCCGAAATGGTAGCTCGCCACCGGACGCTGATCGGTGATTTTGGAAGGGTGAGAAACCAAACAATTTTATTTAAAGCGTTTATCAAAGCGCTGCTCACTCCGGAGGGAATAAAGAATGTTCCGGGCTTGATCGAAATTTACCAGAATAATGTTTTAATGGATTTCACGCCTAACGAGATCAGTAAATTGCTCTGCCTGATCACAAAAATCGATATCAAAAATGATATCGTTTTCGCTGAATTCCCTCAGAATATATTAGAGGAAGGAAGAGTCTATGATAAGGTTCAGGGATCATACATGTATGTCCTCCTCCCTGATCATGAACCTGTGGTGGAGTTAATTGCTGACTTTCAACTTGGCCGCTGGCCATGATCGGCGTTGCAGGACCAGTTTATTCTCCACTTCCTGCTAATGGACCGGGGAACCCCGCTGAGAGCTTTACAGATGATATCAGGAGACTATCATGCGCTATCTAAAACAACGCCCCTTGATGCTGGGATTAATCATCAGTATCGCTGTAGCAGTTCCTGTTATGGGCGGGATGCTAATTTACAATTGGTGGAGTACTCCCTTGGGACCTCCTCTTGGTATCTTAGAAACAGACCAGGTTTCAGGGATCACGCCCACAGAAAACCCGCAAATAACGATTTCTCCCCCTGAAACGGCGGCACCGACAATGACACCATTTCCGACAGGGACACCAGCACCCTCGGCGATGTGCGGTGGACCGGATAATTTAACCATTTTGGTGATGGGTGTTGATTCAGGGAATTATATTTACGGATTATCGGATGCGATCCGGCTTGTGTGGGTGGATTTCGTCTATGGAAAAATCACTATCCTGCCGCTGCCGCGAGATTTGTGGGTGGATATTCCTGTTTCCATTCCAGGTGTGACCAAGGATATCACTCCCGGAAAACTCAACCAGGCGTATTTTTATGGTTCTCCGGGAATGGGATATTATCAGGAAGAGGACCAGTCACCGGGTCTGCTGGCGAATACATTACATTTCAATTTTAATGTCATTGTTGAACGATATTTTTCCGTCAATACCCGAATATTCCGCCAGATGGTCGATCAGGTGGGAGGCATTGATGTCACTTTGCCCAGGAATGTTTACAGGCATCACTTTGATGAACCTGTTTTATACCTGAAAGCTGGGGATTACCACCTTTCTGGCAAGCAGGCGGAAATGGTGGCAAGACACCGGACATTGATTGGGGATTTCGGCCGGATGAACAATCAAACAGTGTTATTAAAAGCTTTTGTGAAAAAATTACTTTCCCCCCAGGGAATTAAAGAAATCCCTGAGTTAATTGAAATTTACCAGGATAATGTGCTGATGGATTTTTCCCCCAGTGATATCAGTAAATTAATTTGTTTAACCAGCAAGATTGACCTGGTAGAGGATGTTGCCTTTGTTAGCTTTCCCAAAGATTTGGTTACCGAGGGAAAAATTTATGACAAAGTTCATGATTATGATGCCTACGCCCTGACTTATGATGTTAACGAGATCCGGCTTCTGCTGGCTAAGCTTCGTTTAGGTTTCTGGCCGTAAATTCTAAACACGGGCAGACACTATCTGAATAGTGTTGATCAGCTTTGTGTCCCTCCTCTCATATCAGGAAAGACGATCTGAAAATTCTCAACCATCTATCTGGTCTATTTTTACAGATAGTTGCTTTTTTGATTTTCCAAGAAACAATGTGATAAGATAGAGCGGTAATTAAGCGGCATGGGTTCTTACCCGGGGCTAAAAAAATGATAAAAAACTTGTTTGTAAAACTAATTAATTTCCTGACTAACCATTTTTCAGATACCCAAATTAAAATTTTCAGCCTGGTACTGGTTGTAGTGACAGTACTTGCAGGCAGCGGATATTGGGTATTGACTACCTGGTATCAACCCTTGGGTCCTTCCCTTTCACTTCCTACTCCAACGACAGATGTTTTATCCTCGGGAACACCTTCCCCCGGGTTAACACCAGTGCCTGGAGAGACCCTGACCCCCACAATTGTGCCAGTGTGCGGAGCTCCCCCAACGCTGACAATTTTGGTCTCGGGAGTTGCCTCACAGAACTACGTTTATGGCTTAGCAGACGCGATCCGTTTGGTTCGATTAGACTTTCAGACTCAGACTGTCACGGTCCTGGCTTTGCCGCGGGATTTATGGGTAGAGATTCCGGGAATTGAGGATCATGGAATTACAGTAGGAAAATTAAACCAGGCGTATTTTTTTGGCACCCAGGGTATGGGTTATTATGAAGGATCTGGTTACGGATCAGGTTTGCTGGCATTAACTCTCCAGGAAAATTATGGGGTATGGGTGGACCACTATCTGGCGGTAAATCTGGAAAGCTTTGTTCAGATTATTGACACAATCGGGGGTATTGATATTTATCTGGCCGGGGATGTGTATAGAAAAGTCAATGGGCAGCCTGAATTATTCTTAAAAGCGGGTTCTCATCATTTAAATGGGAAAAAAGCAGAAATCCTGGCCCGCCAACGGATTGAGATTGGTGATTTTGGCAGAATCAATAACCAAACAGTTATTTTGAAGGGTATAGCAGCCAAGATGTTAACTCCTTCAGGACTTAAAGCAATCCCCGATTTATTCAATCAGCTGAAAAGGAATGTGCTGACGGATCTCAGCCCGGATCAAATCAGCCAGCTGATCTGCCTGGCAGGGAAGATTGATTATCAAGAAGATGTATCCTTTGAAACTCTGCCTGGGGCATTAATGAACCAGACCATGGTCTTTGATCCGGCCAGAAGAACCCATACCTCAGCCTTGGTAGGGGATACCGCTGGGATCAGGAGTTTAATTGAGGACTTCCAGGCAGGCATCTGGCCTTAATTTTCCCAGAACTGCTCTTTGAAAAGCAGGCAGATGTGGTTTCTTTCTCCTTATTCTTTACTTGCAAGCTGTTGAAATACATGGCCTGTGACAGCCGTTTACGGGAGCGTTAGCGCTGATTCTTACGGCTTTTTGCGGAAGCAAAATTTCCTTGTCTCCCAATCTCCTTTATGATATGATACGGCGAGTATGGCAAACAATCTTTACTGAATAATTGGATCCGATATGCTTGAATCATTAAAACAATCACCGATCAAAATTGGCATTATCCTGGTGATATTAATCCTGTTAAATACAGGAGGATGGTATTTATACTTAACCTGGGATGAGCCTTTTAATGAGAGTCTGAATCTCCCAACTCCGACAGAAGTCCCTGCGACTCCTTCACCCTCAGCAGAATCGACAGGAGAGATCTCAGCGTTAGAGGATACTCCCACGGTTACTCCGGAAATTACCTTGACGCCCACAATAGTGCCGGTGTGCGGAGCTCCTCCCTCGATGACGGTGTTAATATCTGGCGTTGCCGCAGAAGGATACCTCTTCGGTTTGGCAGATTCAGTCCGGATTGCTCATTTTGACTTTCAGCGCGAACAGATCACTCTGCTGGCATTACCCAGGGATTTATGGGTAGATATCAACGGTACCTCGAATGCCAGTATTATCAAGGGGAAGCTTAATCAAGCATATTTCTATGGTACTAAGGGGATGGGATATTATGATGGACCGGGTTATGGTTCCGGTTTGTTAGCTCAAACTCTTCAGGATAATTTTGGGTTGCGGGTAGATCGCTATGTTGCAGTTAATCTTTTTGCGTTCCGCGAAATTGTTGATGCCATTGGCGGTATTGACGTCTATCTGCCGGAAGATATCAATACCAAATGGTTTGGGGAACCCAAGTTGTTTCTCAAGGCTGGTCAACACCATCTGACAGGTAAGGATGCAGAGAAGATCGTCCGCTCCCGGATAGTCATTGGTGATTTAGGGCGCATTCGCAATCAGACGATAATATTGAAAGCTGTTGCAGTTCAGATGTTAACAGTTAATGGCGTAAAACAATTACCGGATCTGGTAAACAGGCTTAGTACTTATGTCCTGACTGATTTCAGTCCCTCTGATATAAGTATGATGACCTGCCTGGCAGCCAAGATCGATCCCAAGAAGGACATTGTTTATCAATCGATTCCTGATGATCTGCTCCAGGGAGAATGGGTGCTGGATGAATACCAGGAAGACCTGGTTTATGCATTAACCTATGACAAAGAGGTTATCATTGAAATGCTGGCGGATTTCCAGGCGGGAATAAGGCCAGAACAATAATCTCCTTGCTTTAAAACATACCAAACCGGATGCTTGGTTACGCATCCGGTTTTTTGTTAAATAAGCGATCCGTAATCTTTCAAAGATTACGGATCAAATTATTAGATTACTATTGTCCCAAACCGATTTCTTCGCCCTCACTCTGCGTAAGCTCCTGATACACTTCTGCGGCAGCCTTTGCAACTGACTTCCAGCTAAAATTATCCTCTACATAGGGACGGGCATTTTTTCTGAGAGATTTATTGGTGTCGGGCTGATCTTTTAATATTTTGATTTTTTCTGCCAATTGATCTGCGCTTCTGGGTTCAAATAAAGCGCCAACGATATTTTCCTTCACCGTAGATTTGAGACCTCCAACCCGGGAAGCGATGACGCTGCTGCCGCAAGCCATAGCTTCGATGGCAGTCATCCCAAATGGTTCATAATAGGAAGGAATTACAGTAACATCCGCCGCGCTGTAATACTTCGATAACTGGTCTTGAGGTTTTCCGCCGGTGAAAGTGACTTGCTTTTCGATCCCGTACTCGTCAATTTGGGCCATGTAATCCCGATAAGGTTCTTCAGAAAGTTCTTTCCAGCTGAGGAATGGTTTATCAGTTGGCGGACCACCCACAATTACAGCCTGGATCTGGGGATCATTAGCGAGATAGATCGATTTCAGAAGGGTGTCGATACCTTTCCTTTCTTCCAGTCGTCCAACATACGTGATCAGGAAATCATCGATAGAAAATGCAATATCTGTTCTGGATTCCTCCTGGGGCAGGGGCTGGAATAAGTCGAGGTTTACACCGCAGGGAATTATTGTAATTCTGTCAGGGTCAGTCTGATAATATTCAATCAAATCAACTTTTTCTTGCGGACTTGTAGCGATGATTCGATCAGCGGTATGACATATTTTCCTTTCAATTTCAAACCTGGCTCCAGGGCTTTGGTCTTTAGTCCCCAGGGTTTCTCCCTTTACCGCTCCTAATGAGTGAAAAGTGTGAACCAGAGGTATCCCCCAGGTATTTTTTAGATGTATGCCCACTGCTCCGCTGAAGTAATAATGGCTATGAATCAGCTGATAGTGAAGGCCCTTTTGAATCTGATAGGTGGGTATCCAGGAAGCCAGGTCACCAAGTAGAGATACAATCTGCTCTTTTGGGATAAAGTCGGAGGGACCAACCGGGATTCTGATTACCTGCGTACCCCGGGAATATTTTTCTTCAGGGGGCTGCTTTTCATTTTCCCAGCGGGAATAAACATCTACTGTGATCCCGAGTGCGCCCAGGTAGCGAGACAACTCTTTGACGTACACATTTTGCCCCCCATGATGTGTGCCACCCAAGCTGGCTAGAGGATCTCCGTGTATGGATACAAAAGCGATTTCCAATGACATTACTACCTGCCTTTCCTATACTACTGTTGGACCAGTGTTTTCTCACTATGATTATAAAGCAATTCTTTATCAATGAGTTGTTCTACATGATCGAATTTTTGCGGTTTTAAAGCGGCATCTATGTTAGCAAAACAGATTCCTTCTTTCCGGGTTTCATCCTTGTCGGGCCGGATGAGAGGATTGTAATTCGGATCCGGGGAGATTGGTTTTAATTAAACCAGCTGACCTCCGAAATTGGGATGTTCCGTCAAATAACTGTCCTCCGGGTCAAAGTTCCCTTGAGGATTAAGAGATGCTATTTACATCTGAGTGTCCCTGGGATTTACGGCCTGGCAAAGTCTACTGTGTAAAATTTGCGAATTACTCCATCGTGTTGATAATAGATTACACCTACACCAAGTACAGTAGTGTACGGGGATAGTATTGTCCGTTTGTGAATATTATCCGTTTCATTTGGATCATAAGGGGTGTGGGTCATCCACCAATTGAATGCAATCTGTGGTGTGAGGTAACTACCTCCTCCATAAAATATCTCAGAACAACAGCAGTTATTGTAGCACCAGTTAGGTCCGTGACCGAGAGCAACAGATATTCGTTCCCAGGCCCTGGTGCCGTCTGTTGAGGTATGACTGTAGGTGCCGTGACAGGTCATGTCTCTGCCGTGATCCCGTGCTGCATATACAAGTCTGACGTCAATCTTCAGTTTAGGTAATCCGTGTGCTATTCGTGTCTGGTTTATCAGATTTCTGATCTGGTCTTCTTCACCAGTCAGCACGGATGTATAGGGACAATAACTGGAACTTGGTGTAGGGGTGTTGGAAGGGACAGGTGTATTGGAGGGGAGGGGTGTATTGCTCGGGACTAGTGTCGCGGTGGCT
>Ga0255368_10228_pt1 | contig 13865 bp, 17 predicted proteins | sample ANMaggSeSYBR01E6_FD_182094 | JGI IMG/M metagenome (GOLD analysis project Ga0255368, IMG submission 182094) | Sediment cell enrichment communities from methane seep in Santa Monica Basin, California, United Staets - ANME aggregate JGI... | ecosystem: Environmental > Aquatic > Marine > Cold seeps >...
CAATCTCAGAGTTAATTTTAACTCTATAATCTTTGTTCTGCGGCATAATTCAAATAATTATTGATAATTCTACTGCAAAGTTAATGGAATTCAAACAAGTTGATAGTCAATTCCCAAAACTAAAATAGTAATTGTTTAATAGCAATATTCTATACTCTAAGGTGTAAGGATTTAAAGATTTTATGATCTAATTGGAAAATTAAATGTTTTTCAGGAATGAACTCAGGAAGAATAAAAGTTGGTTTTTTTATATTGATTGCAAGCTTGATGGCTGCAGTAAACCTGCAAAGTCAAGATACAATACCTGACTCTGGTAAGGTATCAAACATATTTACATTCACACCATCTAAGTTGTTGAAAAAGGGCCAGTTTGAAATGCAGTTATTCAATAACTTGTATACACAAACAGCCTATCATGATGAAAATAGAGAAAATATTGAGCTCGATACCCGTGATACATATTACAGTGGATTATTCTATTTGTTATATGGTGTTTCAAAATCATCCAGGGTAAATATTGGATTCGATTTGAATTTGAAATCAGTTTTAATTGATAGCACAAAGGGAAGTCCATTTAAAGTATTTCAGTTTAAGAATACACCATATTCAAGAACGGCACTTACTTCTGTTGGTCCCAAAGTGAAATTCCAACCCTTAAATAATGTGTCAAATTTCTCTATCCAAAGTGCCTTTTGGTTTCCAATTGCAAAAGATTTAGAATCAATAGAGGATTTAAGTGATTATCCCTGGATGGATTATCATATGTATACCTGGTGGAACCAGTTTTTTTATGATAAAAATTTTGGTACAAAATGGCAGATTTTTACAGAGGCTGATTTGTTGTTCAGGTTTAAAGCAAAAAACAGCAATACCCCAACTCATTTGGATGTTCCTATAAGTGTATTTGTAAGTTGGTTTCCACTCACTAAATTTACCGCTTATTATATGATTCAGTACTCACCAAGGTTTCAACTTGAAAAAACAGAATCTTATAACAGTGAAGGAGAATTGGAATATACAGTAGATCCTTTTGATTTGATATCGGATTATGCACATACAGGTCTTGGAATAAAGTACCAAATCTCCAAAACCTTGAATTTGGAGGCATCATATACTTACTTTTTTACATCAAAAAACGGAGGTGCAGGCTCTACATATAATTTAGGGATTAGAATAATTTTGTAATTTTATACGTTTATTCCTTGAGGGTCGAAATACCAAGAATTAAGTTAATGTTAGTTGTAATATCCATATTAGTTTTTATTTATACATTTCAGATTGGTTTTGGAATATACAGGACAAATTTGAAGAGAAAACACTTACGTGTAGGTGATATTTGTAAAATTTATTTTGGAGAGAACAAACTAAGGGGCTTTGTGTTAAATATAAATGATGAAATCGAAGTAAGGGTTATGAATCAGGTTTTTCAGATTGAAAAGAATCAGATTTATCCATGAATTGTATTATCTTGGTATGATAGAGAAATATTCAAAGATTATCAACGACTCCTTTGTTGGATATTTTAATTATCTGGTAAACGAAATCTCAACATTTTCCTGGCATAATTACTTTTGGGCATTGGTTTTCATTTCCTTATTTGTTTATGTTTTGGAATTGATCAAACCCTGGCATAAATATCAACCAAGAATAAGACAGGATTTCTGGTTGGATGGATTCTACATGTTTTTTAACTTTTTTCTTCTCTCATTGATTGGTTACAATGTCATTTCAAATGTTTTTGTTGAATTATTCAATGATTTGCTGGCTGTTTTTGGGATTACGAATTTGGTAGCTATTTCAGTGGTATCACTAGCACCAATATATAAGTTGTTGATCATGTTCTTTCTGAGGGATTTTATTCAATGGAATGTTCATCGATTATTACACCGGGTTGACTTTTTCTGGGAATTTCATAAAGTACACCATAGTGTCAAGCAAATGGGTTTTGCTGCACACCTGAGATATCATTGGATGGAGACTTTTGTATACCGATTCATTGAATACCTTCCTTTGGCAATGATTGGATTTGGTTTGCAGGATTTTTTTATAGTGCATATCATTACTTTGGTTATTGGACATTTCAGCCATGCAAATTTTAAATTGTATCTGGGGCCTCTTAAATACGTCTTGAATAATCCTGAAATGCATATCTGGCATCATGCCAAAGAATTACCAAAAAAATATGGGGTTAATTTTGGGATCAGCCTCAGCTTATGGGATTATTTATTCGGATCAAATTATATTCCTTATGATGGGAGGGACATTGAATTGGGATTTGCTTGTGATGAAGTTTTCCCAAAAACTTTTATTACACAAGAAATCTACCCACTTAATAAATCAAAATAATGTAAGGTTATTGATGATGAAAAGACTAATTGTAATATTGGCTTCATTTGTATTGATGAGTTTTGTGATTGCTCAAAAACCAGCCGACTATGATGATCTACTTAATGGGATGTATAACAATACAGTAGAATTTATTACAGTTGAGGATTTGACAAATTAAATGAAGGAAGATTCTGGCTTAGTATTACTTGATACTCGTGAAATCAATGAATATAAAGTCAGTCATATAGAAGGTGCCAGGTGTATTGGATACAATGATTTTTCAATTGAATCAATGGAAGATATTCCAACAGATTCAGAGATTGTGGTATATTGTTCACTGGGCGTAAGAAGTGAACAGATTGGTGAAAAGTTAAAAGAAGCCGGTTATAAAAATGTAAAAAACTTATATGGAGGAATTTTTGAATGGAAATACCATGGTCAAATGGTTGTTGATAAAAAGGGTAATCCTACTGATAAGGTGCACACATACGATGAAGAATGGAGCAAGTGGTTACTAAAAGGGAAAAAGGTTTATTGAGTTCTGCCGAAGGCATCCCTTCGGGAGAAGTTCGAAGCCCGAAGTTTAATGTAAATTTTAAATCATAATTCTAAAATGAGTAAAGATATATATCCAACATTAAAAAAAAGTGGTCATAAATTGGCTGTATCTGATTTTCAGATTAGCATCCTGGAAAACAGGTTGAAAGAATCAATCCGTTTTAAGGACAAGCTAAAAGAAATTGGATTGTTTCCATTAAAGCCATGGGAAATTTCTATTTTTCAAATAAATGTTGGGAAAATGTGTAACCAGACATGTAGCCATTGCCATGTAGATGCTGGTCCTGACAGGGAAGAGATTATGACCAGGGCAACCATGCAACAATGTGTTGATGCCATCAGGCAAGGGCCATTTACTACCCTTGATCTTACAGGTGGTGCCCCGGAAAAAAATCCAAATTTCAGATGGTTCATTGAATTATTAAGGAAAAATTTTCCGGATGTTGAAATTATAGTAAGAAGTAATTTGACCATAATTAATGAAGGTGAAGAGTATTTTGATTTACCTGATTTTTTTACAAAAAATAAATTGACTGTTATTTCTTCATTGCCTTGTTATACTCAGGATAATGTAGATCAACAACGTGTAAGGGGAGTTTATGAACGATCGATAGCTGCTTTAAAAAAGCTAAATGAAGTTGGCTATGGAAATAAGGAGTCCGGATTAAAACTTCACTTGGTTTATAATCCAGGTGGTACTTCTTTGCCTGGATCTCAGGCTGGGCTTCAAAATGATTATAAAAGGGAACTTTGGGATACCCATCAAATCGTTTTTAATAATTTGTTTGCCATCACTAATATGCCCATCAACCGGTTTTTAAACTTTCTGGTAATTCAAGGTACATATGAAGAATATATGCAAACCTTGATTAGTCATTTTAATCCATCAGCTGCCATGACTGTAATGTGCCGCGATACAATATCCATCGGATGGGATGGATATATTTATGATTGTGATTTTAATCAACAACTCGACCTGACAGTTGAGGAAACAACTTTTCAACACATCAAAGGTTTTGATTATAAGCGTATTGCAGAAAGAGAAATTATTTTAGGCCAACACTGTTTCGGATGTACTGCTGGTGAAGGATCAAGTTGTCAGGGAGCACTTGATATGAGTTAATTTATTTATGCAGATAAGTTGTTAAATTTGCAAACCAATGCCTAAACGAAAAGAAGATCATACAAAAAACTTGCTGATTATTTTTGTAAAAAATCTAATCGCTGGAAATGTTAAATCCAGGCTGGCATTATCAATTGGATACAATAATGCATTGCAGATTTATACAGATCTCGTAAGTAAAATCCATCAAGAAGCAGTTGATATCCCTTTTGATAAGCAAGTAGCATATTCCTCAAGTGTTGAAAAAACTGATATCTGGGAATCTGAAATTTTTTATAAAACTGTTCAGCAAGGCAAAGATATTGGTGAAAGGATGTCCAATGCATTCAGTAATGCTTTTGCTGCTGGTTATAAGAATGTTGTATTAGTCGGTAGTGATATAATCAATTTAAAATCCAATATTATTCTTGATGCGTTCAACCAGCTACAACAGTCAGATTTGATACTTGGACCGGCAATAGATGGTGGCTATTATCTGATAGGTATGAATAAACCTAATAAGCAATTATTTGAAAACAAAGATTGGAGTACTAAAAAAGTTTTTATTCAAACTTTGAAAGAGAGTATTGATATAAATTTAAGCCTAAGGTTGGTTCCTGAACTTGCAGACCTTGATAAAATTGAGGATTTTCAATATCTTCAAATAGAAGATTGCGAAAAATATATGAACCTAATTGAAAAGGATGTATCAAAAGTTGACACATCCTCATCTATTTTGTTTTATTAAAAAAGGTGCCTGATATTAATTGTGCGCTGGGTCCGTTGGAAAGTTGGTCCAATAAGCATAATCCCCACCCATATTATTTACAGTATCATTCCAGAGATTTTCAGGATTGGCTTTCATTATTTGTTGTGCACTGGTGTTAGATACAAGCCATGAGTTTCTGGCGAGCTCACCAGCCAATTGTTTAGGTACCCAACCTGAATATCCTACAAAAAACTTAATTTCATTGGGTTGGATTTTCCCAATTGTTATCAATTCTTTTACATGTTCAATTTCTCCACCCCAAAATAATCCTTCTGTGATTTCAAGACTGTTTTCAATATCTTCTCCTAAAGTGTGTATGAAATACAGGCTGTCAGTTTTTACCGGTCCACCCAAAAAAACTGGTGTGTCAAATATTGGAAAATCCTTTAATATATCACTTAAAATAATATCAACCGGTTTATTAATGATCAAACCAAAGGATCCTTCTTCATTATGTTCTGCCAATAAAACAACCGATCTTTTAAAATAATAATCGACTAAAAAAGGCTCAGATATTAGAATTTTACCTTTGGTAGGCTTTAAATTGTTAGTTCTTATTTTAAGTATGTCATTTATATCAGTCATTCTGATCTATTTTTTGTTTTTTTGTAGTCTGTTATTTTATTTGAAACTTACAAGATCGTAAACAAAAATAATACCATCATAAAAATATGATTAAAGATAATCATAAAAAATTTAAAGAACTTCGAACTAAGTATACGTTTTTTGTTTACGAAGGTTTTTCAATTACTGAAACGAAAGAGTCTATAAAAGTTGTTTATAATTTTAACCTGGCTGATCAATATACCTTTCATCCAACGCTTGAAATATTCAAAGGAAAGTATTTAAGGAGTAATATTACTGATGATGAAATTCGAAATTTTGTTTTTCATATCGGCATGATTGAGTTGATCAGTTATTGGAAAACTGCCTGCCCCCCCCCAAATCATTGTTAAGCCATTTTGTTTGGAAACAAGTCAAATTGACTGGTGGAAGAAAGTTTATTTTCATGGCCTTGGTGAGTTTTTCTTTTTGAATAGTATTACCACCGATAAAAGCTCTTTTGTAAATATTGAATGTGCAACTACAGATACATTAGAAAAAGGGAAATTTGATCTTGATAGTAATAAAGTGCTGATTCCAATAGGAGGAGGTAAAGATTCAGTAGTTACCCTTGAATTACTAAAAGAACCGTTTGAAAGTACCCCCCTTATATTAAATCCAAGACAGGCAAGTATAGAAACTATTCTTGCAGCAGGATATGAAAAGGAGAATTTTGTTGAAATCAAAAGAACCATTCATCCAACATTACTTGAGTTAAATGATCTGGGGTTTTTAAATGGACATACCCCATTCTCAGCATTATTGGCTTTTATATGTGTATTTGCAGCTGCTTTAAGTGGAAGCAAACAAATTGCTTTGTCAAATGAGTCGAGTGCAAATGAACCCACTGACCAAATTTCTGGTGTAAATCATCAGTACTCCAAATCTATTGAATTTGAAAGAGATTTCAGAGAGTATGTTGCTAAATACATAAGTGAAGACATTAAATATTTTAGTTTTCTAAGACCACTAAGTGAGTATACTATAGCAAGATTATTCGCAACTTTCCCCAATCATTTCAATAGTTTCAAAAGTTGTAATGTAGGAAGTAAATCTGATTCCTGGTGTGGGAATTGCGCAAAATGCCTGTTTACATATATCATCCTTTCACCTTTTGTTGAAAGGGATATTTTAATCGAAATATTTGGAAAGGATTTGTATGATGATCAATTATTATTGCAACATTTTAATGAGTTGATCGGACAGACTGAAGTGAAACCTTTTGAATGTGTAGGAACTATTGATGAAGTGAATATGGCTGTAAATATGGCTTTAAACATGACAAAGAAACCACTACCATTTTTGCTCAATTATTATACTTCATTGTCTCTTGATATAAGCCCCGATGATACTTCATTTATTTATTTAGATGAAGATAACCATTGTATAGAAAATCAGTTTCTTGAAATTTTAAAAATCGCATTAAATGATCGGTAAACTAGTTGAGATATTAAAAAATAAAAAGGTATTAATTCTTGGCTTTGGCAAAGAAGGTATCTCAACTTACCGCTTAATAAGTAAATATATTCCAGCATCACAAATAGCTATTGCCGATCAAAATGAAAATTTAGTAGAAACGGCAAATTTGGAAATTGATCCTGATGTAAAATCTTATCTGGGTAAAGCCTATTTGGAGAAATTAAATGAATATGATTTGGTCATAAAAGCACCCGGAATTTCCAAAAAGATTTTAAAGAACAAAGCAGATGAAAATAAAATTATTTCGCAAACCGATTTATTCTTAAAACTATTTTCAAATCAGGTAATTGGGATAACAGGAACAAAAGGGAAAAGTACAACTGCCAGTCTGATTAAACATATTTTGTCAACTCATTCTAAAAATATAGTATTGGTTGGGAATATCGGTGTTCCACCATTCGATATAGTTGATGATATTGATGATAATACATGGATAGTGTTTGAGCTTTCATCGCACCAGTTGCAGGATGTTTCAAACTCACCTTTTATTGCAGTAGTATTAAATTTATTCGAAGAACATCTCGATCATTATGATGACCTAAATGCATATCACCAAGCTAAAATAAATATTGCTTTATACCAAAAAGTCAATGATTTTATTGTAATTAATGAAGACGATCCAATTATTAAAAAATTGGTCGATAGGCTGAATGTTGATTGCAACAGACTATCTTACTCTCTTCAAAAAAACTTAAGTAAAGGGGCATTTGTTGAAAAAGATGGAATTATAAAGATTTTATATTTAGGCCAGGAATCTCTGTTTGATGTGTCAAAACGGATTTCATTGGTAGGTGATCATAATGTAATGAATATAATGGCCGCCATTTGTGTAAGTAAAATAGTTAAGGTTCCTGATGCAACTATTTTAGCTGCGATCAATAGTTTTTCAGGCCTTAAGCACCGTTTGGAATATCTGGGGAAATTCGAGGGGATACATTTTTATAACGACTCAATAGCTACCATACCCGAAGCTACAATTAGCGCAATAAAAACCCTTAAGAAAGTTGATACTTTGATACTTGGAGGAAAAGACCGGGGGATAGATTATAAAAGTTTAATAAATTTCTTGCCTGATTCAAAGGTGAATAATCTGATTTTTAGCGGTGACGCAGGTAAAAGAATGATGAATGATTTAAAGAGTGCCGGGTACTTAAAGAGCCAGAAGTTATTTTTTATCCAAAATTATAATGAGTTGCCTGAAATAATTAAACAATATACCTTGCTTGATTATATTTGCCTTTTATCTCCTGCTGCTTCAAGTTATGATATGTTCCGTAATTTTGAAGAAAGGGGAGATGTTTTCAAAAAAATAGCAGAAAATCTTTGATCTTCTGCTATTGGAATTTTGAAAGTACCTGAACATCAAAAATTGTAAAAGGCTATTTTTTCTCCTTAGTATCTTCAACTGTTTTTTCTGCTTTTTTAGCTTTTGGCTTTTCCTTTTTAACCTCTTCTTTTACTGCTGCTTTTTTAGCAGGTGCCTTTTTAGTAGTTTCTTTAGCCTTTGCTGTAACAGTTTCTGGCTTTTTCTCAGCTGTTGTTTTCTTAGCTGTAGTCTTCTTTACAACTTCTTTTTCTTTTGGTTCAGCCTTAGTGGTTTTAGTTTTTTTAGCTGCTGGTTTTGCTTTTGAAATAATAGGGCTGCTCTTTTTCTTAGGACGTCTTACACCATAACTTCCTTTTATAATTTTTCCTCTTTTTGTCTTTTTATCACCTTTTCCCATAAGCTAAATTTAAAAGATTAATATTTGAATTTAATTTTTGGTAAAGTTATAAATTTTTCAGGAACTCTTGCTCAAGTAAGTCTGATCTTTTTACAACATTCTTTACCCAATTCAGTTTAATTTCAGTTTTTTCTGTATCTAATAACTCCCAGATAGCCGATGATTTTCGTAGTTTTTCAGTGAGCTGGTGAAGAATAATTGCAGCTGAAACAGAAATATTAAAACTTTCTGTAAATCCATACATTGGGATCTTTACAAATTCATCTGCATTATTTATCGCAATTTCAGAGAGTCCATTTAACTCTGTCCCAAACACTAAAGCAATTTTAGAATCAAGGTTTAATTCTTCTATAGTACAATCATTTTTGTGAGGGGTAGTGGCTATAATCCGATAACCTCGTTCACGAAGGGAATTAAACGCATTTATGGTATTGTTTTCGGAAGTGTTATATTTATATAAATTGAGCCATTTAGTAGAACCTAAAGCCACATCAGGATTGATCTTATATTCATTTTCATTTTCAATAATATGCACATCTTGAATCCCAAAACAATCGCAGGTACGCAAAACAGCACTGGCATTTTGGGATTGGAAGATATCTTCTAAGGCAACTGTTATGTGTTTTGTCCTGTATTGTATTATTTTTTCAAATAGTTGTTTTTTGTTTTCTGAAACAAATTCCAAAAGGTGGCTTAATAGTATTTCTTTATATTGTAACGGTAATATTTTCATTATTTTTTTATCCAATATTTATAGATCTCGGAAGGATGTAAAAATAATCAATTATTAAAAATATACAGAATCATTTTTTGGCGAATGCGATTTATCAAGTAAAATCTGTTTTGTTTTATAAAAAACTATATCTTTGCGCCCAAATTTGAAATCAGAACATGGTAAAAAAGAAAGATACAACCGAAGAACGAATAGTTGCTGTAGAGGAGGCACTTAGTAAATCAGAACAGTTTATTGAAAGAAACCAGAAAATTCTTACTTATGTTGTAGGTGGGATTATTGTGGTAATTCTCTTATTTTTTGGTTATAAAAAATATATTTCAGGCCCGAAAGAAAAAACTGCTCAATCATTGATGTTCACAGCTGAAAACTATTTTGAAAAAGATTCAGTTGATTTGGCATTATTTGGTGATGGTGAAAGTTATGGCTTTATGGATATCATAGATGATTATGGTTCTACCTCTGCTGGAAATTTGTCGAAGTATTATACTGGCATATGCTATTTTAATAAAGGTGAATATGAAGAAGCTATTTCGTATTTGAAGAAATTTAACGGGGATGATGTTATTGTCCCTGGAATGGCACTTGGTGCCATTGGCGATGCTTATGTACAATTGGATGATTTGGAAAAAGCTGCCAAATACTATATGGATGCAGCTACTAAAAATAAAAACGAGTTCACAACTCCGACATTCATGTTAAAAGCAGGTTGGACCAATGAGCTTCTTGGAAATTGGGAAAAGGCTAAAAGTATTTATGAAATTATCAAAAAAGATTACCCTAAATCGAGGGAAGCCCGGGATATTGATAAATATTTAGCCAGGGCAAAAGCCAACCTTGGTGAACTTTAAGAAATACTACAAATTATTTAAAACCTGTTCCTTTGGAGCAGGTTTTTTTGTCAGCATATGAATAGGGAAATTAAAATAATATTTATGGGAACGCCTGATTTTGCTGTTCCCAGTCTTGATATCCTTATTAGAAATGATATTCAAGTTGTAGCCGTAGTAACTGCACCCGATAAACCTGCTGGCAGAGGAAGAAAAATTACCCTTTCACCAGTTAAGAAATATGCCCTTGAAAAACATATCCCCGTTTTACAGCCGACCAAACTAAAAGATCCTGAATTTGTTGAAAGAATTAAATCCTTTCAAGCCGATCTTCAAATCGTAGTTGCCTTTCGAATGTTGCCCGAGGTAATCTGGAAAATGCCCTCGTTGGGTACTTTTAACTTACATGCTTCATTATTGCCACAGTACAGAGGTGCTGCACCCATCAACTGGGCTATCATTAATGGTGAAACAGTAACCGGCATTACTACTTTTTTTATTGATGAAAAAATAGATACCGGACAGATAATCCTAAATGAAAAGATAAAAATAGGAAAGTCTGAAACAGCTGGTGAATTACATGGTCAATTAATGAAAAGAGGATCTGAGCTGGTTTTGAAAACTGTAAAATTAATTCAGGATGATAGGCTTGATCTCAAATATCAAAAGGAGTTGGTAAGCTCTCTGGAAAAATTAAAACCAGCTCCTAAAATATTTAAGGAAGATACCAGGATAGATTGGGAAAAACCAATGCAAGATGTGTTTAATTTGATCAGGGGGTTAAGTCCCTATCCAGCTGCATATACTAAACTTAGTGGAATAGATAATGATTCGTGGATATTGAAAATATTTAATGCAGAACTTTTAGAAAACTCTGATGAAATTGATGTTAAAAAGGTATTTCCCGGAGCTGTTCTAACTGATAATAAAACTTATTTATACATTGGGTGTAGCAATGGACTTATTGGAATAAATGAATTACAGATTGAAGGAAAAAGAAGAATGCCAATATCAGAATTTCTTAGGGGTTTTGACATTTCAAATGAATGGAAGGTGGGAATTTAACCCTTAAAATTCATGATAATTATCATATATGTGTTTGATGAATGTACTTAGAATACCCTAAAACAGGGGCTTTTAGAGCCTGAGTTATTAACAAAATCGCTGAATTATTAACAAAACCAGGGGTTTTAGAGGTTCTAACTTGCTTTATTGTAATAATAGCTTATATTTGCAGCTGTATTAACCATTTTTAAAAATTAGATAAAATGAACAAAGCAGAATTAATTGACGCAATGGCAGCTGAAGCTAACTTAACAAAAGCTGATGCAAAAAGAGCTTTAGATGCATTTGTAGGTGCAACTACTAAGTCTCTTAAAAAAGGTGACAGAGTCGCTTTAGTTGGATTTGGTTCTTTCTCTGTAGCAAAACGCGCTGCAAGAACTGGTAGAAACCCACAAACTGGCAAAGAAATCAAAATAGCAGCTAAAAAAGTTGTTAAATTCAAAGCTGGAAGTGAATTAACTGGATCAGTTAAGTAAGATCTGGTTTTAAAGATCTATAATCCCGCATTTATGCGGGATTTTTTTATGTCTATAGCATCAATAAGAAACCGATACAGTAAAGCTGCATCTTCCCCTGCATAATCAACTCCAATCCGGGGTGTAGCCCTAATATCCTCTTTGTTTATTGTTATTCCTTTATCCTCAATCCAGATTTTATTTCCAGATAAATTCAAACCCGTATTGTGTGTTTTTATGGCTAAGGCTTTTGAGAGTTTTCCCGGTCCATCCGAAAATCCTTTTTGAGAGAACTTCTTATTTGTTCTCTTTTCCATTGATGGAATTCCTTCTATTGGATATATTCCTCTCAACAATACTGCATGTGGTATTCCCTGTTGATTTGTTACAAAATTAAAAAGGTGATGTACGCCATAACATAAATATACATAAGCTAATCCTCCATTGGAGTACATAATTTCTGTCCGTTTAGTTCGCCGGTTGTTAAAAGCATGTGAGGCTTTGTCTGTAATCCCTTCATAAGCCTCGGTTTCAGTGATAATGCCTCCAGTTAATATTCCACCAAATTTTGTATAGATGGTTTTACCTAATAATTCTTTAGCTATCTGAGTGACAGATGATCTGGTGTAAAATGCCTGGTCTAATTTCATTTATTCAATTGTGATCTTTTTGCTATTTTTGAGCAAATTATCACAAAGATAGAATAGAATATGAGAATAAAATTTAGGTTATTTCATATTATAGTGTTGCTTGTAATTCAGTTTGCTGCTTTCTCAGAAAATGTAAGCATAGAAAGAGCGCGTATTGTTGCTGAAAATTTCTTTTCCGAAAAATTACAAGAACAACATCAGGGCATTTTATTTGGAAAAGAATATGTTATAACTGTAAAGGGAATTACTACTTGCTTTGTATTTAATATCAATAATGGGTTTATTATAATCTCTGCAGACGATGCTATTTTTCCGGTTTTGGGCTATTCATTCACAAAAAAATATTCGGGAGATAATTTCCCAAATGCTTTTAAAACCTGGATGCATCAATATAATGAACAGATATTATATGCAATTGAAAAGAAACAAGAGGCATCAAAGCCGATAGAAAAAGCCTGGCAAAAATATATTTCTAAAACTTTTATACCAGCTACTGATATCTTAAGTGTTGAGCCAATGCTGCAAACTACATGGAGTCAGGGCTGTTATTACAATTCCTGTTTTCCTGAAGATACAACGGCTCCTTGTGGCCATTTATGGACTGGTTGTGTTGCTACAGCTATGGGGCAAATAATGAAATATTATAATTTCCCACCAATTGGAACGGGTACAAACGGTTACAATTCTTCCTACGGATGGGTGGAAGCTGATTTTGAGAATACTGAGTATGATTGGGCGGGGATGGAAAATCATTTGACTGAGGAAAATAATCCGGTTGCTGAATTATTGTATCATGTTGCCATAAGTGTTAATTCACAATTTTTCCCCAATGGTACAGGTGCATTTGATTTTGATGCCCGCGATGCATTGGTTGATTATTTTAATTATAAAAGTGAGGCCCAGTTTTATTGGAGAGATTCTTATCAAGGTGACTGGAAGACCATGTTGAGAGAAGAACTGGATGAAGGAAGACCATTACTCTACGGGGGTGCTGATAGCCAAACTTCAGCTGGCCATACTTTGGTTTGTGATGGTTATCAGGATACCTCTTTTTTCCATTTTAACTGGGGATGGAATGGAAACTATAACGGTTATTTTTACCTGGACTCATTGATTGCAGGAGGTAGTCATTTCGATATACAACATGATGCGGTGGTGGGCATTAGCCCTGATATTAATGGAGTTATTGTGCTGTATCCACCAGAGAACCTGACAGCTACAATTGATTTTAAGGAAGTGACACTTAATTGGGAAAATTCATCTCTGTCTTCAAGTCTTGAGTTGATTGGATATAATGTATATAGAAATGATACTTTGCTGACTGAATCAGTTAGTACAGGATTGTCTTATATAGATATGAATGTTTCAGCTGGTTCTCATGAATACAAAGTGCAAAGTGTTTTCATCGGGCAGGGGAGTGGTCCTTCTATATCAACGGAAGCATATATCAGTAATATTACAATGTACTATTCTGAATTATTTGAAATTTATCCAAATCCTGCTTCAGAAATAGTTTTTATTAGAACAGCATTATATTTTAATGATGATATCACTATTTCCGTTTGTGAT
>Ga0255368_10237_pt1 | contig 13597 bp, 10 predicted proteins | sample ANMaggSeSYBR01E6_FD_182094 | JGI IMG/M metagenome (GOLD analysis project Ga0255368, IMG submission 182094) | Sediment cell enrichment communities from methane seep in Santa Monica Basin, California, United Staets - ANME aggregate JGI... | ecosystem: Environmental > Aquatic > Marine > Cold seeps >...
GCTGCTACCCATGGTCAAGATCCCGCTGAAGAAACTTGCAAATGGGTTGATTGACAAAATGGAATCCTACGATTTTGCCGGCTAAGGATTGCCGGATTTCATCTCCATGCTGATGGCGCCGTGGCCAAAGGTCCGTATCGTATCTTCATACTCCACTATCAGCTCCCCAAAATCGGTAACCCCCCTGATTGTACCTTCGAAAACCTCTCCTCCCGTTTTAAAAACGGAGGGCAATCCTGCCATGAATAACCTCTCCATATACTCCTTTTCAAGCCGTTCGGTCATTCCCCTCTTTAATCCATAGTATCGGCTCATCAAACTGGCTTCAACCATCTCTCCCACTTCGTCAACATTTATATCCTGTCCGGTCTCCAGGCGCAGTGATGTAGCCGGTACCTGGAATGAAGGAAACAGTGTCTGATTCAGATTCAGACCAATACCAATAACAGTGTGAGATATCCTTCCGGCTGCTATGCCATGCTCGATCAATATACCGGCAATCTTCCCCTTCCTGGTAAGAATATCATTGGGCCACTTAATCACCGGATCGATTCCCAGGGTCTCCAGTACATCACAGAGGGCCAGTGAAGCCACCCTGGAAAGGTGAAATTGCTTCGATGCTGACAAAAACGCAGGAAACAGAAGCAGGCTCATCAAAAGGTTCTCTCCCCTCCTGCTCAGCCATGAATGCTCACCCAATCCTCTTCCACCATCCTGGTAATCAGCAATAACTATTGTTCCCTCTTCCGGAGACTGTTGCTTAACCAAATCTGAAAGACAGCTATTGGTCGATGTAACACTGTCATGTTTGATCCATCTGCTTTTCATGGTACAATTTTTGACAAAATAGCTACTGTAAATAACAATATAGCCACTAAAATGTTAACGGCTAAATTGATTATCTTTGTTAGCAAAAAGCCAGATGGAGCAAAGCGATTCATTTAATGTGGAGCAGAAGAGGGAGTTAATTCTCGAAGCCATCATTGAGAAGAAGGGACACCAAATCGTTTCCATCGATCTTTCCGAAGTTGAAAACTCCATTTGCGACTGTTTCATCATCTGTCACGGAGAATCTGTTACCCAGGTTGGAGCCATCACGGAATCCATCGAAAAGAAACTGAAGGAAGAGGCCCGCATCAGGGCTCATCATGTGGAGGGACAACAGAACAGCCAGTGGGTCCTTTTGGACTATTTTGACATACTGGTCCATGTGTTCCAGGAGGAGTACAGATCATTCTTCAGGCTTGAAGATTTATGGGCAGACGGAAAGGTGACAAGGGTGACAGATAAAAGTTAAAACAGCATTATGACAGATAAAAAGAGTAGTCCCGGCAACTTCCCGGGAGGCAAACTAGGGAACAGACCGGGGAACAAGCCAGGAGGCCCCGGCCCCGTTAAACCCAAATTTAATTCATACTGGATCATCGGAATCATTCTTCTGGTCATGATAGGACTCCAGTTTCTGGGTTCGGGAAACAGTTTGAAAGAGATCGACTCCAATCGCTTTTTCTATGTGCTGAAACAGGGCGATATTGAAAAAATTGTTATTGTCAACAAAGAGAAGGTCGAGATCTATATCAAGCCCGAACGGCTCAGTGACTCCCGTTATGAGGACGTCAAATCCAATAAGTCCAATTCAGTGCTTGGTCAGGCAGTACCGCAATACTATTTCACAATCATCAGTCAGGATATTTTTATGCAGGAACTGAACAGTGTGATGAATGAGTTACCGGCCGAGAATCGTCCCACCTATACCACCCTTACCCGCAGAAACTACATGGGTGAAATCATGCTATGGGTAATCCCTTTCCTTCTGATTATGGGTATCTGGATATATATGCTTCGTCGCATGGGAAGCGGAGGAGGAGGAGGCGCCGGAAATATATTCAATGTTGGTAAATCAAAAGCCCAAATCTTTGATAAGGATACAAGTGTTAAAGTAGATTTTCATGATGTAGCCGGATTGGAAGAGGCCAAGGTTGAGATCAGGGAGATTGTGGAGTTTCTGAAAAACCCGGAAAAGTATACCGAGCTTGGAGGGAAAATCCCCAAAGGTGCATTGCTGGTGGGACCTCCCGGGACAGGTAAAACACTGCTGGCCAAAGCTGTGGCCGGAGAAGCCAGTGTGCCATTCTTTTCTATGTCGGGTTCCGACTTCGTTGAGATGTTTGTGGGTGTAGGGGCCTCCAGGGTCAGGGATCTCTTTAAACAGGCCAAAGAGAAGGCGCCCTGTATTGTATTTATAGATGAGATCGACGCAGTGGGTCGTGCAAGGGGAAGAAATCCAAATTTTGGTTCCAATGACGAACGGGAGAACACACTGAACCAGTTGCTTACAGAAATGGATGGTTTCGGTAGTAACAGCGGTGTGATAATACTGGCAGCTACAAACAGGGCTGATGTTCTGGATAAGGCACTGCTCAGAGCTGGACGTTTTGATCGTCAAATCCATGTGGAACTTCCCGATCTGAACGAACGGAGAGCCATATTCAATGTACATATCAAACCGATCAAAGTCGATAAATCGGTGGATATTGATTTCCTGGCCAAACAGACACCTGGTTTCTCAGGAGCTGATATCGCCAATGTATGTAATGAATCGGCACTGATCGCTGCACGAAAAGATAAAAAGGTCGTTGAAAAGCAGGATTTCCTGGATGCGGTGGACCGTATTATAGGGGGTCTTGAGAAGAAAAACAAGATCATTAAAGAGGAGGAGAAGCGCACCATTGCCTGGCACGAGGCCGGACATGCCACAGTAAGCTGGCTCCTGGAGCATGCACATCCACTGGTAAAGGTGACCATTATCCCCAGAGGGAGGGCACTGGGTGCCGCCTGGTACCTTCCCGAGGAGCGACAGATCACTACCACCGAGCAGATGCTGGATGAGATGTGCGCCACCCTTGGAGGCCGGGCCTCAGAAGAATTGACATTCGAGCGGATATCCACAGGTGCTCTAAACGACCTGGAACGGGTTACCAAACAGGCATACGCCATGATCTCATACTTTGGCATGAGCGATAAAATAGGGAACCTCAGCTACTATGATTCTAGCGGTCAGCAAGATTACGCATTTAATAAACCATACAGTGAAAAGACTGCTGAGACCATTGATGAAGAGGTAAAAAACCTGATTGATGTGCAGTATGAAAGGTCCAAACTTATCCTCAAGAAGAACAAAAAAGGGCTAAAACAGCTTGCAGAGATTTTGCTCGAAAAGGAGGTGATCTTCAGTGATGACCTGGAACTTATTTTTGGGAAACGTCCGTGGACACGCGATGACGAGCTTCTAAAAAAGAAGGAAGAGAAAACTGAAGAGAAAGCTGAAAAGAAAGCTGAAGAGAAAGCTGAAAAGAAAACTGAAGAGAAAGCTGAAGAGAAAACTGAAGAGAAAGCTGAAGAGAAAACGGATAACAATGAACCCAAAGAGGCTTAACCGTGGAGGCCAACCTGGTTCATATTTTCTCCTCGGGTCAACCCTACAAGGTTGAAATGGCCAGGCAGATGCTAACCAACCATAATATCCAGTCCTTTTTAGTAAATAAACAGGATTCCGCATATAAATTTGGAGTAGTTGAGCTCTATGTGAATCGCGATGATGTGATCCGGGCTAAAAAGCTGATCCAGGAATTTGACTACAATTGAAAGAGCTGTTACTTCGTACCCTGACTGGAGTCACCCTGATCGTTTTGGTGGCAGGCTCAATAATGCTTGGCCCGGTCACTTTTTCCAGTGTTCTTGTCCTTACATATCTCCTTGGGGTAAAAGAGCTGTTCGGGCTTCTTCGAAAAAGAGATCTCTCCAGATGCTGGATACGGGCGATCCCGGGAGCCCTTCTTATTATCATTGTATATGCTGTTTTCCAGTACAACCTGAGCCTGCTCTGGCTACTTTTTCCCCCGGCTCTCTGGTTAATAACCGCCCTCAGGGGAGGAATCACCCTCTCAGGCACTCTTGCCTTTCTCTGGCTGGCCATTCCGCTCTCCAGCTTTTTGGTACTTGGATGGATGGATGATGAGTCCGGATTTCAGTTCCGGTTACCGCTCTTTATTATTGCACTGGTATGGATCAATGATACCTTCGCATATGTGACCGGATCTCTTCTGGGCAGACATAAGATGACACCCGTACTCTCTCCGGGAAAAACCTGGGAAGGTTTTGCCGGGGGAACACTTATTACCCTGTTGGGGGGGTGGATCATCTGGAACTCCACCGGTTTATACAGCTCCTGGGTATGGTTTAGTATCTCTTTACTTATCAGTATCCTCGGCCTGACAGGTGACCTGTTTGAATCGGGATTAAAAAGAACAGTTAAAGTGAAGAATTCCGGAGAACTATTACCCGGACATGGTGGCATACTTGATCGCTTCGACTCTCTTTTGTTCGTTACCCCTGCTGTTATGATCCTGGTCATTCTGATAAAACTTGTGCAATGATAAAAATACACCGTGAAGGAAGATGGATCGTTTTGATTACACTCTTCGTATTGCTGGCACTGGTAATCCTGTCAGCCCTCTTCCTGACCTACCAGGTCAATTACATTACCTCTGTCCTCTCCCTGATTGTGCTGATCCTGGTATTACGGTTTTTCCGTGTGCCCGCCAGGCGGCCCTTTCTCGATGAAAAAACCATCATCGCTCCTGCATATGGTAAAGTGGTAGTCATCGAACAGGTAGAGCAAAAAGAGTACCTGGATGGGCCATGCATGCAAGTATCCATCTTTATGAGCATTCATGATGTTCACATCAATTACTTTCCTGTCAGCGGAAAAATCGCCTATCAGAAATACCACCCAGGACGGTACCTGGTGGCACGGCATCCCAAATCTTCCACATTGAATGAAAAGAGTTCGGTAGGAATCGAAACTCCTTACGGGCGCCTGCTCGCTAGGCAGATTGCAGGCTACGTAGCCCGCAGGATCTGCAGCTATGCCACTGAAGGAGAAGCAGCCAGGCAGGGGAGTGAGATGGGTTTTATAAAGTTCGGCTCCAGGCTCGACCTGTTCCTTCCCCTTGATGCCCACATCATGGTGGAACCTGGCCAGCAGGTCATAGGTAGTGTCACTCCAATCGCCCTTTTCAAATAAAAGACCAGGAACTCTTTTTTTAACATCGCGTTAACAACAGACTCTTTCATGATCTGTTATATTGCATGAGCTAAATAGAAAAAAAAAGATCATGAAAAAAACATTAGCCATTTTAGCACTTGCCCTCTTCATAGGAGGTATGAGTGCTCCAGCGATAGCAGCAAGCAATAGCACCCTCACGCTGATCTCTCTACAGGAAGATGATCCCAAGAAAAAGAGCAAAAGCGAGAAAGCTGAAAAGAAAGCTGAAAAATCAAAAGAAGCTACCAAAAACGGAGATTGCTCCGGCGAAAAGAGATCAGACTGCTCCAGTAAATGTGGTGGCGAGTCTTAAAAATCTAAGGTCCGTTTTATTCAGATTGTGAGTTTTAAGTAGCTGTCCTGCCAAAGCGGGACAGCTTTTTTTGTCTATATTTGCAGCCTAATACGGACCATTCAATGAATAATACAAAAACAGTTCAGGTAAGCGAAGATGTAACCTGGATAGGGGTTCTGGACCATGACATAGTCACCTTCGACATTGTGATGGAAACCAAATACGGAACCACCTACAACTCCTACTTTATTGAGGCAGAGAAAAAAGCGGTTATTGAAACAGTTAAGGAGAAGTACTGGCCGGAATTTAAGGAAAAACTGGTTTCACAGACCGATCCGTCAGAGATCGAATATATCATATGCAACCATACCGAACCTGATCATTCAGGCTCCCTGAAATACCTTCTCGAAATGGCACCCCATGCCATTGTGGTGGGAAGCGGACAGGCGCTGACATACCTGGCTGAAATGGTGGAGCGCCCCTTCAAATCAATGAAAGTGAGAGATGGAGATATCATTGACCTGGGCAATAAAAAGCTGAGGGTCATTGGTGCCCCTAATCTGCACTGGCCCGATACTATCTACACATACCTCGAAGAGGAGGGTCTGCTTTTCACCTGTGACTCATTCGGAGCACACTATGCTGATGAGCTGATGTTTGATGATTTGATTGGTGACTATAGCGATGCCTTTGATTACTACTTTGATGTGATCCTGAAGCCTTTCAGTAAGTTCATGCTAAAAGCCATTGAGAAGATCAAAACCCTTCCTGTGGATATGATCTGTCCCGGCCATGGCCCCATACTCCGATCGGGCTGGAAAGAGAAGATTGACCGCTCTATGAAGCTTGCCACTAAATACCTTGAAGAGACCCGCAAGAGCAACAGGGTATTGGTGGCTTACATCTCTGCTTACGGGTATACCGGAGAGATGGCCAGACAGGTGGCAAAGGGGCTGATGAAATCGGGAAATGTGGAAGTTGACCTCCTGGATATCGAGAACATCCTGTTGGGCGAACTGGAGGAACATGTGGTTAAGGCTGACGGCATCATAGTGGGTTCACCCACCATCAACCAGAATACCCTTCTGCCGGTTTACAAACTTTTTGCAGTGATCAATCCCATACGTGATAAAGGAAAACCTGCTGCTGCATTTGGTTCATTTGGATGGAGTGGTGAAGCGGTCAAACTCATTGAGGACCACCTGAGGAACCTCAAACTGAAGGTTGTGGAAGAAGGTCTTACCGCAAGGTTTCTTCCCAATAGCGAGGAAGCAGACCGCCTTATCAGTTTCGGGAAGGAGTTTGTACAGAACCTTCAACTGGAGGAGTGATCAGCGCACGTGCACCAGTTTTCCCCTTCCTTTCAATACTCCCGATTCAATCCACTGCACAAGGTATATGCCTTGAGAAAGACTGGAGATGTCAACCATTTGAATAGTAAACCCTGGTAAAACATCAGAAGTTATCACAGCTCTGCCAGCCAGATCAACAACTTTTAACTGACCCTGCTGCTCTACCTCTGCTCCAAAATTGATATAAACATATCCATGGGCCGGATTGGGGTAAATGGCTAAAGTCTCCTTGTCTGCCGGTCTCTTCTCAAATCCCGTTCCTTGACTATACTCCAGCATTGCTGACTGAAGAATCTGATCATGGTCCCTGTCAAATATAAAGGCGACCACCATCAAATCGTCCACATCTTCCAGATAAGATGCATAGTCCCAACTAAAATCAAGACTCTTGGAAATACCGGTTCCCCACTCATTTCCCAGCAACTTACCACTGGCCGAGGGAAGTATATCCAACACAACATTCCGGAATGAGGTTGTCTGTTCTGCACCTGTATAGGCAGTAACCAGTTGTTCAATCACCACAACATAGAGTTGTATATTGGAGTCAAAATCATTCTCTTTACAGGTCACTTTCACATTGCCTTCAAGGCGATTCGAAAGAAAATTTGTGGTAAGGTTCACATCAAATGGCGGAATCTCAAGAGATGATGCCATTAAAATGTCCCCATCGGGTTGTTCCGATATATTTGAGAAATCATATCGATACTCTGGTCCGGCTCCACCATCTAATACTGCATAGGGAACAGATGGAACACCATAATTAAAGGAGCGTACCGAAGAAGGAACAGGATTATTCAAATTCATGGGATCCTCACCCGGATAGTCCATGTGGTATTGCAGATCTATAACCAGGTTGGAGTGGTCGGAGACAAACTGCTCAACGACCCCATCCGCTGCAATGGCTTCACTGCTGGCAGAATTGGTAAAATGCTCTATGACTGAATTTTTTACCCGTTCTCCAACGAAAAAATTATCGAATGCCAAGCCCTGATTTCCCATTGATTGCCTGCCTCCTGTTCCAATTGCCACACGGAATTTTACATATGGAATACCTGCCAGGGCATCAACGGCATAGCCGGCATGTACCCACTCCGTATCGGGTTCAAACAGGGAGAGACCCCATCCATAACTACTGCCCCCGGGTTCGTTGAAAATTCCATAACTATTGTACCAGTTCATACCGGCATCCACAACACCTATTGTATTCCAGCCTTCGCTCACCCGGTGCTGGTACTGCATCACTGCACCATCTGTACCGGGTACAAAACTCTTCAGTATATCCAGCAATACCAGCGGTTTGGAAAATGCCGACAGGTCAAAACAGGGACTCTGGACCCAGGAGTTCTCCAGATATCCTGAACTGGTTGGCAATTCAGTATACCAGGCCAAATCGCTCGTCACCGGATCAAACCCTGTAAAATCCGGTTCCCCGATTACCCAGCTCTCCAGCCCATTCTCAGAATCCACAAGCCAATCTGCCGGCTGGCCATTAAAAGTCTCCTCATACCCATCGGTGGTAAGTGTATAGATAGGTTTCAAAGCGATAGTTTTGGTAGTAGTTCCAACACAGCCCAGCTCATTCTCCACCTGCAGGGTCACATTATACTCATTTACTGAAGTAAAAGGAAAATCAATGGTATCTTTAGATGAACTGCTTTCAATTTGCCCCAGAACACCACCACCAGTGGTTCTGAAGGTCCATAGTAAATGATCAATCCTGGCATATGGCGACACCGACCTGTCCAGGAAGGAGGTAAACTCACTCCTGATAAAGCAGTCGTTGATCCAGGTAAAATCCACCAACGGCTCGTCAGAAAATACGACGCTCTCTGTTTGACTGGTTATGCAGCCATCAAAAGTTTCTGCAGTTAATCTAACATTCCATGAGCCCGGCCATGGATAAAAATGATCCGGGTTTTCCTCACTACTGATATTAGCCGGTCCGCTTTCCGGATCTCCAAAATCCCAACTCCAGTTTTCCACAGAATACTTGCCACTGGTCAGGTTATTAAACTGAACCAGACCTCCCTCTGTGGGTATGCATGAGGAGGTGGTAGAAAAACTGAGTGTAGGAACAAAGCCATTGTAGATGGAGTAATCGACCGTTGCCTGACAGCCATTTGAGGCGGTATAGTTCAGGCTGATCACGATCCAGCCCTCGGCAACCTGGGTGCTGGCCGGACTGTAGTAATAGCCAGCCGACTGATTACCGGAGACACCCGGGCCTGAAAAGGTGTAGATGGCACCCGGATCTGACAAACTTGGTACAGGGATCAGGGGATAAGGGGAATCATTTTTACAAACAATTTCCGGAAGATTCTGAATCTCGATATCATCCAAAATAGTAACGTCAAAAAGACTTGATGCAGTAATCCTCACCATTCCCAGCATGTATGAGTATTCGACCCGGTACTCCCCTTCCAGTCCAACGGGATCAAGGATCGCCATATCATCATTCAGATCTGTATCTGTAATATGTCCCGATACATTGCTCCCCGATCCGGACTCAAAAAGCTCAAATGTTCCGGGTATACCATCATCGTTGGTCCCTATGAATTGATAGGTACCGGCACCTTCGCAGATCAGATTGATGGTGTCTCCCCCCGATTCCAGGTGAACACTTGTCTGACCCCATATTATACCGTTTGCCAGTAACAACAACAATGAAACCGGCAGGTACATAATGCTCCTCATCTGATTCAATTTTCTGTATATATATGTCATTAAATATCCCCTGTTGGACTGGTTTTCATCAGGGAGATAACAGTGCTCTCTCCGTAACTATTTGTACCCAGTACAACAAATCCACCATCGTCAGAAAGCTCAATATCAGTGCCAGTCTGTGCACCAGAAGCCCCATAGGAAACCTGCTCCTCTACCTGGTACGAAGAGGAGACAAACTGCAACAATACCTCACTGTTAACACCCACCCTCCTGGTTCCGGCAATGGCCAGGTTCCCGGTAGCAGTCTCAACGACCCTCTTACCTATAAGGTCTGCATTTTCCTCCGAAATGGTTGCAAGCAACGACGAACTCGTGATAAGCAACCCATCTGTCTCAATACCATAGAGCAATAACTCGCTAACTCCTGATCCGTTTTCCCGGTTTCCCAGGACCAGGAAACGCCCATCTTCCTCTTCGATGATACACATACCTTGTTCATTAAATTCTCCTGAAAGGTTTTTCGCAAGCGGACTTAATTCATCATCAAAAGCCAGGATTTGAATGCCGGTACCTTTACTATTTAGCTTTTCAATGGTGCATACGCACAGGTACATTTCTCCTGTGTTTAACAGGAAAGTAGCCGTGGATTTTTTATCATATATACTGATGTAATTCAGGCCCAGCTTGATTGAATCCCCCTCTTCAGTGACACCCATTACAAGAAGATCCGATTTTCCACTCTTTACCTGGTACCCTGCCAGCAAGTATCCCGAATGAATCCTTTCAATGGAGTGAAAAATTTCCTCGTTTTCAACCGATCCATAACTTCGTTGCCAGGTCTGTTCCCCGTTAGCAGTGGTCCTTACCAGGAAAATGTCTTTCTGCACTGCTTGTGTTCCTGCAACAGGTCGTTCCACAAACCCCGATAGAAAAAAACCTCCTGTACCATCCTGCAAAGCAATCAGTGAACTGCCTCCTGTTTCCATCCCCTCCTCTGCATAATACTTTGGAAAACCGGATTGTACATTGCCATACTTATCGGTCACTATCAAAACCATTCTTTTCCCTAACGATTCACTGGTTTCTGTACCGCAAATGGCATAGCCCCCATTAGCAAGCACCTCAACATCTCCAGCCTGATCCAACAGGTAATTGCCATAAAACTTGATAAAACTATCCTCCTGATCAGAAGAGATTTCCCTCTCACAAGAGAGAAAAACAGCTGACAGCAGAATTAAAATGAAGCTATATTTCATCATCTTTTGCATCTATTGCTTTGTAAGATCCCAGCAAATACCGGCACAAATGGATAATTGGTGAACATGAAAATCGCTATCCACATGATAGAGCAACCACGAGAGGTCACTGTTTTGAAAATGACTCTCCTGCAGGTTTGCCAGTAAAATGCCGGAGGTCACCCGGGTCTCCAGGAACAAAAACGCGTTATTAAACGGAATCCTGAAACCCGCACCAACCAATATATTCAGGTTAAATAACCTCCTCGATTCTGTGATATCCGTTGTCTCCACAACCAGATCATCCAGTGAAGCCTCATAACTTCTGGTCCCTTTCCCCGAAGCAAATAACATATAAGCAGGTGCAACTCCCCCCCGCAGATAGTAACAAATTCTCCTGTTATCAGGATTGAACTTATAGATCATGGAGAGAGGCAGCACCAGCTGATGCTGGGCCTCAACATACCTGTATGTGGTGAAGGTTAATGGTGTTGCAGAATAACTGAACCTGGTCAGGCTATAGAGTAATCCAAAAGATGCCTCCAGTCTCCTGTTAAGGATCAGGTTGGCATCAACACCTACCCGGACGCCAGGCAACGGACCAAAATGACTCTCATCCGTTGTCGGGTCTCCAACACTATATCCCTCAACGGTTAGTGGCAAACTCAGATTGCTTCCAACCATAAATCCCAGTGAATTACCAAATTCACCGGCCCCTTTTGTTATACTTCTCCGGTCCGAACGACCGGCAGTTCTGTCACCCGCAGCTACAACAACTGTATCCCCGGAAAGCTGATCAGGATCGATCCCCAGCGCCCTCAAATGAGCATCCAGTAAAAACACAAATTCCTGGGGATCTGAATTTTCAGCCCGGTATTCGGGAAATTCACCCACAAAACCATCCATCAGGCTGTCTGCCTCCCCGGGCAGGTAATCAAAGAGATAGGAGTTGATGACCAGCTTATAGGCCTCCTTTTTAGATTCTCCTGCAAGTCCTTCGGATTTGATACACTCAAGCAACAATTCCGGCACCAGCTCCACCATTCCACCATCATAAGCCTCCCTGGCATCCTCGAGTAAGTATGTACAATCGACCAGATCCTGTGCTGTTAAGGTTTGATACCCCAGAGACAGTACCAAGAAAATGAGAATCCTATTTGGCATATGCATCTACGTTTTTATATCATCTCGGACAGCACTCTTCAAAAGGGATATCCTCCCCGAAGTACTGGTTCCACTCCTCCCGGGTCAGGTTCCTTCCCAACAGCGAACAAAAATCCTCCGCCATTTGATCAGGATCTGTTGGCCTGCCAACCATCCGGGGATAATTTACACTTCCACTGTAAAAAAAGCTGCCGTTCCTGTTAAAACAGAGGGAGAGAACAAAACCATTGTTCTCTGTAAATACAATCGGTGAATCACCCCATTTTAATGCATTCCACAAGTATACATTTCCATCATTTGAAGCCGCTGCAAGCAACCTGCCATCGGGACTGAATTCCAGAGCGGACACCCTTGCCCCCGGTCCGAACAGGTTGGCAATGGTCCTTTTCCCGTCACTGGATAGCACTTTTACCGAACCATCCAACATTCCGGCTGCCAGGTAGCGCTTCCCCGGACTGAAAGTCAGTGCCCTGACCTGGTTGCTGCCAAAACTTTTCACCTCCTGTATGCCGGACGGATCGCTTACATTCAAGGAATAGAGTCTGCCGCTACCTGTAGCAATGGCAGCCAGTGCACCATCATGTGAGGTAGCCAGCGCAAGTGGCCTCGACATTAATGTTAATAGGGTGGTAGGGGCGAAACTGCTGTAGTCCCACTTCAGTATTTTGTTATCGGTACCTGCCGACAGGAAACTGCCACTACTTCCCAGGTTCTCTATAAAAAGAACAATATCTCCCTGTTCTCGATTTTGGTGTATCACCTCTCCCCTGTTCTCCAACTCAATAAAGAGCATGCCTCCCCCACTGGTTCCAACCGCAGCTATGCGCTCATCAGGACTTAGTCCAAGACACTCGTTGTTAAAACCGGTTCCTGCCAGGTTAATCTGAGCAGCCCTGTTGGCAATATTTCCCGATAAAATTTTAATGCTGCCATCGCTGCTGGCAGTCAGGATACTCCCGGATCTGTCAAGCCAGGCCATTGCCCTGATGGAATGTCTCAGGCTTGGATAGATGTTATAAGCCGGCGAAATCAGCTTTTTCAATGCTTCATAGAGACCTTTATAGATATCAGGGTCAAAAGCATCCCCCTCATACTTCTTGTTCAGCAAGTAGGACTGATATGCAAGCAAGCCCTGAAGATCAGTGTTTCTGGAGATACCCATGCTCATGTATGCCACATCTTTAATGAGCGATACCACAATTTCTGACTCCCTGCTCCTTGTAGTAACCTGATCCGGCTCTTCATTTATGGTTACTTCGGGTTCAGTTTGTGCCGCCACAACATCTGTTGTGGACTCCTCCCTGTCTGTAACTACCTGGTCTTCTACCTCTTCATTAGTCTGCTCCATGTCCCGGTTATCCTGAAACCGTGGGACGACCTCCTCTGTTACCTGACGATTATCTGTATTAGAGAGCGGTTCAGATATGGGTTCCGGTACAACTGTCTGAACCTGCTGGTCCGTTTCAACAGGTCTGTTTTGAGAAATGTAGATAACCAGGGCCACTGCCGCAGCGATCACGATACTTCCAACAATAATGGAGCGGTTCAGAATCCGTTTCCTGCGCTGATTAATGATTTTACGTTTCTCGCTCCAGATATACTCCTCCTCACTGGTATTCAGAAACACCATGGCCCGCTCAAAGGCCGGATCGAATTGAATACCCCATGCCGGAGTTGGGTTCTGTAGCTTTTTCCAGTCGATGGCATTTTGCAGTTCAGAAGCGACCAGCAACATCCCCTTACCCTGCTGATAAGAAGCAGAAGCTTTTGACAGTTGCAG
>Ga0255368_10238_pt1 | contig 13594 bp, 13 predicted proteins | sample ANMaggSeSYBR01E6_FD_182094 | JGI IMG/M metagenome (GOLD analysis project Ga0255368, IMG submission 182094) | Sediment cell enrichment communities from methane seep in Santa Monica Basin, California, United Staets - ANME aggregate JGI... | ecosystem: Environmental > Aquatic > Marine > Cold seeps >...
GTACTTGTCTGGTTTTTCATGTGGAAGAGTACCTATATAATTTTTAATATAAGTCTCATTATCAAGTATCTCCACATTTTTCGTTGGAAATCCTGGTATTTGAATAGGTGAAGGCTTGTTTTTTTTACTTACCCTGAAATATCCTGCGAAAATGGCATCAACATCGCTAAATATATATGTTGCTTTATACAATCCTTCAAACATATTTTGATCAACATAATCATCAGAATCAACAAAACCAACATACTCGCCTATTGCAATCTCCAAACCAGAGTTTCGGGCAAATCCCAGTCCTTCATTTTGCTTATGTAAAACTCTAATACGGTTATCCTGCTGTGCAAGCTCATCACACAATACTGGACAATTGTCAGAAGAGCCATCATCCACCAAGATAATTTCAATATCGTTTAAAGTCTGATTTATTAGAGATTGTATGCAGCGAGGAAGATATTCCTCCACATTGTAAACAGGGACAATTATGCTTACTTTTGGTTTCTTTGGTTTTTCATCTGTATATGCCGAGACTTGATTTATCATTGCTGTTATATATAGGATTCATAATCGAAATTGTTGTTTAACACAGATTTTCATGTCTAAATTGACACCCTAAAATCAGGTAGATGTCGCATGGAAAAATAAGCTTGTATAATCTTCCCTTGATTAACAACATTAGTTTTACGACCATTCTGTTCCTATTTATGTCTATCTTATTTTCAATCGGGATAGAACGTAAAGGGTGATTCAATCCATAAACACAACGACCAAACTCACAGGCGACAATGGAACTCAGCGGAATTGCCGTCTGAGTATTGTGTCTTGTCATGCAGATTTATGAATTTCATTAAGCACTTCTACTTTTGGCATGGACATATCATCATATAAATCATCAAATCCGAAATTTTGCAGAATTTTCAGGCCATCATCGATAAGTTTAGGTTTTAACTCATTCATCCATGTCGAAACCGGAGAAGTTCCAGACAATAAACTGCTTTTCGTGCCTATAACACGGCTTGGGCGCTCAATAACGTCCTTTGGCAAAGATATTGCAGAGTTTTCCTGCTTACCTCCAACAAACTGGGTTATTTTTGAAATTGCTTGACTTGGTTCTTGGTAGATATCTTCATAAAAACATATTTGTATACTCCCAGGATCAAACTGACGAAGAGGGACGTAATTTATTATTGACCAGATTAGTACTTGATTCAGTATATAATTATTTTCATAGCTCACTCTTTTTATCATCTCTTCAAAAGGAAGAAGATAATCCTCGAGTAGTGTAGGCTGACTCAGAAGGTCCAACGGCTCAGTTGCCCAAAACCCATTTTTCATTTTATACTTTGAAATGGCTACAGCAAAAGGATTACGAATTAATAAGATTGGTTTAATTTTCGGGAATTTAGATACTGCCCAATAACATAGAAGATTTGCAAATATATCTTTTATCAATAGACCTTCGTATAGAAGTTTTCGATTTGCTGAATCAACTCGCGGATGAGTAAACTTGCCATGGAAAATATCAGATGCAAGGGCTATTAGTTTTTCATTCGAATCATTTTTTCGTATATACTGGTGAGGTGCAATGAAGTTCATATCACGAATAAACTCCGGATGAAATGGTTCGAACATTTCTCTGTACTTCTTGCCATAATTAATTAAATCTGAGACCCATGTTGTGCCACTTCTACCATCACCAATGAGCCAAACCACTTCGTCATAGTTATTAAACACATAATTTGCTTTGAGAACTGTCGCACGAGTCAAGTTAACTATTTTTCTAATATTGTTTTTCATGTGTTGAGAATACTCACTATTTCTTTTCTGCATAACAATACTAGTCCGATTAATTTAAAATGGGGTATCTAATCATTACCCGTGATTTTGATTAATAATATCTTTTATATGACACAGGGTCTGTTATTACTGCCTGTTCAATTAATCGCAAGAATAAAAGACCTCTACTCGTTGATGTACACCTATTATATCGAAAAACATATTCATCAAGGTAGTACTCCAACTTGTTTTTGTTCAAATAACTCTGATGCGTACCAAGCAACCATCTTTTTAGAAGCGAAGCTATTCTATGAACATTTGGCAGTATTTCTTCATCGCCATTTTTTACTGATGATTTTTGTATCTCATGTGCATAACCTATTTGAGATAAGTCATTATTACCAATCCAACCATCGGTTATGATTTTAAAAGATTTTTCGATATTGTTCCTAATAAAATCATTCAAACTCTCACTTGATGCATTTGGGATTTTAGATAATCGCACTCTTCCAGTTTTTCTTCCATTTAACTCCACAGCAACTGCAACCAGACCTTTACCTTCAGCAGCACGTCCTCTTTTTCCTGATTTTTTTCCTCCTACAAATACTTCATCAACTTCAACTATGCCTTGTAGTTTGCTTCTAACGCTTAAAACCATTAGCCGTCTAAATTTATGTAGCCAGGTCCATGCTGTTTGATAACTGCCAAAACCAAGTATTTTTTGTAAGCCTTTTGCACTTACACCAGTTTTTTGAGCAACCATCCACCAGATTGCTCGAAACCAAATCAGCAATGGTTTGGTCGATTTATGAAATAATGTTCCATTTGTTACTGTTGCTTCGGTATGGCAATCTCTACATTGAAAACGCCCTTTATTCTTTTTCCAGTATCGAATAAAACCACAAACAGGACACTCAAAACCATTAGCCCATCTAATAAATGTGATATAATCAATGCAATCCTGTTCTGTTTTAAACATTCCTTCAAATTCCATTTGATTCCCCGGATAATTCACTCCATAAAGATAAAACTTTACGAGAGATGATCAGATACCCCATTTAATCTAATTTCGGAGTCTGGATTGTTTTAAGATCAACATTACAATTACTATTCGATCTGAAAATCTGAAGGAAAACTAATAGAAAAACAAACCTCATTCCTAAGGTAGTTTCCACACAAGATAATGTTATAAACATGAAAATAAGAAACACTAATGGATAAGCATTCTTATTAATATTTTTTAAAGAAACATAAATCATGTAAAAAAGCGTGAATACACCAATAGCGCCAAGTCCCAACATTACATTAAATATCCCATTTTGAGCATTGTCAAAACCATAATTATACCGCGAAAATGAACTTGAATTCTCTATACCATAGCCGGTTAAAGGCCTTAATCTGATCATTTCAAATAAATGCTCATATATGATTAAACGACTTGAAAAAGTATCTTCCCTGCCCAAATCACTAATTAAAGAACTTAAAAAAGTGTTGTTTGCCAAAATAACGGAAAAGAAAAATGATAGGCTTGTGAATAGGAATAATAGGATGATCATTCTCAGTGGCGATGATAAAAGATTGAAGAAAATATCTTTGAATCGAACCAGGATTAACAAAAGAAATGCTCCAATAATACCTGTCATGGTTTGTACATAAAATGAAACAAAAACTGCATAAATTAGAAGTAGATACCCTTTGCTTGAAGTTTTTTCAGATTTAGTGTTACTATTTGTGTTTTCTTTTAGATAGTAAAATACAGCACATGTAATATGAAAGTAAGCCACCCTGAATTTATTACCAATTAAATATCCCTCTACAAAATTCACTCCGGCAAACATTAATATATCGTTAACTATGCAATAGAATAGAAATAGTTTAAAAAACACACTAATTGTAGTATGTACACTTTCTGTTGCTATTAGGGTTTCTATAAATACAGTTAATTCAATTAATATAACTATATACAAGATACCTAAAGAATAGGAAGATGCATCATAATGAATTCCAACATACAGATCTCTAATAGTAAGAGAACTAATCAATACGCTAAAACTAAATAGCAAAATGGATAGATTAAACTGTCTAAACCTTTTCCAAAAAAAATATCTAATATTGAATAATACAAATGGTATCATTAATCCGGCACATACTGCCTGGATTTTCCTGCCTACACCACTACCATCATCAAGATATACAAAGACTGTCTGGAACATCACTAATGAGAATACTATTTGTTGAGTCTTCCGCACTTAATGTAAAATTTTAGGCTATTTAACTCACGTTGCTACTATAACAATAAACATAATGCTTTTAGATCGCAAAAATGAAGTGCTTTCAACATTTTCAGGGCGGTTTTCAAACTTGAAGATGTGTGTGCGAACTCTGTTTTGCGAGGCTATGAACATGCTAGTGTAAATTATTATCAATGTGCGTATTGAGCATGGTTTTCACTTGATAAATATAAAAATTCCACCAGATTATTGTCGCCAAACATTTAAACCTGAAGTATTATGACTAATAAGATTAATGCAATTTACGTATTTATCGATGATCTGCTCAAGAGAATCGAGTGCAAAGAACCAACAAACAGAAATACGTCTGATGCAGAGATTATCACTACAGTTCTCGTATCTGCGATATATTTCTTTGGGCATCATGATAAAACGATGAGGATTTATGAGTTCAACTGGAATGGTAACACATATGCTTAGCAGAAGCAGGTTCAATCGGCGATTGCACCAGATCAGGGATCTGATCGTCGATCTGATCTTCCAGTTGTCTACTTTGATCAAAGAGCTAAACATCGGTTCAGAGTATTCGATTGATAGTTGTCCTGTGCATACCGGAGACAACATCTGTATCATCAGGACAAAACTGGTTCAAGGTGCTGTTTACCGTGACAATAAGGTATCCATGAGGAGGTACTTCTATGGTTATAATATTCACCTACTCTGCAATGCAGACGAAATCCCTGTGGAACACACCTTTCTTCTTGGTAGTAAGCATGATACAAGTGCTCTGAAACAAATGCCTTTGCAGCTCCCTCCAGGTAGTAAAATATATGCTGACAACGCTTATACAAACTATTCCATTGAGGATATGTTGAAAGACGCTGAAAACATCGACCTATTGGTCGCCAGAAGATTTGGCTCCAAAAAAAAGCACGAATCCTATATCGATTATTTGAAATCATCAATGCGTAAAAGAATCGAAACAACCTTTATCGAAATATCCAATTCCCTTCCAAAGAAAATCCATGCCGTTACTGAGGCTGGCTTTGAAGGTTGTGATATTCATTTGTATTTATACGATTTCAAGAACTGTAATATAAATAGCAACTTGAGTTATTTAGTTAACCCTGTAAAACCCACTGTTTTTCACAGCCATAATTCTGACGTTGTGGGGCAGTCATTTTCCTTTCCATGTCCTGACCCATCTTGCCAGCAATGGTCTTGATCTTTCTAGTCGCAACATTGGCCTTCTTCCGACACTTTGCATTGTCTCGAAAACGCTGATTGATAATCAGCTTTTTCAAAGTACGCTTATAACACTGGCGCAATGCAATACCCTCCTTTGCAGCGATATCCCGACATTTCTCAACAATCTTCTTCTGCAATTTTATATCTATCGTGAAGGTGATATTCTTCTCTTGAACGGTGCTATCCACTAGTACCCTGTCCTGAAAAAGCAGCAGTAGATATCGGCAATATAATGTTATTATTTTCTCTGCATTAAATCACACGTTAATCGTTAGATTATTCTCTGTAACCACTTGTATATTCTAAATATAGTTGTGTTTTTGTGTGATATTATATGTGATATTAAACGCAAATTTATGGTATTATGAATTGCCTGCCAGACCTAAATTTTTCACTAGCCCATAGGAATAATAGACTTTTACATGGACGCAAGGTTTTAGGGGAAATGTTTGTAAAAAGAATAATTGCTTATGCCCTTTTCCTGTTGGGTGCAAACAGAAATGAGATTGCTAAATATTTGGAAATCCTACTGGATACATTGTTGTCTTTCTTTACAAGGATAAATAAATACGGTCCTTCCGGTTTTCTTGACAGGCGAACAAAGCCACAGCGATAATCTGATATTACTCAAAGTATTACTCAAAGTACTTTAACTTGTTCAATAGAAGAAAGCCAACTGGAATTACATTTTGGAAGTGTAAGCAAAATAATTAAGATCCCGAAGGACAATGTACTCCAATATAAAACCATAGTATTGACGTTTCTTGATAATGGAATAATAAACAGGAAAGAAGCGGTCAGGGCTTTAAATTGTAGTAGTGGCAATACAGATAAACTCTTGCTTTTATTGGGGAGTATTATCTTGAGGTTTACTAATTCTTAAAAATCGTTTTCTCATCATTGAATATATGACTAGAATTAAGAATATGATATTAACACATATTCTGCCATAAGCTGCACCAAAGAAATTCCATTTGTCAACAAAAAAGTACAATGCAACTAGACTTATTATGGAGATAGTAATTTTGATTTCTAAAATTATCTTTGTCTCTTTTAATGCAATAAGAATAGCCAATAAGAGATTAATGAATGTGAACAAAAACGCATCCCATATCAATATATTCGTGTATTTGTATGCATCAGTATACTTGTCACCTGTGAGAAGGCTTATTATATCTTTTGAGAATAGAAGAAAACTGATGTTTATAAGGAAAAGTATTGATGCAATGCTAACAATATATACAACTATTTCCTTTTTGTTTCTCTGGTAAACTGCCTTATAAATATCTGGTTCAAATGCTTGTTTTAAGGAGGCTCCAACAATAAAAAAATATCTTATTATTGCACTAGCTACATTATATAGTGCGAATTCTTCAACGTTATTTGTTCTTTCAAGCAATATTTTGTCGTATTCACGTAATGGAAAGTTCAACATTCCTACAATAGCTAACGGATAGCATATCCTAAGAGCTTCTTTGATAATTTTAAGGTCAAACGAAAATTTTGAAAAAACAAGGGTAAAAGTAATCACCCCGATTATAAGATTGGCTGCTAGGATGGCCCCTAAGCGACCTTCAGCACCTAGTTTTAGGGGTACAACAAAAAGGAATGCTAGACCTACTGATAATAGAGCATGAATACTATAAACAAAGAAGTATGCTTTACCTTTCTTCTCCATCTTACACTTCGTGAGGAAGAATATTCGATATATATTGAAGTAGTTAGAAAGTAGTACTATTATGCTAAAAGGCAATAGCGGTAAATAAACACTGGCAATCTTAAAATATAGAGTAATTAGAGCTAACCCTACTAGAGTGGTAATAATGTTAAGAATGGAGAGAAATAATATAATATTCATGAGATTATTATGGTTTTTCTCATTCCCATTGTTGTGATATTCAACCATATAATAATTATATAAAGCTAGACTGAATAGAGGAGCAAATAGTTGTTGAACTGAATTAAAGAATCCAATAATGGCAAAATCGTGCGGGCTAAGATTCTTTGCGATATAGGGAAAAGTAAAAAGGTTGGCTACAAGTTGGAGAATATTGGGCAATAGAAAGTAAATAAAGTTCTCTAAATTCTTCCCAAATAATCGGTGCTTAATGGTGTTAAACAGTTTCAATCTATATGTTCGTTAGTTTAGAAGAATAGCCAGTTTTATTGGCAACTTCTCTAGAATAAAGCTCTATATACTTACAGTCATTGTCGCTCAAGCTCACGCCCATATTGTGTTTAGCCACTCTAGCAAATGTATGATCTTGCTTTTCTACTGAAAGGATTAAACCCTCTTTTTCTGACTCCGCCATCATTTATTTGAGCAATAAGAAAACTCCTCTATCAACTTATTACATTGATTATAATCATTACGTGTTAAGATTTTTGACTTCTAACTAAACCACTATGGATTGGAAATCCATAGGTTCAAAAAAATGAAAGAATGAAATTCTTTCCTATTCTTGCATTATCCAATTTCCCTGTGGGGAGTTCGGCCTATCTTTATGATGTTCAAGATATTCCTGAACCATCTCATCAGTTATATTTCCTGTACTCCATACTCCAAAACCAACTGCCCAAAAATGGCGACCCCAATACTTCTTTCCCAACTCGGGAAATTCTTGTTGAAGAAGCCTTGATGAACGACCTTTTAATTTCTTCACAAGAACACTTATGCTTAATGATGGCGGATATTCGATATGCATATGGATATGATCCTTACTCACAACTCCCTTTAATATATGGACATTCTCACTATCGCAGATCTGAATTAGAAGATCACGACATCTTTGCTTTAAATCACCTTTTAAAACATGATAACGATATTTTGTCGCCCAAACAATATGGCAAGTCAAACTGCTTACGGTATGGGAATTCTTTCGATATTCTACCATACACAAATCTAAACATTTATAGAAACTAAAGTATCTGCAATGAAATTGCAGGGTTTTAACCTAAAATTGGATAATAAATCCTATATAACATGAGGCAGCGTCAACATATTTTTGGTTGGCCGATTTTAAGAAAAGCTGACAGTTGAACTAATAAATTACGTATATATAATTGCTAGCTACTACAAGTGAAGTGCTATGGCTTACGTCTTTTACTCTGTTTCTTTCCATAATACCCATAACCATAACTGAATTGCTCTTTGATATTGCGATTATCATTCAATATGAGACCAATTTTATCTATGTTCTTTGACTTCAGGTCATTGAGCACGTTTAATAATATTTTTTTCCGGGTCTTTTGACACCTTGTTACTATCAGGTTAATATCGGCATATTGGATCAGGTAGTAGGCATCTGAGACTTGGGCTAAAGGACTGGTGTCTAATATGATACAATCGAAACTCTCTTTCAGGTAGGTCATTAATTCTTCCATTTTAGCCGAACTCAACAGATCCACCGTATTAGAAGGTATGATTCCTGGTGGAATGTAAAAGAGATCGTTCATGTCTGTTTGTTGAATTATCTGGTCTATGGATATACTCCCTGATAGATATTTATTTAGCCCTGCATTGGGATCTTCTCTATCCATAATCTTAGTGCATTTACGCAGGTCGCAGTTCACCAGGATAGTGTTTCTTTTCATTGTGGCATAGGCCGCGGCAATATTCAGAGAGTTGAATGTTTTTCCTTCCTCTGTCACAGAAGAGGTGACCAGTATAGTTATATTTTTCTTGTCCTTTAACGCAAAGTTTAGGTTGGTATATATGGTACGGTAAGCTTCGGTATAGTTTAACTTATCCCTGTTCATTTGCATGAACACATTTTTATTCCTATACCTGGATGGCAGATGTAAAACAGTTCCTAATACCCTGGCATTGGTCAGATTTTGCAAGTCTTCACGGGTTTTAATCTTAGCACGGTCTATTAAATCAATGATGTAAAAAAGAACAAAAGGTACTCCCAACCCCAATATCAACGCAAATGCGTAGATGATTTTGCTTTTAGGTGCAACAGGATTAATGCCATTCTGGGCTGCAGGCTGAACGATGGTCATATCCGGCTGGTTAGAGGCCTGAGTGATTTTTGCTTCGGCTCGCTTCTGTAACAGGTAGTTATAGATAGCGTCATTCAGTTGATAGTTTCTTTCAATGCCACCCAGAGTGCGCTGTGCTTCGGGTAGCGAGCTTATTTCATATTCAATCTGCGCAATGCGCTTTTCCAGTTCGTTAATAGTAATATCGTTGGATTCATTGGCAGAACGGATACTTTCTGCTACTACTGAATGTAAATTTTCAATTTGAATGGTCAAACGTGCTACCAATGGATTTCTTTCCTGATTGTTTTCGATCAGGTTAGCTTTTCTGCTTTGCGCAGAAGATAGCTCCATGATGAGTTGGTTTAACAAGGCATTCTGCACTCCCATGGCAGATGGTGCTATGATCAGTTCTTCATTGCTTTGCTTTCTTAAGTATTCCGAAGCATAATCGAAATACCTTTTTTGAACCATGTAGGTCGCCAGTTCATTCTGTAGTTCCCTCAGTTGATCCGTATAAAGATTTGCTTGTGATTCTACATCAATCAGCTTATTCTTTGACAGGAACTCCTCCAATTCGCCCTCTGTTATATCCAGTGACTGGGATACATCTTCTATTTGTTTTTCGATGTAATCGATTGTCAAATTGGCCATGTTGTTTTTCCGTTCCAGGTTCGATTCGGCATAAACACTTATTAATTCATTTACTACCTCAATATCCTTATCAACATTGGAAGTTTCAATTTCAATATTGATCACAGTTGCATTTCTATCTGCAACGTCGAATTGGATGTTACTTTTGTAGTGGTTCTCAATCGAGTAGTGATTCTGTATTTTAAAGGCATATTCTTTATCCTTCGAAGGTATCTCATCTAGGTCTTCGTTGAGTGATACTATGAATTTGCATTTCTTAGTTTCCACTACCTGTCCGAGATTCCCTTGCAGTTTTAATTCAGATACTTCTATTTTGCTTATAGTTTTATCCCTAATAAAGTCATACAAAATGGCATCTTGTTGATCAACCTGCAAAAGGTAACTTCCATCGGATTTGAACGAGATATTAAACACCACATTCACCACTTGAGGATGATCCCTGTAAAAGGTTATCCTGAAGGGAGATTGTTTATAAATATCATGGTATATGAAGTTAAATTTTTCATAGTAAGTGACCTCTAAATCAAGATTTCGAATGGTTTTTTCAAGAACAGGGGTCGATTGAAGGACCAATAATTCGTTGTAAACATTTTTTGCAACACCGAACAAGTCATTCACCATAAAGTTTTGTGATCCGGAAAAAGGAGAATTCATTTCTTCATCAATCAGGATAGAAGCAACTACATCAAATTTCTTTGGTGAATACTTATTATATAGGAAAGCAATAACTAAGCTAAGCAATACGCAAAGTAAGAATACCCAATAATGACGGGTAAATATTTTTAAGATTCTCTTAAGATCAATTTCTTCTTCCTGATTATTCATGTTTTCATTTATCAAAGTCCGGTATAATAAAGTATCTAAAGTTGTATTTTAATTGCGATAAACATCAGGGTTTTATGGCAGTAAATACAAGAATACCAGTAGAGATGGTTGCTATCAGGAAGCCGTAAGGAAATTCGGACATGGCCCAGAATTTTCTCCTGAGAGGTTTCACATATAAAAGATCGCTGGGACGCATATATAAATACTCAGAGCTTACAATCCCAGGATCTGTAAGGTCTAGTGTTATAATGTTGTTAACATCACTCTCATTGCGGGTAATACTTACCTTTTTACGATTACCAAAATCAGTAATGTCCCCTGCCATACCCAGGGCGTCGTAGATAGTGAGTTTTTCTTCAGAATAGATATAACGGCCCGGCGTACGCACTTCACCAAGAATAGTAACATACCGGTTGGACAATTTTACCGTTACAGTGGGTTTACTCAAAACATATTCTAAGGAATCCTGTATCATCATGCCTACCTCATTGGTAGTTTTTCCAACTACATTCATATTACCGATAACCGGGAGGTGCAGATTGCCCTCTTTGCTGATCTGGTAGGAGAGCAATGAGGCGGAGTATGGTGTTAAGTTAAAAACATTCCCTTGTTCTGCCATTTTAAACACGTTGGTTGATTCGTCATCAAGACTGGTAATTTGGATATACAACTCATCCTGGGACTTCAACCGGTAGTCGGGGAGTTCAACATCATCATAAGTCTGGATGTGTTGATCTTTTCCCTGCATATAAACAAGATCTTTATGAGTAACACAAGATGAAAACAAAGATGCAATTAATCCTGCGACTATTATGTTCTTTAACTTGAATTGGAGAATTAGCATGTTATAGTATTTTATGTTGAGATTAACCTACAATACTAATTACTATTTATTTGTTGACCAATGGATGGAAAAAAAAGAAGAGACTAATGTATAAAGCTTCGCCCTCTCAGTCCCATCTCTTAGACTGTCATGATAAAGGGATTGATGTAGAAATTAAGTAAGTCAACATAAATATAGATATATAAGTTTTAAAAATTAACCGAAATTTTTTAATTTGACTAAACAGTAGTTATCAATCTGAGACCCCATTCTGACTGTGTTACTACTTCTTGATTATTCATTATGAATTTCCCACACTTTTGCATATTGTTACTTCAATTTCGTCAAAAAATGAAACTTTCCCTGGTGTCAGCTATCCTCGCTTTTCTAGCACTTCCTATCATACTTAATCTTCTCTTGTCTAATTATGACAAATTACTACTTTTATTGAAGCCTTACCTGCCGTCCAGTTAATCTGGGTAGGTCAGAGGAGATCAAACAGCCCGATTTCTCTACTTCTAGCTGGCACGTAGAACAGCGAGGAGCTCATACTCACATATCAGCTAATGACATCTATGCCATTAATGCCAACCGGAAGTGGTGCACCGAGCACAAAATCACAACAAACTTCAAACGTAACGGCAGGGCAGGAAAACATGAAGATCACCGGCAGATCATGTCCGCTGAACTTGGCAAGGAGAGGGCCACTTGTATGGAAGGCAGCTTCGGCACAGAAAGCAGCATAGAACCTAAATGACTGACGAGCTATTAGTTGGTCGGGAGAGGTGTCTCCTGAAATCCGTAAATCAAGCACATAATGGTAAAGAAACAGACAATTAACTCCCAGTTGCTTTAATGATCGTGTTAACCGTGCGGAACATTAGTTTTATATCGTTTAAAAACGTCCAGTTATCGATGTAATGGAGGTCGAGTTTCACCCATTTATCGAAGGAGACTTCGTTGCGGTTGTCGAGGACCTGCCAGGTACATGTGATTCCGGGCTTAACAGAGAGGCGGCGCAGCTGCCAGCGTTCGTACTGGATAACTTCTTTTTCTACTGGGGGACGTGGGCCGATAAGTGACATTTCGCCTATGACAACATTAAGTAGTTGTGGTAGTTCGTCAAGTCCTGTTTTTCGGAGTATTCTTCCAGCTTTAGTGACTCTCGGATCATATTTGATCTTAAAGGTCGGTCCGTCGGCTTCATTTTGTTTTTCCAGAGTGTGTTGAACTGATGCAGCATCCTCTACCATAGTTCTGAATTTGAACAGCTTGAATTTCCTGCCTCTTAATCCTATTCGTTCCTGAATAAAGAAAACAGGCCCTCTTGAATCAATTCTTATAATTAATGCAATCAGGATGAAAATGGGGGTAAGGAGTATTAGTGCAATGAAAGAGAGAAATGTATCACTGATATTCTTCAGAATTGATTCAATCCATCTTCCACGGAAATCAAAAATTTGCAAATCCGGCTTCATGTGAACAGTTTGTAACTGAAGCCTTGCAGGTTCCAAGGGCGACAGGCTTGACTGAATGCGGAAAATAACACCAACCTCCTCACAGATGCGGATTATATTTTTCAGGTAACAACTATTAATCTTATTCTTACAATAGATGACTTCATCTACAATATCAAAGTCTATCAAGTTTTTGAGATCGGCGTCTTCGCGGAGGACGTTTAACCTCCCTGAAAATTTATTGTGGATGAGTTCTGAATCGGTAAGAATATATTTAACATTGAATCCCCACTCCTTTGTCACTAGAAGTTTCTCAATAAATAAACCTGAAAAAGTATCTGCTATGACAATAAGATGCTTGGTGTTATACCCCTTGGAACGATAGAATTTAAAAATCCTATATGCGGCTAACCTTTCAGTAATGGTAAAGATAAGCCTTAGTCCGATAAATAATGATATGAACAGAAAAGGAATCGTATTTAATCCTATAAGAACCCAGAAAACAAGGCAAATCAAAAGTGCAGTGAACGTATTCTGGAATGAATTGATAATGAGGGCTCTGTACCGCTCGGTCCGAGGGAATACGGATCGGGATGATGAAC
>Ga0255368_10239_pt1 | contig 13502 bp, 9 predicted proteins | sample ANMaggSeSYBR01E6_FD_182094 | JGI IMG/M metagenome (GOLD analysis project Ga0255368, IMG submission 182094) | Sediment cell enrichment communities from methane seep in Santa Monica Basin, California, United Staets - ANME aggregate JGI... | ecosystem: Environmental > Aquatic > Marine > Cold seeps >...
CCAGATCTAATTTGTCAATTTTTTTCGATTCAGACCCAGAAACGTGTTTTATCCACAATCTCAGGCAAGCCTCTACTGCCCGTTCATCCTGGGCATCGCGCTCATGGTAAGGAATATCCTTATCTTCAAAGAAAAGAATTTGGTCAGGGTCATGCCCTTTATCTTGAAGCCATTCCTGCAGAACTGACCGTCTTGCATAGATCTCATCTGATACTAGTTTATAGATATCGTAACCGCGATCGCCGAGCCAGTTTTCCAGGAAGAGGCGTCGTGCCTCATCATTATCCAGGATATCATTTGGTTCATAATCAAACCCGTCCAACCACTCCCAGGCTTTTTGTTCAGCTTCTGTCCAGGCCTGTTCAACCATCCAGGTTCGTGCCAGTTCAGCTTCAATTTCGCTTTCCCGCGCGCCATCAAATACAGGGGTGATTGCCCGGAATCCTAATTTCATTGAAGCCCATCCCAGATGGGCTTCCAAAACCTGGCCAACATTCATCCTGCCAGGAACACCGGTTGGGCTCAAGAGCATATCTAATGGCGTACCATCCTCAAGGTAAGGCATATCCTCAACCGGAACAACAGTTGAGACAACACCTTTATTTCCATGACGGCCGGCAATTTTATCACCTGCTGTAATGCGTCGTTTCTGGGCGACAAAAACACGTACCATTTTTTCGACACCGGCAGATAGATCAGCATTATCTTCCCGGGTGAATACATTTACCTCAATAACTTTTCCGCGCTCTCCATGCGGCATGCGAAGCGATGTGTCTTTTACATCTCGTGATTTTTCACCGAAAATCGCCCGCAGCAGTCGTTCTTCAGGAGATAATTCTTTTTCGCCTTTTGGTGAGATCTTACCAACCAGGATATCATTGGGACCAACTTCCGCACCGATGCGAACCACGCCTGTTTCATCCAGATCCTTCAGAGCTTCTTCGCCAACATTGGGTATATCCCGGGTAATTTCTTCCGGACCCAGTCGGGTGTCCCTGGATTCAACTTCATGCTCTTCAATATGAACGGAGGTATAAATATCACCCTGGGGGAGGTGTTCAGAAATCACAACTGAATCCTCAAAGTTTGCCCCTTCCCAGGACAGAAAAGCAACGGTGATATTTTGGCCTAAGGCCAGTTTCCCATCAACTGTCGAAGAGGAATCAGCAATGACATCACCTTTCTTCACCAACTGGCTTTTACGCACGATCGGCCGCTGGTCAATACAGGTGCTCTGGTTTGAGCGCTCGTATTTCCAGAGTTTGTATTCCTTGTTTTCCTTACTTGAATTCCGGATAATTACCTTGTCCCCTACCACGGAAATAACTTCCCCATCTTCAGCTGCGAGAAGCACCTGTCCGGAATCCATTGCGGCTGGCTTTTCCATACCGGTTGATACGCGGGGAATTTCAGGGCGTAACAGCGGCACACCTTGTGCCTGCATGTTGGAGCCCATCAAGGCTCGGTTAGCATCGTCATGGGATAAGAAAGGAATCAATGCAGCACTGATGCCAACAATCTGGTTCGGCGCTACATCAATATATTCAATATCAGTTGGCTTTACAAACAAAAAGTCAGAGTGATGCCGGGCAGATACCCGTTCTTTAACGAATTCAAAGTGGTCATTTATTTCAGCATTGGCTTGAGCGATGACAAATCTGTCCTCTGCGTCTGCTGCCAGATACTCAACCTCTTCTGATATGAATGGAATAACCAACACATGCTCAATTTTTGCTTTCGCCATAGCGGAAGCCATCTTCTTCGTAACTCGTTCACCAGCGGCTGCTATGACCTTCTTGGAGGTGGGGTGAATAACATCCTCTCTGAGCTGGGCGTCAACAATCTCTGGGTCCTTTGGAGATACAGCCTGGCGGACCTTACGGTAAGGCGTTTCAATAAAACCGTAATCATTAACCTGTGCGTAAGAAGCAAACCTGCCGATTAACCCAATGTTCGGACCTTCGGGTGTTTCAATCGGACAGATGCGGCCATAGTGGGATTGATGCACATCGCGCACATCAAACCCTGCCCGTTGGCGATGAAGGCCACCTGGGCCCAGGGCTGATAATGTCCGTTTATGGCGTAATTCTGAGAGCGGATTCGTTTGGTCCATAAACTGTGACAGCTGGCTGGAACCAAAAAACTCACGCAATGACGCAACTACAGGACGAATATTCACCAGAGTAACCGGTGACATTTTTTTCTTCCCGCGGATGGACATCCGTTCGCGGATCACACGCTCCATCCGACGAATACCCACTCTTAATTTATTTTGAATTAGCTCATCAACTGTTTTAATTCGGCGATTGCCCAGATGATCAATATCATCAGGATCCACCATATTGTTGTTGATCTCGATCATCCTGCGGATCAAATAGTAAATATCCCATTTTGTAATTGTGAGATGATCAATAGGAACTTTACCTTCCAGGTCGTATTTTTGATTCAACTTATAGCGGCCGACGCGTTCCAAATTGTAGCGGCGATCATTAAATAGCTGATCCTCCAGGAATTCGCGGGCGTTTTCTACTGTTGCCGGATCACCGGGACGCATACGTTTGAAGAAATCAATAAGCGCCATCTCAGCGATGGTCATGCCCTTGGGAACTTCCCAATCCGGTTCCTGTGCAAAACAGGCAGGAATGAACATCCTGTCCGGGTTGGTATCAATATCCTCAAAGAGAGCGATGAGTTCTTCGTTTGTTCCTTCTTTAATAGGAGAGTCCTTCAGCCCATCATCCACAGCTGCCAGGGCCCTCAAGAAAATTGTCACCGGAATCGTTCGCTGACGGTTAAACCGGATAGTTAAATAACCGGTTTTCCTGGTTTCAAATTCCATCCAGGCGCCCCGATCAGGAATCAATTTTGAAACCGCCAGACGGCGGCCGGTTGTCCGGTCAACATCTGCCTCAAAATATACACCAGGGGAGCGGATCAATTGGGAAACGACAACCCTTTCTGTACCGTTGATGATGAAAGTTCCCTTGTCAGTCATCTCCGGGAATTCACCCATAAAGATTTCCTGCTTGATCGGTTCCGGCACCTTTGCGCCAGCCAGAAGCACAGAAACGTACAGAGCCGAACCGTAGGTTAAATCACGTTCGACACATTCCTGAACAGAATATTCCGGATCTTCAAACCGGTATTCAAGTTCCCATTGTTTTGCTTCAGGGGTTTCACTTGGAAAATACAATTTCATCTTCCCGTTATAGGACTCAATGGGAGAGATCTCATGAAACAGTTCTTTGACTCCTGTTTCTTTCAATCGTTTAAACGACTCCAGTTGAACCTCAATAAGGGGTGGTAATGGATACCGATAACTAATTCGAGCGTAATTCTTGGCTTTTTCTACTTGAGCCATATAATCTCCTGATTACCTTTTCTACTTGACCAAACTACCCACCAAAGGTTACCATACGCGTTAAGATGCCCCGGTCTCCACCAGGGCAAGCAATTGTGTTATTGAATCTAAACCCGGATACTGTTTTATTCCAACTAGTATCCCTGAATTTTTTTGTCATTAACCCAGACACGTAATTATAATAATTATGCCGTGATCGGTCAAGGCATGCCAAGTTTGAACCGTATATCCAAACAGGATTAAAAAACACCAAAATAAGGGTCTTTTAAGTATGAATTCAAAGCAGGAGTACAGATCAGGTTTTATCGCTGTGATGGGAAGACCCAACGTAGGGAAATCCACCTTACTCAACAGGTTATTGAATCAAAAAATTGCGGCTGTTTCTCCCAAACCCCAAACGACCAGGCTGCAGCAGTTTGGTATCTTATCCCTGCCAGACGCACAATTAATCTTCATTGATACTCCCGGGCTGCATCACCCTCAGCACAAATTGGGCGAATTCATGAATCAAGATGCCCGGCTTGCGCTCAAAGATGCTGATTCAGCGCTGGTAGTATTTGACAGCAGCTTCCCACCTTCTGAAGAAGATCATCTCTTTGGAAAAATCATCAAGGAAGTGAAGAATCCACCTGCGGTATTTCTTGCGCTTAATAAAATCGATAAGGTTATATCCACTGAACTTAAGGAACGAAAAGACCGCTATCAGGCATTATTGCCGGAGGCGGAACTTATCCCGGTATCTGCCATAACTGGTGAAAACGTTGACTTGCTGCTTGCAGCTTTAAAGGATTCCTTACCTGAAGGACCTCAACTGTACCCTGAAGATCAGGTTACTGATCTATACGAGCGAGATATCGCCGCCGATATGATCCGTGCCGCATCCATGCTGCATCTTCAGCGTGAACTTCCCCATGTCATCGCTGTAAGAATTGATGAATATAAGGAAAGGAAGGCTCACGGCGCCTACATTGAAGCCACAATATTTGTTGAGCGGGACTCTCAAAAAGGCATCATTATTGGAGAGGGGGGAAAAATGATTAAACGGATAGGCTCCACAGCACGGAAAGAGATAGAAGCCATGAGCGGACGAAAGGTATTTTTAAAACTGCGGGTGAAGGTGAAGAAAAACTGGCGGAATGATATCAACGCTCTCCGCTTATTTGGTTTTAAGAAATAATATCCTGTCCAATAAAATCGTCATCCTTTTTTTGGAGCTGGAAACAATTCCGGAATAACTTTATCTAATCTAATCCCTTGCAACCTCAAAGGTATATATTAATTCGCTCTGATTGTTCGCATGATCCTCGGCCACAATCCGTAATTCAATATCTCCCGGAGTCATCTCCCAAAGTAAAACAAAGGGTGGCGCTTCTCTGCTCGAAACCTTGTAAGAATTAATGTAGAAAACAACCTCTTGGATTTCATTGTTATTCTCAAAAACTGCCTCAAAGAGCAGTTCCTTTCCTTCTTCAAAAAGAATTGTCTCTCCATCCAGGTCGGATATTAAACCTATCTCCGGAGGAGTATTGTCCACTGAAACTACCAGGGAGACCTTTTCAATTTGCTGCTGCTCCCCCACCAGAACCAGCTGCAGGGCATAAAGTCCATCCTCAAGATTATCTGTCTCCCAGATCCCTAATCTTTTCCCTGTGGATGGAGAGAGGATATCTTCTCCAATCTGGAGCCAGGAAGTGGGGTTCATACCTTTTCCGTACTGAAGCCTGGCAGAATAAAAACCATCTTCCGGGATCGCTCCGATGATCCGCACATCTCCATGAACAAAAGAAAAATTATCCGGATATGAGATCAAAAATCCTTCCCGAGCCTCCGGAATTTCCAGATCGTATACAACAGGAGGTATTAGTACTCCAGTTTGTTCCGCCCAACCTTCCGCTCCCGGGGGGATGGCGAGGTAAACTTTCTTTTCTATCTGCTCAGCAGGAGTAAATACTGAGGCGAGTAAACCTGTCTCACGATTAACTTCCAAAACTCTATAGAGTGTGTCTGCTTGTTGGGGTTCATTTCCTTGCAAAAATATTTCTCTGAGAACTTTTGGACAAAATTCAGTAGGCAGCAGACCCGAAGGATAACACACATCAAGTGTAGCCAACCCGTCCGGTCTCTGCCAATCCTCAACAGCGAGATCTCTTGCAGTATACTGCGTGATCGCCCTCCATAAACCGGAAGTAATCTGTTGAAAATCGGATTGGGAAAGGATTCCTTCCTCTTCAAAACTGCCAGCCCAGACGGTTGTTACTACCTGGGGAGTATAACCAACAACCCAACCTGATAAGGAATTATTAACATTCCCAACCTTTATTCCTGCAGGCCGTCCGATAAGAAACGCGTCATTTTCTTTGGTGTTGGATCGGGCATTCTCATCACTGAGGATATGATTTATCAGAAAAGTCAGTTGTTCACTGATAACCATTTTCTCAATTTGTGATTTTTGATCCATCCACACCACGCCAAAAGAATCTTCGATCCTCACTACTGCGGCGGGACGAACCCTGAGACTAGAGTTCCCCTCAGGCTTACCCCGCAACACACCCTGATTCGCAAATACACCATAACCCTGGGCAATGTCAATCATCTCTAGCCTGGTACTACCTGGGAAATAAGTACACTCCTGGCAGCTCTCAACAGGAATAGAAAACCCAAATAAAGTCATCGTATTTTCTACTTGAAGATATCCATGAGAATCCCACAACTGCTTTGCGGGTGATAAGTAATCATTCACCAAGGCGGACCGCATGCTTGCCGGACCAAGATAATCAACTTGCCCTTCAACTCCCGGGTGCAGTTCTTCACTAGAGAAGACTTCTTCAGATAGAGGAATGTCCCAAACTAAGGAAGCGGGGTTGAAACCTTGCCTGAACGAATTTAAGTAAACAAAAGGGGTAATAAGAGATCCTGGAAGTTTGGGTTCAAACATTCTACCGTAACCAACCTGATTCGATGTCTCCGCCATGGCCAGAATTTGTCCCCCCCGGGGATCCAGAAGTACAAGGTCGATTTCAAACTCATCATCAGTTTCTAATACCGGCCCTGAATACTTTGGCAGCAGCCGGGATGCTTGACAATTTTCATCCAGTTGGGGGTCTTCTCCATAAACCCTTTTCAGCATGATATTAGATGTACATTCCAGTTCACTTTGAAGATCGCTATCAAGGGAGGATATAATTTTGAATCCTCCCCTTAACAACCGCTCAAGGGGTATGATTCCACCGGCTTCCTCCAGGATATATTCTACGTAAGCCGGTATTGGGGGGTTTATCGCCAAACCCTGGTCGGCATAAATAAGCTCTTTTCGTTCAGCCCTGTCTGCATCTTGCTTAGAAATTTGTTCTCCAGATACCATCTCCTCCAACACAATTTCCTGATTTTCTTTGGCGGCAGTTGGCGCATCATATGGATTTAAGGAGGGATATTTTGCCACGGCGGCAAGCAAGGCAGACTCTGCCAGATCCAAGTTTTCAACTGATTTTCCGAAATAAAACAAGGCAGACTGATTAACGCCATATATTTGATTTCCATAATAGGCGCTGTTTAAATACCATTCCAATACTTTTTCCCCGCCCATACATGGCAACGATCTGGTCTGCCAACAAATTGATTCGGACCTGCCGGTAAGGATGATCGATTTCATCCCATAATAAAAGGTCTCTGACGAGTTTTTGCGGAATTGGATCCGGCCGGTTATTGAATAAATTGCTCAGGAAATTGTCAGGGTTTAGAAAATAATCCGGATCCGTGGCTGCCAGGGTAGCTGCCACCATGACTTCGGGGATATCCGAGTAAAAAATAGTGTTGCCGTCAGTTAGCCTAATATTCTGCCGGTAGTCAATTGCAGGGTTCTCAAAACGCCATAAAACAGTTTCCCCGTTTTGATCATAGATTCTTGTGGGTTCCAGGAGAGATCCTCTTGGAGCGTCCAGCAAACTTGCCAGCATATCAGGAGACGGCAAGTCCTCCGTAACAACAGAATAGCGAGATACTAATACAAAAACCAGTGTAGTTGATGCCAAACTGAGGAAAACAGTTATCAATAAACCGATCGTTCCCAGTGGATTGGATCGATCTTCTCTGCGCTTATTATTCCTGAACCGCACGATATGCGATTGAATATCCATAGGGTTAATTAATCCCTGAATTCTCAAATTCCATTTTCAGAGACTTCTCCAAAGGACCTTATCCTCAATAATCAGGACTGCCTCTCATGACCAGGCGAGGATCTCAAGGATTGTGAAAGTGGTTTTAATAATCAGGAATGATTCCAGGCTCAATTTCGACCAATCACCTTTGAGACATAATCCAACAGCTCTCGGGCCGATTCTAGATTCTTTTCGCTGGGTCCTCCTAACATCGTTGCCAATTCCCTTATCCGTTCTTCTCCAGAAATTTCCTGGACCTGGATATATGAACGGCCGCCATCAACATCTTTTGATACCTGATAATGCTGTTGTCCAAATCCGGCTAATTGAGGTAGATGGGTAATGCAAAACACCTGGTGCTTGGCGGTTAACCGGTAGAGCTTTTCTCCCACAACTGCGCCAATCCGTCCCCCTATTCCCTGGTCGATTTCGTCAAATACCAACGTGGAGATATGATCTGCCTGGGCAAGAACATTCTTAATAGCCAGCATCAACCGGGCTGTTTCCCCACCAGAGGCTGTTTTCGCCAGGGGTTTAAATCCTTCTCCCGGATTTGTCTCGATCAGGAATTCCACTTTCTCCAATCCATCTGAATAATATGCAATCCGCTGCCCTTCTTCTATGAGGACTCCCCTGGGATCTTCTCTGAACTTAAAATCAACTTCAAACCGGGACCCAGCCATCTTTAAATCATTTAGCTGCGTTTCCAGTTCAGATGCCAAAACCAGCGCCCCTTGTTTTCTGCCGCGGGAAAGCTCATTACCCCGGCGGCTTAGTTCCTCAAGAAGCCGGCTTTCCAGTCCCTCCAACTCTTTTATCCTGTCACCACGGCCCGTGATTTCTGATAGCTCCTTCTGAGACCGATTCTGATAAGCGATGATCTCAGGAATAGTGTCTCCGTATTTCCGCTGTAAGTCGCGTATCAATTCCAATCGACCCTGTACGTTTTCCAGCTCATCGGGATCAAACTCAAGGCTCTCAAGGTAAGATCGCAAATCTTTTCCGACCTCAAATAAACCTTCACTTAACTCCCCTGTTTTATCATTGAGTGCAGCCAGCCCGGGATCCGTTTTTGACAAATCTTCCACTGAACTCACTATTTGACCTAACAGATCCATAACAGTGGGTTGATGCCCTGGAGCATCATCAAGCAAAATCAGGATATTCTGACTCAGATCAGCTAATTTTTCTGCGTTCGCCAACCTGGTTCTGCGATCTACTAAATTCTGTTCTTCCCCTTCTTCCAGTCCAGCCTGTTCAATTTCATCAACCTGGAATACCAGCAGTTCCTTCTTTTTCTCCCCTTCCAGGTCGGACTGCCTCAGCCGGTTCAGCTCAGCCTGGATAACTTTCAGTTTTGAGTAAACCCCCTGGTATTTTGATAACAAATCGGTTGTGTCAGAAAACCGATCCAGTAATCCCAGGTGCTGATTTACTCTCATCAATGATAGGTGTTCCGACTGCCCATGAATGTCAACCAGATATTCACCAAGTTCAACCAGTACACCAACATTGGTTCTGTGTCCATTCACTCTGGCCGTATTCCTTTTATCTTTTCGTAGTTCTCGGGTCAGCGTGACATAATCGGAACCCTCGAGGATCTCCTCTTTTTCCAGAAGCTGAATGATGGGGGCCTTTACGCTTTGAGGAATTTTAAACACTGCTTCCACACTGGCAAATTCACTACCTTTCCTTAATGTAGTCATATCGACCCGCTGCCCTAATAACATGTCCAACGCCCCCATGATGATCGATTTCCCGGCTCCGGTTTCCCCGGTTAAAATAATCAATCCTGGTTTAAATTCCAGGTTTAGCGCTTCAATAATTGCGAAGTTTTTTATGCGAAGTTCAAGAAGCATCTTATTTTCTTAGCTGATAGAACACATATGAAGTGATGATAATAGAGTAAAAAAGATACCAGATCAGTGAATAAAATCCCCCACTGGCTGCAAAACCCACCTCTCGTATGTAGGGAACGGTCCGAATAAACCAGGTAATTATCGGGGGAAGGCTGAAAACAAAAGCGGTGATAATCATTACATTTTTCAACAGGGGAGATCGACGATTATTGATGGCTTTCTTGACCACCCAAATAGCTAAGAACCCGGCTCCCATGGCAATTAAAAACGAATAAAAACCCAGGAAAAGAGACAGCTGGCTGCCTAAAAAGGAAATCACTCCTGTAATGGCAAAGGCAATAATATAGTCAAACACCTTGGCTGTGATAAATATCTTCTGCTGAGAGCGAATGCATTCCGGACAGCGGTATCCTGTCGGTGTACGCTTGGCGCATTTTATGCAGATTGGACGGTTACATTTATTACACCGCAACTGAGTTTCGCGTTTTGGATGAAACGTACAAGTAAGAGGAGCATTTAAATCAGACATTTTTTTTCTTTATTGATGGATTTTGATCCATATAGGGAATTAGATTCCGGTAGAAATAACCCGGGTCCTGAAAACGAATAAACTGAACTTCATGATCGCTTGCCTGGATTTCTACTCGATCACCAGTTTTCATCTTGACAGGAAGCTGCCCGTCTATACTGATCACTGCCTGGTGGGAGGTATGAACAGTAACTGAAACTAATACTTTTTCAGACAAAACCAGCGCCTGCTCAATGGAAAGATGGGGAGCAATGGGAACGAGGACAATATTCCTCAAATCAGGAGAAAGAATTGGACCCCCGGCTGCCAGCGCATAAGCTGTCGATCCTGTGGCCGTTGAGGCAATAACACCGTCTGCAACAGTCGTGCTGAGATACCTGCTATTAATGAAGATCTCAAACTGAACAGGACGGATGATTTCCCCCCGGCTGATCACGGCATCGTTAAGGGCATTCCATTCTCCCTGTTTCTGATCACCCCGGTATAAAGTTACCAGCAGCATCATGCGCTTTTCTAACCAGTAATCTCCTTTTAATACCCGCTGAAGAGCATTCTGCCATTCATCCTCCTGGATCTCGGTTAAAAAACCATAATGACCTAGATTGATACCCAGGATCGGAAGATTGAAGGGAGCGCTGATGTGCCCTGCCCGAAGCATGGTTCCATCACCTCCCAGAGCGATCAATAAATCTTGACAGCCTTCGCTAATTCCTTCCTGGAATTTAGTTTCATCCATGCGTCCCAGGAGAACCTGCTTTCCATCCTTCTCCAGGGAAGTAGAAATTTTTTCAGCGAGTGTAAACGCCTGATGGTTTTTTGGATGGACAGCAATCGCTATCTTACTGAAATCAGTCAGTTCATTTTCCATAGCTCTGTATTATATCTATCCAGCCCTTGAAGACAAGGTTTCCGGGTTACCCGGAATAAATTTGATTATTCTTCTGGCGGTGTGAATAAATTATCCGCCAGTGAGGATGCGCCGGGGATTGAAATTTCACCAAAGTTAGTCTCATACTTGGCAAGATTATCTCCCAGAGCTTTATAGATCAACTTTGCACTCATTGGACTCAATAAAACTCGGGATTTAAATGTCGGTCCTTTTAATCCAGGAAGCATCTGCGCAAAATCAAAAATAAACTCTGAAGGCGAATGTGTAATCCTGACCAGGTTTGCGTACACCGCGTCTAAATCATCCGGAATGGTGATTATTGGTCCTTTTTTCTCAGGTTCTGCTTTTGTCATATGTTCAACCTTTTAGAACGGGATATCATCCTCGTCCACTGGATCTGACGTTCCTCCTGGCTCACTAGCCTGGAAGGCCTGGTCTTCTGACCGGCTCGATAAAAAGAGGACATTTTGAGCTGTAATTTCAAAATTGGACCCAGGGGTTCCGTCATTGCGTGTCCAAATATTTGGTCCGCCAGTTTCCGGGTCTGGACGCAGTCGGCCTTCAACCAAAACCTTGCTTCCTTGTTTAAGGTACTGGTTGACAGATTCTGCCTGGGCTCCCCACACTGATACTCTGAACCAGGTGGTCTCATCAACTTTCTGTCCGTTGGAATCGTTATACTTGCGGTTCGTTGCGACAGAGATATTAGTCACTGCTTGCCCACTTGGCAAATACCTCATTTCCGGATCCCGTCCTAAATTACCAATGATAGTTATCTTTTGATACACTTTCTTTCCTCCTTCATTGTTAGAAATGAAACTCTCCCTATACCGGGAGTTAATAATCCCCTCAACAGGTATTATACATCCTCTTCAAATTTATAAAAGCAGTATGGCAGTCAAAGAAAATCAGGTCTTTCACATTTGAACTTCTCTTTCAGCTGGAAATTACAGGCTTTGCTTTTCCTCCCTGATTACCTGAACACTATTTCGGTATTACCTCCCGAACGATCAAATCTGAAAAACTGATTGTGACCGCTGTCTCCCCTGCTGACCGGGCATACACACCAAAAGAACCCAGACTCAATCCCTGATCGCTAATTGTAAACTGGGGATCCCCGTTAATAAAAACCCGGATTTCATCCCGGAGCGCAAGCGCCTCGAGGAACCGATGCACTTCTGGTCCAGGGATAAAGAACGAATGTTCCCGCACCTACAATCTTGTCCATCTTCACCTCTCCGTCACAGGAAAGGGCAAAGCGGTAATATTGATTCCTGCCAAAAACCCGGAAAAGAAAGCCGTATTCATCCCTGCCAGTACACAAAACAGGATTGGCTGTGATCTCAGCATAAAAATCCTGCAAATCCGGTCTCTCAAGAGTCCCAAGCAAGAGCGATTTTGGTTCATTAATAATGATAACTATCTCGCCATTGGTGATATTAATTTGTCCCCGGTCTGTTTGAGGAACCGTCCACCCATCCGAAGAAAGGAATTCATCTTGAAATATGATTTCCCCAATCTCTGACATAAATTCCTGGGTCGGGGTGACGGCAATAGTTGGCAATTGCTCTGGTGTAGGCGAGGAAGGAAACCACTCAATCGTGGAAGTTGGCGAAGGTAAAGCAGTCAGGGTCGAAGTCGGAATCGGAAGCAGTTCCGGGGTAGATACCGACAGACAAGCGCTTAATAAAATAATTGGCAGAATGATCCAGCTCTTTTTCATAAACAACTTACCGAATAATTACCTGGGACCGCTCTGGTCCAACTGAAATAATATTGACCGGCAAACCCGTCAATTCTTCAACCCGGGTGATATATGCCTGAGCCTGGTCCGGGAGTTCGTTCCAGGAACGGATGGAACTGACGTCTTCTTCCCACCCTGGAATGTCTTCATAAACGGGTTGATATTGTGAGAGGTCTGCAGGTCCCCAGGGCAAGTTGTCATAGACTTCATCCCCTGTCTGGTAGTTGGTGCAAATTTTCAGGGAGTCTAATCCGGACAAAATATCAAGTTTTGTGATTGCTAATTCAGATATTCCGTTCACGCGGACTGCATAACGAAGCAGTACAGCATCTAACCAGCCAACTCTGCGCGGTCTCCCGGTAGTGGTTCCAAATTCGTCCCAATCATTTTCTCCGGTTCCCCTCAACCTTACTGCCGCATCCCCGGACAATTCCGTTGGGAACGGTCCCTCTCCTACCCGGGTCTGAAACGCCTTAACCACACCAATTACTCGATTTGCTGTTCCAATTCCCAATCCCAAACCCACCAGGGCACCAGGTGCAGTTGGAGTTGAGCTTGTCACATAAGGATAAGTTCCATGATCTAGATCAAGCAAAGTTCCCTGAGCGCCTTCCGCCAAGATGAATTTGCCCTGTTCCAGCGCTTGATAGGCAAATAAGCCCACTTCAGCAATATAAGGCGCTAAAACATCTGCATAACCGCGATAGTCCTGGGCGATCTTTTCAGCATCCAGGGGCGTCTGCTCCTCAAATCCACCAAGCTGGGAATTTACCTGGTTGATGTGATTCTTTACAACTGCTTCAAACTTTTCTGGGATTAACATTTGTTCCACTCTCAAACCAGAGCGGGTAACTTTTGCCGTATAAGCAGGACCTATACCCCGTTTTGTGGTACCAATCTTCTGTCCCCCCCTGGCTTGCTCCAGGGCGGTGTCGAGGGCAATATGACCGGGTGTAATCAGGTGAG
>Ga0255368_10242_pt1 | contig 13460 bp, 14 predicted proteins | sample ANMaggSeSYBR01E6_FD_182094 | JGI IMG/M metagenome (GOLD analysis project Ga0255368, IMG submission 182094) | Sediment cell enrichment communities from methane seep in Santa Monica Basin, California, United Staets - ANME aggregate JGI... | ecosystem: Environmental > Aquatic > Marine > Cold seeps >...
CATTAAAATCCTGACCGGGATCAGGCGCAGCGGGAAAAGCACAATAATGCTACAACTGGCCCGACAACGAAACTCAGTCAATTTCCTGAACTTCGAAGCCCCCAGGCTATCACAATTTGAAGTGAATGACTTTTTTAAACTGGAGAAAATCTTTCAAACCGGGACGGTAAAAGAACCATTATACTTTTTTGATGAAATTCAAAATGTTGAGGGTTGGGAGAGATTTATAAGGCTTTTGCACGATAAAAAAACAAAAGTTGTTATTTCAGGTTCTAATGCTGCATTATTAAGCAGGGAACTTGGTTCGAGCTTAACCGGAAGACAAATAACTTATGAAGTGTTTCCTTTTTCATTTGCTGAATTTCTTAAGCATACTAATTTAAAAGGGGGGCTGGAACCATTTAATGAATTCCTTGCTACTGGGGGCTTCCCTGAATATGTAACGACCCGTAAGACTGAAGTTTTAGTCCAACTATACAATGATTTGGTTTATCGTGATATTGTTGTCAGGCATGGTTTGAGAAATGCACAGGTGGTCCGAAATCTGGGTATTTTTCTTGCAAGTAATGTGGGCAAAGAGTTTTCATACCATAAACTTACAAAAAATTTCGAGTTAGGCTCAGTAAATACAGTCCAGGCATATATTTCTTACTTTGAAGATGCATATCTGTTTTTTACTGTTCCACGATTTAGCTTTTCATTAAAACAACAAGCAAAGAACCTGAAAAAAATATATAGCATAGATACAGGACTGATAAGAAGTTTATCACTTTCTTTTTCAAAAGATTTGGGTAGGTTATTAGAAAATGCAGTGTTTGTTGAGTTAAGGCGGTTGGGAAAAAATATATTTTATTTTAGGAATAATGGAGAATGTGATTTTGTAGTAACTAACGGCAACCAGGTGGAACAACTAATACAGGTTTGTTATGAACTAAATAACGACAACCTGCCACGGGAGCTGAACGGATTATTGGATGCCATGGAAACTTTAAATATTAAAACAGGGTTTATATTAACCATGAACCAGGACGATAAACTTCAAAAGGGTGATAATAACATTCTTGTTAAACCGGTGTGGAAATGGATGTTAGAAACTCCTGCCTGATTACTCTCAATTAAGCGATTATTAAAATTATTTTCTATATCCGGATCTTAATATTGAGGAAAAATCTTCTGCAATCCTTCCACATACAACAATTTATTATTTCCAAATGAATTATAAACAGTAATTGAACCAATTGTTAAAAATGTACTATCATCCAGTTGCATTTTTCTAATTTGAACAATTGCTGCGAATCCTTGAGTAACTTTTGCAGAAGCTATGTTAATTGTCTCTCCAGGTAATTTAGATTCTATAATATTCCTTGAGTTTACCTTTATGCCCGAATTAAGCATGGGGCCATTGATCGCATCAAACATTTCGGGATTGATAGCACCATATAATCGCATTTCCAGTCCTTCAAGAGAGTGGGCGCCTGCATAGGTAATAATAATCTCTTTAACTGATCCTGGGGCAATTGTTAAATTTGATGATTCCATGATTTTTTCTTATTTGTAGTGTGTTTTATTTCTTTCATGTAGACTTGTCCTTAGCCATAGTTCCCATCCCAATCATATAAAATGCCCCCCAATCACGGTAATTGCTAAAATGTTTTTTTGTATCCATCTGAGCCTTTTGAAATGCATACCTATATTGAATTCCCAGATTAATATTTTCATAAAGACATTTAAAGAAATGTTCAGATGCATTGGCTTCGACTTCCCAGAGAGTTCCAATAATGTTAGAAACACCACAGCTTAGAAATGCGGCAGGTAAACCCTTAAGATTGTCTGCAATATCAATACGGCCAAGTGCAGTTTCGCAGGCACCCAGGGTCAAAAGCTCCAGGTGGCTTAAATCCAGTCCAAGAATTTCATAGGCATTAATTATCCCATCATTATGTTCATCAGGCATTAGATAAATCTTATGAAACATTGGTGCAATAACCCTTTGTTTTCCATGGGTTGCGATATGTAGATAACGTGATTCTCTTAATGCTTGGACGAAGGCAGATTCGGTGGCATCTTCATTAGTAATCGCATTGACATTAAATAATTCTGCTAATTCTTTTGCTTCAATTGGAGCATTTTCAATAGGGGTTAGGCCATGAGGATTTTTGGTAACAAAGTCAATCCCAAATGCAGCAAATAGTTTTTTATTTCCGATTTCATCAGATTGCCTTTTTTGCCAAATTAGCGAAAGATTTGGAAGATAATTAATAGACCAATTCTCGGCCAATAACTCCTCGTTCGCACTCATCAAATGAAAAGGAAAAAAATGGAAAGCGCCATGAGGAATAATTACCAGGTGGTCTTTGCCATTGTTCTTGTCGCTCTTTAATTCTTCTTTAATGGGGCCACCAAATAAATAATTTTCCATCTTTTTTAAAATTGAAGCGCCTTTCTCTGATATATCCAGGGGATAAGGATCTTCATTTGATAGCGTCCCTATTAGATCTGCAATCAAAATTGCAAAAGGATCCATTGCTGCTGTTCGTCCTTTTTCTGAAAGTGTTATTTGAGCGTCTGGGAAACTACCCTTTCCTATTGTAAAACGTATATCTTCCTTCGTTATAGTAAGGATATAGATGGCAGTTTCACCTTCGGGCCCTTGCCCAAGAAAATAATTAAGAACAATAGTTTTGTCATCCAAAATTTGTTGGATCATTTCAGGTGTAGCATATTGAAGGTTTTGGTTTGGCAGATTTTCCAGTCTTTTACGCTCAACTAATTCGTCAAATTTTCGATATAAATTATTGAGTACCTCAGTTTCTGAACTGCCGGCATCCTGGCTGCCCGGACCTGAATAAGATGATAGTAAAAAATAGTCATCAATATATTCATCGGCATTTGGTTTATCAATGTTTGAGACAGTGTGCTCTATTTTTTCAATTTGGTCCAAAATTGAATGAGCCTCTGGGTCTTCTCCCAAATTGTATGTAGATTCTTTCAACAGTGAGGCAGAAAAATTAACCCCTTTTGCAATTTGGTAGAAAAACAATATTCCCACAGGGTTCACAATACCATTCCTAGCTAAAGTAGCCATCATCCTTGATGTTGTCCGACGTAAAACTTCCCTTCCCCTGTATCCACAGGTTCTATCTATACTGATTGAATATTTAAAAAGCCAGGAAATAAGACTATATAAGCCTTTTTCATTACAACGAGGAACTATATCTTCTATTTTACGCAAAATTTCAAGGCAATAAGAACTGAGTTTCAATGATATGACCACTTCGCATCCTGAGCAGTATTTATTAATTGCTAACTCTATATTGTCATTATTGATGGCATTTACCGCCATACCTAAAAAAAGATTGAATTTTAAGATTCCAATGGGATACAGGTAGGTGTTTACAATTTCAGGAAAGATTTCTAAGGCATGGTTTAATATTGTTAGGGATTCATCTTCTTTGTCAATTGTTGCACCCCACGAAGACAGTCCGATAAGACTGGCAGCCATCTGTTTCTTTGTCGAATTTTCTTCTTTTCCCCTGGCTAATACACTGTTGTATATTTCAATCAAAGATTTATCCCTCTTTCTTTCAAACTGAATTTTGCCGACGGCAGTAGTAAAAGCTTTAAGTTCAACTTGAGCATGATGATTAATGTGTTCGTCTCTACCAGAATTGAATATTAACGGCCACATTTTTCCGTAAAGCTCTAATACTTTATCGGGATTGCTACTTTTGATTGACGGAATAACCTGATAGTAAGTACTGATTGCGTTTTCAATACCATGTTCTTTAGCGTAATCAAGCGGATTTTTCTTAATCAATGCCTGAAAATCTTTTGATGTTGAGTTATCAATGTCTTTTTGATATAAATGGCAAATGTTAATGAGAGTTGCGTACTCATTAGGGAACTGCTCAGGACTAAGCCTTTTGATTGCTTTTTCAGCTAACAATATAATTTCCTCTTTATCAACATCTGCACCTACAATATCAGACCAACATAAGGCTTCAGCATGTCCTTTTAAAGCGCGGGCTTCGTCAAGGCCTTCCGATAATTCTGCAGCTTTTAGAAAGTAGTCTGCTGCCATTGAAAATGATTCTTTTGGTTCAGGAATTTTTATAGCATCGCCCTCCAATGTTTTTATATTGAGTCCAAATTCCTCCTCTACTCTTCCAAGCCAGGTATTGTATTGGGCCATATAATTTATGCTTGTCCGGCCATTTGTATATGTGTCCAGGTGTAAGGCTCCCAAATTCTGGTATAATTGGCCTAAGTATACTGCTTCCGTCTCTACAGATAAGAGCGATATCAGTTCCTTTGCCCTGGTACTGGTATCAGACAATAAGCGGCCATCCGGTACATTTATCAATCCAATAATAACAATTACAATCCATGATTTAACGCTTATTTTCTTTAATTCCAATTGGTCAAATTTGTAGGTTCTTCCATCTATTGCAGAAAGTAACAATTTACCCAATTGCAAACCTGTTCTCCAATCCCCATTGTTTGAAATCGTTTCTGCACGTCCAATGACTATCTCAACCATTAAAATTGAAAGTTGATTAGCAATTTTGGGATTTGCAGCTAATTCTAAAGCATGTTCGAATTTGATCTCACCGTTACTATATCTTACCCAAATTCGTCCAAGTGGTGTATCACTAAATGGAAACTTTGTAGGGTTTTTATAAAAATACTGATAAACAGATCGTAAGCTGGTATAATACCTGGTGGCTATTTCTTTGTCTTCTTCTTTCATTTTGGAAATTTCATTCTCAATTGCCTGCCATTCAGATATGGCTAATAGAAGAGGATTCTCTAAAATAAAAAATGGGGCATCCTGCTTATTTAATTTCTGAAATTGCAGGAAAAGGTTGATTAATTGTTCGTTGGGTTTCATGTTTTACACGTGTGTATTTAATTATTATATAAAATGAACGACCATGATTGGAATGAAGAGTTATGGACTCAACTGAAAAGGAAGGTTAGGTTTCTTGTTATTTGCAATTTTTTCATTAAATATAGCGAACCGCCTCTTTTCAATAAATGTTGATAACTCAAGAACTCCATCAATTACAACATCCAGTTGGCCACGAACGATCATATGAAAGCGGTAGCTTCCTTCAATAGAAAACTGCGGTGTTCGGTACATTTCCCAGTAGGCCATTGAGCTTCCCTCTCCAAACGCACGAATGGACATATCTTTTTTTTGTCTTTTTTTGCCTGCCTGTATTTCGGCAGAGATAAATCCAAACGATGATCCGATCTTCGCTTGTGAAGACTCTTCATATGTTTCATAACATTCAAGTGGTTCCATGGAATGAGCCACAGCAACCAAATGATTTTTTTTGATATCATCATTAAACCTCACCAGCAAGGTTGCTTTATCGAAAACTTCTCCATTTTCCTGGACAAATGAACTACCAAGTTTCAAGTAGTAGTATACAAGTCCATCTTTTTTTGCATTTTTTAAAAAGAGCTGCAATTTGTTGTCATCCTTAATGTCGTCTGAATTAAGTTGTGTATAAACAACATCATTTAATTTAACCCAGCTTTTCAACTCATGGGGTTTGGTGCTCCCTAGGACAATGCCACGGGTATCCCGTAATTCGTAGCGATGTGACTTGGCATCAGGTAGATCTAATATCATAATAAGGTTCTCCTTTAAATAATTATAAATATATAAAGACTAGTTGTATTTGATTTCTCTCAGATTAAGTGAATATTCTTTTATAGCATATTTTCTATGCAGATTTCAGTATTTTGTCATAAAGATACAACATGTAATGTTGAAAGTCAAGGAAATATCTGTTAACCATCCAAATATTAGCAACCAGTTTATATGTACATTTGTAAAACATCCAAATGTCAGAAACATGAAACAGCTAATAATAACATTCGCTTTTGTAATTATTGTTTTCCCATCCATTCTCGGCCAGAATGTAAATGGTATTATAGTTTCCGATTCGGCCAATCTTACGGTTATTAAAATCTGGGGGACTCATGAAGAACGGGGATTTGCCTACGGTTATCTTCTCGGGGAACAGATCAGCGACATGGTTACCGGCTATATGATACCGACATTCGGGCCATACCTCGACGATGCACGCCAGGTGATCATTGATGGCGAAGACCTGTCTATAGATTCTGTTTTTATTCAGGAAGCAATGGCAGTGATCAATGGTATGAACGCCGCTGGCAACAACTATTCAAACATTGACTATATTGATGGATTGGTGTTTAATGCATTCCTGGATATTATAAAAATTCTTGGATTATCAGAGGAAGGGCCGGGTTGTTCAAGCCTGGTGAGTTGGGGGGAGGCAACTGCAGGTACTGACCTTGATGGAAAATCTGTAATTTCGAGGCACCTCGACTGGACTCCTAACCAAACACTAATTAATAACCAGGTGCTGGCCATTCATTTCCCTTCTGAAGCCGATGAACAGCCTTGGGTAATGGTAGGTTTTGCCGGACAAATGAGTGTGCTTTCAGGATTCAATCAAAACCTTGCTGTCTTTCAACATATGATGAGTGATTTTTCAGGAATTACTAACACAGGAGTTGGATTTGAACCGGTTTGGCTGACATTGAGAAAATCCATTGAAAAACTTGATTACAATAATGACGGTGTTAATAATACACAGGATGTAAGAGATGCCATAAGTGAAAATACCATGGGTTATGCCGATGGGTATATTGTTACTTTACTTGCGCCTTCTTTAGCAGGCCCCGACAGTTTAGTAGCCCTGGTAGCCGAACTCGCACCCCAGCCGCCTTTAATAACTTTCAGAAGCAACTCTTATCCTGATAATATGCCTGGTGATAACTTGTACGCAGCAAATTTTGAAATAAAAAGAAACAATCACAACCACTATTGTTCGCGGTATTATGCTGTGATGAATGCCATCGGTGATGGGACAGGGATCGGTTCGGATGAAAACTGGCAGATCATGCGGGATAATTCAAACGGATTAACCGGGAACATTCAGTTTATGCAGTTTATCCCTGAAACAGATGTTTTTAAAATGTCTGTCTACCGCGATGGTAGCCCGGCCTATCTGAAACCTCCGGTTACTTATTCCATTTCCGAACTTTTATATTTACCGGTTGGCGTTGCCTCCACTACTAATGATACTGGAGTGGAATTATTTCCAAATCCTGTTAAAGATGAATTAATTGTAAGTTTGGCCGGGGAATATATCGGGTTGACTTACGAGGTTTTCTCAATTGATTGGGAGATTAAAATAAAAGGGAAAATAGAAAAAGAAATTCTGCATATAATGGTAAATAACCTGCCACCCGGAATTTACTTCTTAAAAGCCGGTAACAACACAACAATTAAATTTATCAAATTTTAGTAGAGGGTTGACAACCTTTCAAAGGTTGGCAACCTTTTTTGCATAAATATGACTAAAAATTTTGAAAGATGAAAAAACTATTTTCCATTGTAATTGGTTTAGCATTACTGATCAGTTGTACAGACAAGAAAGATGATGAGGTGCCTAAAGATGAGAACATTCCTTTAACTGTTGAATTTCCATTTGATGATCCGGCAGAACTGGATGAATGGAGCTTAAATTACAGTGATAGTGCAATAGCTGTTATTGATTTGGTTGAAAAGAAAGTTGGATCAGGCTCGTTAAAAATTTACAACCAATGTACAAGTTTAAATAGAGAAGAGGGAATTTCTGTTGAACCGGATAAAAATTACGAGATATCACTTTATGCCAAATCTGAAGAATTTTTACCTGGCGAACCCGGTTGTGCATACGCATATAATTTTGCATTGGTTATAAAACAAGGGGATAATGATCAGTGGCATAGCATCTGGGAAGATAGTGATGACTGGTATGAAAAAATAATCTATTATAATCCCGATAGTTCAGGCTTACCGATACAACTAAGAATAGTGATGGGGCAAAAAGCGGGCTGGATTGATAATCTGATTATTGAAGAAATATAAATAATAATAGGGTTGGCATCCTTTCGAAAGGTGGACAACCCTTATATGACATTATTATTCATTCTTTTGTTTTTTCCTTTTTACGAAAATATTCCCATAGATATTTCCAGCTATTAATAGGAATAGCAGAGGAATAATCAATATGGCTTTCATAACTTAAAACCTTTAACTTTTAACTTTTTGAACATTGATAAAAAATATTTACAAAAATAGTTTTATTTTGAGAATATTCTCATTATCTTTGTAGAAAATTTCAATATGCCGAGAAGAAGACGTTTAAGAAGAGTTGTGGCGCCCCCTGGTTTTAAGGGATACAAACCTTATGGCTGCCAAAACAGGGGTAATAATAAAATTGAATTGCTTTATGAAGAATACGAAGCTATTAAACTTACCGATTATGATTTATTAAACCATAATCAGGCATGTGTTTTAATGGGTGTTTCGCGTCCGACATTTGCCAGGATTTACGAAAGTGCCCGTAGAAAAATTGCAAGCGCCCTGGTCGAAACAAAAGAGATCGTAACGGTTTATGGAAATGCTTACCTGGAAAAACACTGGTTTGTTTGTAGTTCATGCCATGCCAGGTTCACCATCCCAAAAACTATGCAAGAACATCAATGCCCCTTATGTAAGTCAGGCAATATAAAATCGGTATCAAAAATGTAAAACCATGATAACAATTATAACATCTATAGGAAACAGTTTAGATTCCGCCTTCGACTTAAGGTTTGGAAGGGCGCGTTTTTTTTGCGTTTATAACGAATCAACAAAAGATATACAGTTCATTGAGAATTTATATAAGAATACCAATGGCAGCATTGGTGCTAACGCTGTTGAAAAAATGATCGAATTGGGGGCAAAGAAGATCATTTCCGGTGATTTCGGGCCTAGAGCTAAAGAACTGCTTGGAAAAGTTGATATCCAGTTGGTGATACTTCCCAATGAGAACAAAACAATTCAGGATATAATTAATATGATAAAATATTAGGTATATGAAAAAAACCATTCATTTATAAAAAAGGAGGTTATTATGCCAGGAGGTGACAAAACCGGTCCCCAAGGAGCGGGGCCAATGACAGGAAGACAAATGGGATTTTGTGTTGGTGAAAACCAGGCAGGAGGTAATTATCCCCGGACTTTTGGCGGGCGTGGATTTGGCCGCGGCCGTGGAATGGGCTGGGGAAACAGGAGCCGTTTCGGACGGTTTGAAGAAGAGGTTATTAACGACGCAAGCCCGGATGCTTCAAAAGTGGAATCCCTTGAAAAAGAGATAATCGCTTTAAAGGAGCAATTAGCGTCTTTCGGAAAACAGCTCTCCAAATTTACAAAAGGAGACTAAGCAATGAAGCAGGCAGCATACCTGCCTGCTTCTTATTAAGTTTAAAGTAATGAATATAAATTAAATTCTTAAAAATATGAATAATTCAGGAAAAGGAAATAATTTGGGACAGGGTCGAGGATTAGGCCGGGGCGGCGGAAGAGGCCGTAACAAAGGTGGTGGTTTTGGGACTGGCGGATTTTGTGTTTGTGCCAAATGTGGTGAAAAAGTGCCCCACCAGCAAGGTGTGAAATGTACAACCCTGAAATGCCCGGAATGTGGGCATACCATGATCAGGGAAGAGTTGTTAAACAAATAAAACAGATGAAAGATGAAAAAAACATTTGCCATTCCCACCATTGGGAAAAAGTTATGCACCCATTTCGGGCATTGCGAAAAGTTTGCCATTGTTGAAACCGAAGATCAAAAAGTAACAACTATTGAATACCATACACCACCGGTTCATCAGCCCGGTACATATCCCAGGTTCCTGGCAGGTAAGGGTGTAAGCACAATTATTTCAGGAGGGATGGGAATGAAAGCCCAGGACATTTTTGCCCAAAACAATATTGAAGTTTATATGGGTATAAATTCTGAGAACCCCGAAAAATTGGTGGAGCAATATTTAAATAATCAGCTGAAAAGTGGCGAAAACCTTTGCGATCATTAATATATGAAAATAGCCATTGCCAGCGGAAAAGGTGGTACCGGAAAAACAACTTTATCAACCAACCTGGCCAGCTATCTGGCCGAAAAGGAAAAAGTTGTTTTAACAGACCTGGATGTGGAGGAACCTAATTCGGGTTTGTTTATCCTTAAAAGTCACGGGGTGACTCAAAGTCACCCCGTGACTGCTATTGTTGAAGAGGACAAATTTAAAATGGTCCCCGAATGGATAGAGGATAAGTGTACTTTATGTGGGATTTGCCAGAAAGTTTGCAATTTTCATGCGGTAATACAATTAGGTAAAATGATCATGGTGTTCCCTGAACTTTGCCATGGTTGCTATGCCTGTTCAGAATTATGCCCGGAATCCACTCTGCCCATGATCCCCAAAAAAATGGGGAAACTCAGGCATTTTGAACAAGATAACCTGAACTTTGTTGAAAGCCGGCTTGATATTGGAGAAGAGCAGGCTGTTCCGCTAATTTCACAAACACAGGATTATATTGATGAACACTTTGCCAATGATGTTATAAGGATTTACGATTCACCACCGGGAACTTCCTGTCCGGTGATCGAAGTCACCAAAGATGCAGATTTTGTGATCCTGGTTACAGAACCAACTCCCTTTGGCCTTCACGACCTGAAACTGGCTGTTGATACCATGATATCGCTAAAGAAAAACTTTGGTGTGGTTGTAAACCGCTATGGAATAGGGAATGATGATGTAATAAATTATTGTGAAGAGGAGAATATCCCCTTACTGGCAAAGATACCCAATGACCGGCGGATTGCAGAATTGTATTCAAATGGCAAATTGATTTATAGGGAAGTTTCAGAAGTACTACAGGAACTTGATAAGATCATTGCATACATCGGCAATTTAAGAAATGGAGGTGCATCATGAAGGAGATTGTTGTAATATCAGGAAAAGGCGGAACAGGAAAAACTTCTTTAACAGCATCCTTTGCATATCTTGGGGGAAAAGATGTTATAGTTGCCGATTGTGATGTGGATGCAGCCGATATGCACTTATTATTGGAACCTGATTTTAAAGAACCGGAAGATTTTTATAGTGGTGAGTTAGCCTATATCAAACAGAATGAGTGCATGCAATGTGGGAAATGTGCAGATGTTTGCCGTTTTAATGCAATCCCTATTATTAACAATCAGTACATAGTTGACCCATTAAGTTGCGAAGGCTGTGGCTATTGTGCCCGTGTTTGCCCTACCAATGCCATTATCAATAAAAGTTTGAATGTAGGCAAATGGTATATCTCAAACATCAAGACCGGAAGTATTATGGTGCATGCAAGATTAGGGATTGGCGCCGATAATTCAGGGAAACTGGTTGCCAAAGTTAAGAGTGAGGCAAAAGATATAGCTGAAGATGAATTTAAGGAATATGTAATTGTTGATGGTTCCCCGGGCTTAGGTTGTCCCGTGGTATCATCACTTTCGGGAGCCAGCTTTGTTGTATTAGTTACCGAGCCGTCGGTTTCCGGTTTGCATGATTTGAAAAGGGTATATGAACTGGTTCATAAATTCAAAATTAAGGCCGGTTGTATCATTAACAAATCAGATATCAATAATAAGGTAACTGCTGAAATAGAAGAATTCCTGAAAAAAGAGGACATTGCCCATATTGCAAATCTGCCCTATGATGAAGATTTTACCAAAGCCATGACAAACGGGCAAACCATTATTGAATATTCGAATAATCATTTAAAAGATATAATCATAGATAGTTGGAAGAAAATAAAACAAATAGTAAATAGTAATTAGTACTAACACGAATTTAGTGGAATCCCGAAACTTCGGGACTATAATGAGTGAATGCTTAAATGCGATAATAAAAATACTATCCTAAATGCAAAAATCCAATATAGTATTATACAAGCTATTTATTTTCAAAGATATAATTGTTGTAAAATATTTAAGTCCCGCATGGGCGGGATAGCATTTTATCATTATTAACAAACATATTAATAGAACCATAAAATAATTATTTACAATTAAAATAACAGTAGAACTTAATAATTAAAAAATATGAAAATAGCATTCACAACAAAAGGTACAGAATGGGATTCAGATATGGACCCAAGATTTGGAAGAACAGAGTATTTTCTGATTTATGATGAAGATAAAGATGAATTGACTCATTATGATAACCGGGATTCAGCTAATGATGCTCATGGCGCAGGGCCCAAAACAGCCCAGAAATTATTTGAGTTCAATCCTGATGTTCTGATAACCGGAAACGGGCCGGGTGGAAACGCAGCAACAGCGTTACAAAAAACAGGAGTACAAATATTCATTGGTGCTGGTGAAATGACGGCGAAAGAAGCTTTTGAGTTATATAAAAACAATGCCTTAAAAAAGTTTTAATAATGGGTGAACACAAACAAAAAGAATCTGCAAAATTATCATTTGATATGATGCGTCAGCCTGTTGAAAATGTTGAACTTTTTTTAACAGGGTTAAGTTTGAATATGTTGATGGTGATAAATTAATTGAGAAAGTAACCGACTATTTTAAAATATTAATAGAACAGGGAATCTTAGATGCAGAAATTAATAATGAATTTTTGAAAAAATTTAAACTCTAATATTATGAAAAAATACGATGTAATAATTATTGGAGCCGGCCCTGCCGGCATAATCACAGGTGTAACTGCAAAAAATGCTTACCCCGGTAAATCAATATTAATGTTTAAGGAAGAAGAAAAGGGTTTAGTCCCGTGCGGGATACCTTATATTTTTCATAAGCTTAATGGTGTGGAAAAAAATGTGATGGGGCCAAAGCCATTTGTTGATTTAGGCGGAGATGTTATAACAGATACTGCAATTGATGTTAACATAAAAGATAAAACACTTAAAACAAAATCGGGGAAAGAATATAGTTTCGAAAAATTAGTTTTTGCAACCGGCTCAAAAGCTATTGTCCCTGATTTTATCCCAGGTTACGACCTCGATAATGTTTATTATATCAGGAAGAGTTATAATTACATTAAACACATATTTGAAGAATTAAAAACCAGGAAAAATATTGTAGTTATTGGCGGGGGATTTATCGGTGCCGAGGTTGCCGAACAACTTGCCCTGCATCCTGACAAAAAAGTTACCTTAGTGGAAAGCGAACCTTATTGTTTTTCAAAAGCATTTTCAAAAGAACTCAGTAAGGTTGCAACCGAAGCCCTTTCAGGAACCGATGTAAATGTTATGACATCTGTGCGTGTAGAAAAAATTACTGGTCAAAATGGTAATGCCTCATCTGTTATATTAAGCACTGGTGAAGATATTAAGTGCGATGCTGTTATCATGGCTATTGGTTACAAACCAAATACCGGTTTAGCAATACAGGCCGGTTTGGAAGTAAATGAAATGGGGGCAATAAAAGTTGATAATTTTGAACGTACCAAAGAAAAAGATATTTGTGCTGTAGGTGACTGTTCCCAAACAATCGGCTTCCTGACCGGACGAATGGATTATGTTATGCTGGCATCAACGGCAACTGCTGAAG
>Ga0255368_10243_pt1 | contig 13444 bp, 11 predicted proteins | sample ANMaggSeSYBR01E6_FD_182094 | JGI IMG/M metagenome (GOLD analysis project Ga0255368, IMG submission 182094) | Sediment cell enrichment communities from methane seep in Santa Monica Basin, California, United Staets - ANME aggregate JGI... | ecosystem: Environmental > Aquatic > Marine > Cold seeps >...
TTACGGGACCGGCAACTATCTTTTATTAAAAGTGCTGGGTGGGGTATTAACCGGATTGTTATTATCTGTTTTTTCAGGAAAGTATAAATACAGGCTCCTGCTTTATATCAATGGTATCCTGGCTTTGATCGTTCCGATGATTGTTATTTTCTGGCCCGGAATTTTATCATTTCACATGGTATTTTTTCTGGGCGGAATTATATTTGCCACTTACAGCATCAGTTTAAACGGGGTACTTCTTGAGGTTTCCGGCAGATCGAACCGGGCACTCTACACAGGTATAGCCGGTGCAGGGAATATCCTGCCAGCATTGTTCCCACTCCTGGGAGGGTGGATCATTAAACAGTTCGGATTTTTACCCTATTTCGTTCTGTTTATAATGGTGATTTTATCCTCGTTCTATTTCATCTATCGTTTAAGATGCAGGAAATAGAGTTTACTCCGTTTTAAATCAAACGTGAGCGCTTTACATAATGAATATTTCTCTCTTCCAGATAGTTTAAAAAATAGTCGAAACAGGCTTTCTGTTTGCCAACCAGTTCAGGCGGGAACACTCCCTTCTCATTAAACAGGCCCTCCAGAAACAGATTGGCGGCGGCAGTGGCGGTATAACCAGTGGTGCGTGCCATGGATGATGTCTCTGTTTCGGAACAGTACTCATCATGCAGCGTATAAATAACCTCCTCTGTTTGACCCTTGCTGTTTTCTCCCTTTAGGGTAACACGCAATACGGTGATCTCCTCTTCGGTCTCTCCCAGTTTCCATTCATTAAACAGCATTTTGCTGGTAAATTCTAAAGGAGTAATCATCTTTCCGTCCACCTCAATCTTTTCTGTACCAAAAAACCCGCTCTCTTTTAGCACCTTCACATACTCCACATGTCCGGGATAACGCAGGGTTTTCTCTTTCATATTGGGAACATGCGGCATGGTGTGTATGATGGACCTTAACCCGTCCGAATTGAAAGCTTCCAGGGTTCCGACTTTATCAAATTCAACATATTCGCAATCGGTTAATGGTTCCCTGACAACCACTTTACCATGTTCCACATACCTCGCGGGCCGGGTATACTCTTCAATGACATCAATGGGTGAGAAGGGAGCTTTGTAGCAGAATGGCCACTTCTTTATTTTAGGCAATCCACCAACCAGACACTCAAAATCTGTAAGCTTCATGGTTTCGTTGTAGTAGCCCAAAATCACATTATCCATGCCCGGAGCGACACCACAGTCAACGATAGCTGTTACATGATGCTCTTTTGCCAGTGCATCCAGCTCCAATGCGTTTTCAGGAAAAAAATGCAATATCTATGACATTCATACCTGCCTCAATAATGGCTTTCAGGGTTTCAAAACCTAAAAAACCAGGTACCGCATTGATGACCAGGTTGTGCTCCTTGATTGTACTTTGCAGCTCCTGTCTGTTTGTAACGTCAAGCTTTTGAGTGATTAGATCACTGCATTTTTGTTTGACATTGTCTAGAACATTCTCACTTAAATCGGTAAGTGTTACACGGTGTTTTTTTGCCATATCGATGGCCATGGCACTGCCCACCATTCCGGCACCTAATACAATTATATTGCTCATTTCAGTATAATTCTCACATCCAATCTTTAAATATACGGTTTTATGAAAACCGGAATACTTTCCTGAAGATCATTATTTCATGGTTAAGGAAATATTTCATAAATTGATTGCAATTAGCTTGAAATCAATATACTGTAGTTAACTTTTTAAAAAAAGAAATCATGTCGAGAGGTAGAAAACAGGTGTTATCCGGCGAAGCCGCTCAGAAGAAGACACTCCTGCTGTGGCCCGGTGTGGTCGCCGTATTGCTGCAGTGGCTGCTCATGTTTGTCATTCCTGCGATCGTGCCCAAGGCAATGGCATTCGGATTGATTGGCGGACTCTTATGTGGGTTGATGATCATTGTGTGGTGGGCATTTTTCAGCAGGGCACCCCGGTTCGAGCGCTGGGGCGCTGTTGTACTGATGATAGTGGCCCTGGTAATAACATCGCGCATCATCCACGAATCGATTCAGACCGGGAATATGGGTCTGATGTTTACCATCTACGCCACACCGGTCCTGAGTCTGGCTTTCGTCATCTGGGCGGTGGTCAGCCGTCGTCTCTCAGACGGACTACGGCGCGCACTGATGGTTGCGACCATCCTGGTTGCTTGCGGAGCGTGGACACTTGTCCGGTCCGATGGCATTACCGGCTATGGTATTACGGATTTCGTATGGCGGTGGGCGGAGACTCCTGAGGAACGGCTCCTGGCCCAGGCCGAAAACGAGTCAACGGAACACATGTCGTCTCTGCTATCAACAGAGACAGGGGCCAACTGGCCTGGCTTTCGAGGACCCTATCGCGACGGTATTATCCACGGCTTGCAGATAGAGACAGACTGGTCTGCATCACCCCCTGTTGAGCTGTGGCGCCGACCAATTGGTCCGGGCTGCTCCTCTTTCGCGATCCACGGTGATCTCCTCTACACCCAGGAGCAGCGCGGTGATGACGAGGTTGTCTCCTGTTACTACCTGATGACTGGTGAACCGGTCTGGAAACACCGCGATGCGGCCCGGTTCTGGGACTCACATGTGGGTGCCGGTCCACGTGCGACACCAACCTTTAACGACAGTTGCCTGTTCACATTGGGAGCAACCGGGCTCCTCAATATGCTTGATGCTGATAATGGAACTGTTGTATGGTCACGCAATGCGGCGTCTGATACCGATGCGAAGGTCCGGGAGTGGGGCTTCACAAGTTCACCGCTGGTGGTCAGCGATGTCGTCATCGTAGCCCTTGCAGGCAAAATGGTTGCATACAACCTTGCCACCGGCGACCTGCGCTGGGTTGGCCCGGATGGGGGTTCCGGTTACAGTTCACCACATTTGATGACCATCGACGGAGTTACGCAGATCCTGCTTGTTAGTGCAATCGGTGTTACAAGTGTAGCACCAGCAGACGGCACACTCCTTTGGGAGCACTCATGGCAGGAAGGGGACAAAATCATGCAGCCAGCCATTACGGCGGACGGTGATATACTGTTTTCCGCTGGCATGAGAAAGGGTATGCGCCGCATTGGTGTCGCGCACGGACCCGATGGATGGACCACCGAAGAGCTTTGGACATCGATCCGCATGAGACCTAACTTCAACGACTTCATCATTAACAAAGAGCATCTCTATGGTTTTGACGGTCCCAATCTGGCCTGCATGGAGATCGGGAATGGCAAGCGCAAGTGGAGAGGTGATCGCTACAGTGGCCAACTCCTTTTGTTGGCCGACCAGGATTTGCTACTGGTGCTGTCAGAAGAGGGTGAAGTAGCACTGGTCGAGGCAACCCCTGATAGGTTCATCGAGCTTGCGCGATTCCAGGCGGTCGAGGGCAAAACCTGGAGCCATCCGGCGCTTGCCGGTGATGTTCTGGTGATTCGCAACGCCCGGGAGATGGTCGCATTCCGGCTCTCCCTCGATTGATGGTGAGCGGTCTTTTTTGTCTCGACGAGTATATCAGGAACTCTGCTGGTTTTTATACATCATGTACTTGACCAGTAGTGAGAATAGCGGGAATGCAACACTTATAAATATTTGTGTATCAAGCCCGATAACGCTATCTCCGTTTATTATATTTAAGGAGCGAAAAAATCAGGAATATAATAACCCCCAGCAATAGATTCTGCAGAATTGCGAAAATCAAAAAAACAGTTTTATTCATCATATCGATTTTAGTTTGAGTTTTTTAAAGATTTCATCACCAGATTTTTATACTTTCTGCTGATGGGTATTTCAATATCTCCGATTTCGACGGTTGAAGCAGTAAATGCTGTTATGTGAGCGAGGGAGACTATAAATGAGTTGTGGGTTCTGATAAACCGGTCTGCCGGCAGGGAGCCTTCAATCACAGACAGGCTGCATCGGGTCATTAACTTCCTGCTGCCCGAATGGACCTTGATATATTCGTCCATGCTTTCAATGATGCTGATATCTGAAAGGTAAACTTTATGGGTTTTCCTGTTATCACGCAGGTATAAGAAGGCATCATGTGAGAGGGGCGACTCAGCATTATTGATGGAGATGGGATAGGAGAGTGACTCATAATACTTGTCAATGGACTGGAGAAACCGCTCAAAGGAGATGGGCTTTAAGAGGTAATCCACTACATGGAGATCAAATCCATCCAGGGCATGTTCCCGATGGGCTGTGGTGATGATGGTTTTAGGCGGACTTTTCAGGCTTCTCAGGAAATCCAGTCCGCTCAGACGAGGCATGTTGATATCCAGAAAAATCAGGTCGATCCGGTTTTGTTTGAGGAATGAGAGTGCTTCCAGGGCGTTTTCATGCTCATGGGCAATTTCAAAATCATCCAGTCTTCCCAGGTAGGTGCGGATTACATCCCTGGCAATGGGTTCATCGTCGATGATCAGACATTTGATCTTCATTTTTTGGGCTTTGTTTGGATAATCAGACCAACAGAAAAAGTGGTTTCATTTTCATGGATGACCAACCTGTGCTGGAGGGGATAGAGAATTTCGAGTCGTTTTTTTACATTGTCCAGTCCCACCCCACCACCGGAATTGGCCTCATCGTCAGATGACGGGGCCCTGTTGTTCTCAACATCAAAATGGATCTCCTCTTCGCTGGTCCGTACCTTTATCCTGATCCATACATCATTGATCTTTTTACTGGCTCCATGTTTGAAGCTGTTTTCTACAAATGGGAACAGAAGCAACGGGGCTATCAGCGTTTCAGAATCCTTGAGATCATTTTCCATGTTGATCTTTAACCGCTTGCCATACCTGAGCTTTTCCAGTTCGATGTAATTATTGATAAAATCCAACTCTTTCATCAGATTGTATCTCTCCGTTGAACATTCATAGAGAACAAAATGGAGCATTTCGGAGAGCATAAGAATTCCACTGGGAGTACGGTCAGACTTCTGCATGGCAAGCCCATAGAGGTTGTTCAGGGTGTTGAAGAGGAAGTGGGCATTCAACTGGCTTTTCAGGGCGGTTAATTCAGCCTTAAGTTTTTGTTTTTCCAGTTGGTTTTTCTCTTCCTGCTCCCGGTTTCTTTCTTTGAACAGCTTAATACTCAATGCAATGAATATGATAAGACCTGTCTCAAAATAGAAAGGAAGCATATTATAATCCATGAAATTCTTAAAGTTGATCGTCTCCCCGCTAAGGATCATGACCAGGATACGTGGAATTGGAGGTTCAAGGATGAGGATTAGCAGGACAATAGCTCCAAGGCTGACATATCTCTTTCTCTTCAGGAACCCGGGAAGGAGCAGATAATTGATCGTGTAAACTACAACCATGGTAAAGGGGAGCATTACAATGGAAGAGAGAAAGAGCCAGGGGAAAAGATCAAATACCGGTCCGTATATAACCATAAACAGCAGGACAAAGCTTAACCAGAAGCCTGCATGCTGTAAAAACCGCTTATAATTCAGCTTTTTCATGGATACCCTATATGAACAAAGTTATAAGCTTCAAAGATAGAATGAAAGAAAATCAGTCCTCTACCTCTTTGTGGGGTTAATTGACCTGATGCAGGTGGGTTCCTGCAAGAAGAAGCCGCCAACAAGGAAGAGGTAACTTTTTCACGGCAATATAGTGCAATCGGCAGATTCGATATGAAACTATGGGAATGGAGCTTTAATATTAGGTCATGAAATCTTATATGATACCAATGGCCATTGTGTGGCTGCTCTTTACCTGTAACACTTCGTTTTGCCGCGAACCTGGCAAACGTGGACTTTTGATAGGGTTCAACGCCTCTGCCTTTGTGGGATCTGAAGCAACCGTCGATGCAATCCGGTATATCCCAGGAATAACCCTTGGATTCTACCAGGAATTTGAAATTGCTCCCCGATTAATGATTGAGCCCCAACTCCTTTTTATCACCAAAGGGAGCAGGATGCATACTGTTGGAGAGCTCTACCTGCATAATATATTTACATACCTGGAGCTTCCGGTACTTGCGAAATGGATTATAAACCCCCGGCACAAAGCAAAAATATTCCTTTCAGGTGGTCCCTACATGGACCTTAAATTACTTGTATTTAATGAAGTGGGATTTCCCGATGAGATCCAAAAGGCAGATTTTGGTGTAGACCTGGGGACCGGTGTTCAGTTCCAAAAGATATCCTTCAGGATCCATGTTATCCAGGGATTCATTGATATTGACAGGAGCAGTGCAGCTACAGGCTACAGGAACCGCACCCTCTCTTTTACTGCAGGATTATCATTCTGAACTTAAAATATAAATGTATAAAATGATGAAAAAATTACCATTCTGTTTTATAGTTCTCTGTCTGCTGGTTCTCGCATCTGGCTGTCAGCTTAAGGCCTGTTCCGTATTCAATGCATCGCGGATTGATAAAGTGTATGCGGCAACCAACAAAGACTGGAACAATACAGAGACAAGGATCCTGTTCATCCCTCCTTCGGATAACAAATATGGCAGGGTATATTTTGGATACCAGATACCGGAAGGATTTCAGAATGTGGGAGGGATGAATGACCAGGGCTTGTGGTACGATGGTGCATCGCTCCCGTCAAGGTCAGATATATTCAACCACTTCAACAAACCTACCGTCAAAGGCGAACTGTGCGAAAAGGCATTGGAAGAGTGCGCCACGGTGGAGGAGGTGATCCAAATGTATGAACATTATTACTCACCGCACTGGCAGGGCCACTCCATGTGGGCAGATCGATATGGCAATTCGGTGATCATTGAGTATGGTGAAAAGGATGTGGTATGTGTAAAAAAGGAGCATGGATTTCAGGTCATGACCAATCATTATATTTCAGATCCGGAGAACAACAGGTGGTATAACTGCCATCGTTTCAATGCCATCACTGAGATTTTGGAAAATGGTGGAGAGTTAACAGTTGGGCTGATGACTACGGCACTCGATGCAGCCCATAAAGTGGGGATCACACCAACGCTTTATTCAAATGTATACGACCTGAAAAATGGAGAGATCTATATCTATCATTTTCACAATTATGAAGAGGTGGTGTGTTTGAACCTGGCTGAACAGCTGGCCAAAGAAGACCTGTATCTGGAGTTACCCGGCCTCTTTCACGGGATCCGGTTGAAATCGCCCGTTGTGGGAGAGGTTGTGGATGGTTCAAAAGTCTCATTTCATTGGAGTGGGGGGGCTGATTCCTATTCATTGTGCTGTTCTGCGGATAAAAGCTTTACAGATTGTGCACCCGTGGAACTGTTGAGCCTGCAGGCAGGCGATTCACATCTGCTTGGGTTCTCTTCTGTGATGATCCTGGCGCTGATTGCCGGATTGTTTTGCAGGGTAAAAAAGAGATCCCTGATCCCCTTGCTCTGTGGGTTGATATTTCTGGGATCATGTGTGGGTTGTTCTAAAATTTTTGTCTCTCCGACCTATCCACCCTCTGTGAATGCCTCAACATGGGTGAAAGACCTGGAACCGGGAACAAAGTACTACTGGAAAGTTGTTGCCCATGGAAACACCGGGATCAACAGTGAAAGCGTTGTGAGGACCTTCACCACAGTGGAATAACAGATGTCAGAGCAATTGTCAGCGCAATTGTCAGCGCAACCGTCAGAGCAATCCTTTCTCCTTCAGTGAATCCTGAATCTGCTTGTGATATTTCCAGAATTTGACCTCTATCTCTTTAAGTATATTCTGGAACGCTGGCAGGTCATCTACGTTGTGGAATAAGGGATCATCCATTCCCATAAACAGAATGTACCAGTAGGGATACTTCTCTTGTTCGGAGAACAGCTCCATGTGTTCAATGGCTTTTTCAGTGTCGCCCATATGGGAATAGTATGCTGCCAGGCTAAGGTGCTTATAGATGGATGGATCGTTTTCGGCAAACTCCAAATAATCCTGGAAATATTGTTGGGACTCCTCTGTCATTCCTAATTTTGACATAATCAGTCCCATTTTCCCCTTTTCACCGCTGTAGAGATTCAGGCCCCGGGCTTCAGTGATTTCAAACATTCTGCGGTAATAGCTATAGGCACTTTTATAATCATGTAAGAAATAGCAGATCACACCAAGCTCCTTCATAATATCATACCTGGATGGATTTTTCTGCAGCACCTCAATGAGCAGCGCTTTTGTTTGAAGTAGATTCCCACTTCGGGCCAGCAGGATATAGGGTCTTAAGAGTTCAGCATATAAGTTTTCCGGATTGTATTGAAGTGATATGTGAATGTACTTCTCTGCTTCATTTACAAAGCCCGATTGAATCAGGGCATTGCTCAGATGCAGGTAGATGTAACTGGCATCCACAGAGTCGTGGGCCGCAATATCCAAACCTATTCCCATCAGTGCATATTCCAGGTACTTCTCTGTATTGGGCACATACCTGGTATAGAAATCGGACAGAATGTTAATCACCCTCGAGGAGTTGGGATGGTATTCCAGCGCCTTCTCGAGATAAGGAAGTGCCAGCTCATACTCTCCCCTGGTAATATGGAACATGGCTTTGGCGATGAGACTCTGTGGAAGTTTGTGGTCATATAAGAAAGCCTTGTCAGCGTGATAATCAATCTGATCTGAATATCTCTTTTCTATCTGGTATATATCCATGAAGGCGAAGGCGATCGCCAGATCGGCATGGGCAAGTGCAAACTCCGGATCCTGCTCAATGGCCTTCTCAAACAGGGGAATGGCCTCTTCCAGACCAGCCCGTGTTCCCCGTTGAAAAGGTTCGAGACCCTTCAGGAAATAATCATATGCCTCCAGGTTATTGGTGGGGATTTTCTCAATCTGTGCAGCCTCTTCCGGCGTGATGATGGCCTCAATCTTATCTGCAATGCTCCTGGCCACCTCCAGCTGCAACTCAAAAATATCTCCGGCTTCTCTTTTGTATCGCTCCGCCCAGAGGTGTTTATCACTTGTGGCATCGATTAACTGGATATTCAGTAAGATCTGATCACCCATTTTCTGTCCGCTTCCCTCCACCAGATAATTGGCATTCAGCTCCCTGGCAATCTCCGTAATGGTTTTGGGATTGTTCCGGTACTTCTCTACCGAGGTCCGGCTGATTACCCGCAGGTCCTCAATTTTCTGAAGGTTATCAAGTATGGATTCCATCAGTCCATTGATGATATAGATATTGGTAGAGTCATTGCTGTCGTTTTTGAAAGGCAATACGGCAATGGATTTTTCAAGGTCGGGAGGCGCAGACGCTCCTGGTTTAATGATGATGAAAAGCAAAGCTGCAGAGAGGATCAGAACAGATATTCCTGAGACCAGGAGCAGACGCTTTTTCCCGGATCTGTCTCCCTGGCCGCTACCGGGTTCCGATAAATCTCTTTTCCCCACCTCACCGGGAGGATATCCATAGTGCTCACGGAAGCATTTAATAAAGTAGGAGGTACTGCTAAAGCCTACATGGTAGGAGACTTCTGAAACATTCAGGGAATCATTCTTCAACATCTCCATGGCATTTTTCAGACGGACCTGTCTGATAAAAAGACTCACCGATAAGTTCGTCAGCTTTTGAACCCTGCGAAGCAGGTTGGAGCGGCTCATCCCTGCTTCACGGGCAAGTTCTGATACTCCGAACTTCTCATCCGAGAGATTTTTCTCTATGATTTCAGTAATCCTGTTCAGGAAATCATTTACCATGTTGTGAGCACCTTACAAAAGAATAAAGATACATATTCTTCTGCATGTGCGTCATAATTTATATCCATTCGTCATAATTTCAATCGCTTCTTCAAACTTGATATAATCAGCTGCATCATTGATTGGAGGTGCGTCACGTTTTGCCGGACCTTTACATCAACAAACAGATGTCAAATTTTAAATCATGCAAAAATGAAAACACACAAGATGAAATTAACCAGATCTGCACTGATCCCAGTGCTAATGACAGCTCTCCTTGCCATGGTCGCCTGCGGGGGAAATCCGGATAAGACGGCTGATGAAAAGGAGGATTCTCCAGCTATTAAAAAAGAGGTAAAAGCCCCGAACATGGATATCCACACAGCCACTCTTCTGGGGGATCTGGATGCCATACAACAGCACATCCAGGCAGGTTCGGACCTGAATGAAAAAGAACCGGCTGTAGGTTCCACTCCTTTGATCTCTGCTGCTGTATTTGGAAAGACTGAGATTGCCAAGGCATTAATAGAAGGCGGGGCCGATGTGAATATGAAAAACAGTGAGGGTTCTACCCCACTTCATTCCGCTGCCTTCCTTTGCCGCCTGGAGATCGTGGAGATGCTGCTGGAAAACGGTGCGGACAAAGAGCAGTTAAATAATTACGGTTCCACCGCTATGCAATCTGTATCCGCTTCCTTTGCTGATGCAAAGTTCATCTACGACCAGTTCAGCAAGGACCTGGGCCCTCTGGGTTTTAAACTGGATTACGATTATGTTGAAGCGACCCGTCCAATAATTGCCGAGATGCTGCGATAGTCAAACCTTACAATTCCTGGTAAAATGAAAACAACAGAGAGAAGATACGATATAGACTGGCTCAGGGTCATTGCCATTGGATTGCTGATCATCTATCACATTGGTTTTGTCTTCCTGCCCTGGGGAGTATTTATCGCATTCATACAAAATGGGGAGTCCATTGATTCCATTTGGAATCCTATGTCGATGCTCAATGTATGGAGGATCCCCCTGTTGTTTTTTGTCTCCGGAATGGGGGTCCGTTTTGCCATACAAAGAAGAAACTGGAAAGAGTTGATCCTTGAGCGGACCAGGAGAATTCTTCTCCCCTTCGTGTTCGGAGTTCTGTGCATTGTTCCTTTGCATCTTCTCCTGTGGCAGCAATATTACAACCAGGATATCACCTACTCGATTCAACCCAGCCATTTATGGTTTCTGGCCAATATTTTTATCTATGTGCTTGTGCTATCGCCCCTCTTCTTTTTGCTGAAGAAAAAGGAAGGGGGAAAGGTCCACGGGTGGTTGAAGAAGCTGTTTGGAACACCCCTGGGATTGCTGAGCATGGTAGCTGTCTTTGTGTTAGAAGCAATTCTGGTAAAACCGGAAACCTATGAAACCTATTCCATGACCCTGCATGGATTTATTCTGGGGATGCTGGCCTTCCTGTTTGGATTTATCATCGTCCATGCCGGAGATGCCTTCTGGAACACAGTAAAGAAATGGAGATGGCTGCTGTTGTTTTTGGCAGCAGCACTCTTCACCTTTCGTTACATTGAATTTCAGCTGCTGGCACCTCACTATCTGAAAGCCATAGAATCCAACATGTGGATCTTTGCAGTCTTTGGATTTGCATACAGGTACATCAACCACCCTGGCAAGGCCTTAAGCTACTTAAGTCAGGCCGCTTATCCCGTCTACATCCTGCATATGATTGTTCTGTATGTGGGTTCCTATCTGTTGGTTCCTCTTGAAATTCCTGCCCTCCTGAAGTTATTCCTGGTGATGGCTTTTACATTTTCAGGATCCTTTGCCCTTTATGAATTAATCATCCGAAGGGTGGTTTTTCTAAGGCCACTTTTTGGTATGAAAAGTTTAAATAAGGATTAAACAGTGAGTTTTCCGAAACCTGCCTGTTTGTGGGAATTGTGCCAGTGACCTATGCATTTTTGACCATTGCATTCCGGATATAGGGAACAATGGCATCGTTCATCTGGTTGCTGGTACCATCATAGGTAAGGGTGACAATGGGGACGCCTGTCAACTCCTTGATCCTGGTAGTCATGGCTTCGGTCACCAGTGCCGGGCAGCAGAAGGAGGGGTTGGTCTGTACAAAGAGGGATATCTCCGGGTAGTTCTCTTTCAGGTAGAAGATCTTCAGGATATTGTCGTATGACTCTCCTCCATGGAGGGGATCAATATTGAACTGCTCCAGCTTTTTCTCCAGCACCTTTGGTTTGATTACCGTGGGTGGGCCCAGGTGCCTGCTGAACGGCTTATAGTACCGCTCATCCATGAATTTTACCACATAGAGGAGGGCTCTGTTCACACTCGATTCTACATGCGCGCCCCGTTCGTGGGCGCGGCGAATCATATTCTCAAAGGTGATCTTTGCATAGTCGTGATAAGGAGTTATAACGGCCTCTCCACCCGCCTCTTCAATGGCCCTGACCAGCCCCTGGTTCATAGTATCGTTATCCCTCACATAGAGGTCCCCGAAGATGGCAACCTGAGGTTTTCGGCTTGTTCTGTCATATTCAATCTCATCCACAAGAGCCAGTCCCTCTTCAATGGCTCGCTCCAGGGAGGATTTTCCCAAAAATGCATCAAGAAGTACCCGGTGCACCTTTTTGAATACCCGGTCGGTCTGTCCCGGAATATGTTCATAGGGTCGGATGCGGCAGGCGGTTTTGTTAAACAATCCGCCCAGCATATAGGCAAAATAGGCGTAGTAGGTGACTTTGATAGAGATATCACGGTGGCTGATTTTACCGGAATAGACTGAGGTGTTTTCAAGCCCCTTTCCGTAATTCTCCATGATCTTCTTGATGTAGTAGGGGTACTGTATCAGGTTACAGGTGACGTTTCCCTCCACCATCCATAAGGTGGTACGGGAGGGATCGAGCTTGTGTTTTTCGATGTAATCGATACAGTTCTGGGCAATGATATTGATGGGAAGACACTGGCCTGTATTGTGCACCATGCTTTTTCGAATCCCCAGTTCACTTGGTTCGAGCAGCCGTGTATCAAATCCTGCCCTCCTGAGGTTGGCTGCCACCAGGGGACCGACAAAATTATCCCAGTTGGGTATCAGGAGTGTCCTCTCGTCCATGCTGCTCTCCACCCGGGGCAAGAGGGAGCCCAGGTCGGGATCCGGAACGGTTGTTGCGGTCCGGGCATGGTTTTGGAAAGAACGCAGCGCCGCTTCGATCCGGGTTTCATACCCTGTATTTGAATCATGCTCGTCGATCTGGATGATCAGGTAGGGTTTGTTATAGAGGTGCATCAACTGTTTGAAATAGTCGATAATGAAAGAGTCGGGGGCGCATTTGAAGGCTGTGATCAAAACCGGGTAGATATTTTTTGTCCGCCCGACCAGTTCAGCGGCACGCAGAATATTGGAGGCGAAGTACCATGGTGTCTTCTCCAGCAAATGGTTGAACTCCTTGTTGTGTTCCGGATCGATCCGGAGCATATCCTGGTACCAGGCGCTGATTCCCATACCGGTAAATATATCGGGGATCCCTTTGTTCAGTGTGTCGGAGAGGACCACATAGGGTCGTCCCAGCAATACCACCGAAACCTCTTCCCTGTTCTGTTTATCGTTAAAAAGCTGTTGCAACTGCTCCTTTATCCGTCTGGCTTTTCTCTCAGCCTTTTTCATGGCACGTGTTACCCTTTGCAGAGTGAGTGTATCAAAACCCATTTGCTTTAGCCCCTTGAGAAGCAGCCTGGCATTGTGATCGCTCTTTTTACTGAAGTTCAGCATGGGACTGATCAGTTTATCCCTCACCTGGGGCCCCTTCAGGTAGGC
>Ga0255368_10245_pt1 | contig 13380 bp, 15 predicted proteins | sample ANMaggSeSYBR01E6_FD_182094 | JGI IMG/M metagenome (GOLD analysis project Ga0255368, IMG submission 182094) | Sediment cell enrichment communities from methane seep in Santa Monica Basin, California, United Staets - ANME aggregate JGI... | ecosystem: Environmental > Aquatic > Marine > Cold seeps >...
AGCTTGCCAGTGATATCATGCAGGAAAGTTTTAACCGTATGTTGGAACATTATGGCCCTGAGTCACTAAATGTGAGGCTGCTTTTCACCATCGCAAGAAATGGCGTTTTCGATGACGTACGAAAAAAAGCGCACAGGCAGGAACAGATAGGCGACATTGAAGAACCAAGCATTGATCTAGAACAGCAGCTTCTGGTCCGGGAAGAGTATAAAAAGGTAATGGCCGCCATGCAGCGGCTTGAAGAGACGGAGAGGGATATTCTTGCTTTAATTGTCAGTAGTAATTTGACCTATCGCGATATTGCCGAGGTCACTGGTATCAGCGAGGCCAACGTTAAGGTAAAGGTCCATAGAGCCCGGGTAAAAATCAAGCAAATGCTTACTATGGGAGAAAAATGATGAACTATATGATCAGTATGTTCATTGATGACGAAATGGACATGGCCGAAAAGATTGAATTTATTGAAACTGTCAGAAAGGATAAATCATTTACAGATGAAGCCTTGGGCCTTTTGCGTCAGGAAAAAATTATCCGAGGAGACATAGTCGACCGTGTGCCATTGGTTGAAGTAAAGGCATCTTTTAGCTGGAAACGGTTCATGCGGCCGTTTCTTCAGCCGATAGGGTTAGTTGCACCCGCCCTTGCCGCTGTAATAATTTTCTTGGTTTTTTTCATGCCGCAACCGTTACGCACCCCGCTAACAAATCGGTTCGTCATTTATCGACCGGACGTTAACCAGGTCGAGATCACGGGGACCTTTACGGGCTGGAAACGGGTCCCCTTGCACAAAATCGGCGATAGCGGTTACTGGGAGGTCTCTCTTGATCTCACTGAAGGTGAGCATCGATTCACCTATATCCTGGAAGGTCGACATTCCTTTGCCGATCCTACCGTACCAGCTCGGGAAGCTGACGACTTCGGCGGCCAAAATTCAGTTTTATATGTGGAGCAAAGCGTATGAGACCGCTTGCAACGGTTGCTTTAATTTTGATTTTCAGTTTGGCCGGTTGTTCAAACCATTTCTACCGCATAAAGGGAGATACACTGCACTTATATCTTAAAAAAACTGGGGCCAAGGCTGTCCTTTTCGCATTTTCAAAGGATGGCTATGAGCCTCACCAGGCCCTGAATGTAGATTCATCAACATGGGAGATAACCGTACCGTCAGGCATTGAATTTAGATACTTTTATATTGTGGATGGAGCGGTAGTCCTGCCGTCCTGTCGGTTCACCGAAAAGGACGATTTTGGTTCTAAAAACTGTATTTTTGTACCGGGCCTGTAACCAATTTCTGCGGCAACCGTTATAGGGTTAAAATGTTTCACCAAGGAGGAAAAACATGAAAAAAATTTTACCCATCATACTTTGTTTTTTTCTTTATGCCCCCCCGGCAATGGGGGATGAAGTGGATAACGGACTACCGTACACGGCTACTGAACAAATCAGAACCCATACGAGGGCAATGATTAATGCCGGTATCCCAGGCGACGAAGCCATCAAGATGACCCGGATGATGATCAAGAACCGTTTCCAACAGCAAAACATCTTGCAGGCCCAACAGGCTTTAATGAATGCTGCCGAAGAAGGTTTACCCAAGGAGCCTGTCATGAATAAAGCTTATGAAGGGATGGCCAAAAATGTACCTGAAGACAGTGTGGTTCAGGCTATGGAAAAGGTACGCAATCGTTATTCTTATGCCTATCGTAAGGCTATCCAGCTCACAAAGGATCATAGTCGAATGCAGAACATCGGCAACACGATTGCAGAGGGGCTTACCGCCGGGATGACCGAAACAGATATTGAGAAGACGATTGAAAAACTGGAGCAAAGAACCCGTCAGATGACCCAAACCCGGACCGAAGCATTCACCGAAGAAAGTTTTTTATCGTTAAGGACCATGGCACGTCTTGGCGTATCCTCCCAGGACGCGGCCGACGTAGTGAGTCAGGCACTTCAACAAAAATATAGCATCCAGGAAATGAAACAGATGCGTCATTCATTCATGGTGCATTCCATGAATACGGATCCTACAAAACTTGCACATCAGTTTGCCTATAACATTAGACAGGGTGGACGCCCTGAAAATATAGGTGCCAATCAAATTGGTAAACCCGATCAAACCGGTCGCTCTGGAGGTTCCGGTGGTTCTGGAGGTTCCGGAGGCCCTGGGGATTCCGGTGGCTCCGGAGGTTCTGGGGGCTCCGGAGGTTCTGGGGGTTCCGGAGGTTCTGGGGGTTCCGGCGCCGGCAAGTGATAACACAAAAAACAATCAGGGCTTTTCTTAAATATCAGGCTTTAATGGAAAGGACTTATGCCTTACAAAAAGGGAAGGTAGAAATAGGGGCGAGGAAGCCACCGCAATTTTCATGGATTTTGATTAAAGCGGTTAGCGGAGAGCTGATTTTTTAAGAAATGGATTGATGATGTATACTCATGATCCCCGTTTATAAATCTGTCGTCGATGCCCAATCGTAAGAACCAAGACGATTATCTTTTGATCCTGGATATCGCATAGGATGCGATAGTCTCCGACTCGATATCGCCAGAACCCGGCATAGTCTCCTTTTAACGGCTCCCCAAAATGCCGCGGGTTTTTACAACCTTCAATCCGGTCGTTCAGCCAGTCGAGAAGGCGCCTTTGAACAGGCCGATCAAGTTTTCGCAATTGCCGCTCTGCAACATTGCTGATTCTAACTGTCCAGGTCAAGCTCTTTCCTCAACTGTTTCAATGATTTGGTGCTGCTCATTTTGGAAAGAGACTGTTTGGCGAGTAGTATGTCCTCGTTGTCCTCCAAATATTGGATGATAGCCTCCCGAACCACTGCGCTGCGAGTGCTACCGCGTGTTTTAGCGAGCAGATCTAACTCCTGCTCTAGTTCCTTATCTAAACGAACCGCCAACATGTTGCACCCTCCTTTTAAGGTGTTATACAATGTATAACAATTTTGGGGATGTGTCAATAGATTTAGCACATCCGATGTATTGTCGAAATTACCCAGTTGCTGTGTCTTCGGACTTTGAGGCTATTCTATAGTTCTTATCGATCGTATTGCTTGGATGGAATTTTGAGTCCTACCCCAGGTAAAGTTTCAAGAATATGTTGATCACAGCCAGTGCCAAAAGGGACGGAAGTATCATTGCCCTGGCCTGTAGTTTATGATCCCGCAATAAATCTCTGAGCCCCGTATATGTGCGGCTCAGTCCAAAATATAACCCTGCCAGTAAAACGGTCCCCTGGATTACGGGGATCCACTGCGGTAAAAAAGGCCTGAAATGAGAATTGGCTGTGCCCAAAAGGTCCCACCCCAACCCCAGAGGATCGGAAAATACCGAAATGATGTAACCATAGTTGACCATTACGGCCGGCAGGCTGAATGAAATCCAGGCAAAAATGCCCACCGGTATCAAAATGTATGCAAGCCGATGATAATCGCGACCAGTAAAATAAAAAGGCAGGATCATGGCTGACCTGCCTTTTTGTAACAAGGATTATAAATTTACACTTTAGTGCAGGGTTATATGGCGGCTGTAAATAATTCCGTTTATTATCAGATAGATACCGAAAATCAGAACGGCGTATCCAAAAACATAATATATCACCCTGTACCAGGTGGCCGGAGGAGTTGTCTCTAGAGCCTCAAGCTTACCCTCTTTTTTTAGACGTTCGATCCAGGCCGGCTTTTCCTCCATGGCCTCTTCCAGCGGAACACTGCCTGAAAACATACCCTCATTCATTGGAAAACTCGAAGGCCGCAAGTGCCCGATAAAAAAGTGAACGATAAAAATATAGGAAATCGCCAGAAGTGCTTCCGCCTTGTGCAATAACATCGCAATGTTCAGAGACCAGCCCGGCAGCATGCGGCAGATTATAAGGGGGTACATCAGCATCAGGCCGGTTATCGCCAACAAAGGCAATCCCCAGTAGACGGCCCAGTAATCGAACTTTTCCCAATACGTCCAGCGATTCAATCTGGGTGGAGCACCTAAACCGAAAATCCATAAAGTTCGCTGCCAAAGATGTTTAACATCATATAGGTTTGGAACCAGAGAGTCCGGTCCGAAGATGCTTTTTATGAAATTACCCCACTTAATTCTGGTCAGCAAATAGATTGTGTGGACCAAAAATCCCACGATCATCAGGGCTCCCGCCCATTTGTGGATGATCAGTGCGGTTTCATACCCACCGAAAACATAGCTGAGTTTCTTGCCCCAGCCGGTGGTGATAAACAAGCGGCTGAAGCCGGTCGCTGCCTGAATAATAAACGTCAGCATAAGGAAGAGATGAAACAGCCGGTCTGTTATACCAAATCGTTTAATGCGGCTTTTTGGCATCATTTTTCAGCTTTCCTCTTTTTTCTAAACAATTCTCTCAAGCCCACCAGAAAACTATGCGGGATAAAAAAGGCTAGCGTGCCAACCAGAAGCACCAGCATAAACCAATAAGTATAATACAGGAGGGGAAAACCCGTCTTGGCTGAAGCAGATCCTGCCGAAGGCTCATGAATTACATAGCTGGCATAGGAGGCACTGGCACCTTCGTGACATTTGGCGCAAACGTATGCATGCCTCCGGATAGGGTTCAGAGGCGAGAAATAGTGGTTGATACTGGCGATTGGCTCGCCGCCGTGGCACTGGCGGCATGTGAGGTTGGCCCGCACGGTGTGAATGTCGCGGGTTTCTGCGACGTGACAGTCTTCACAGCGTCTGCCCCAGTAGAATTTAATGGCCCGGTGGGAGTCCGCCAGGCGAGTGCGACTGCGCACCGAGGCGGCGGTGGGGCTGTAAGGAAAAAGGCCGCTACTAACCCCCGGGACACCCACCAGCGGACGCTGACGGCGCGGCCGGGCTTCATATTCCTCATAATATCCCGTACTAACCTCGTATTCTTTGTAACGCCGGATAGCGGATGTGACTTCTTCCTGAGCAGTCGCCGGCACGTCATAAAAAAGGATTCCGCCCAGGAGCAGGACTCCCATCAGTATGGGAGCCCAACTTTTTCGTTTTTGCTGGGTCATGACAGACTCCCGGGTTGGTATTTACTCATACTTTTTGAAACTGATCGGTTCTACCTGCTTGCCTGTCGGTTTCGGTAACTGGGCAAGTTTGACCCAATCGGCCTGTAACTCTTTCAAATCCTGGTTCTTGTGTTGGTGACACGTCTGACAGGAATTGGGTACCTTCGAGTTTTTCAGAGTATCTTCCGGCAGCAGGGTCATAAAAACATGACTGTGAATGTCGCCGGACTCCGCACTCTTGGCAATTCGCGGCATATGGCAGCCGACACAATTGCCGAACGAGTGAATCGAGTGAGCCAGATTATTGTTGACCATCGTGTGACATTGGAGGCACTGTTGGGACCCTGCCGCAAAAGTCTGGGACCGGGTGGGTGGCATTCCTATCTGATGCACAAAGTGGCAAGACATGCAAGTTACGCCTTCCCTGGCGTGCTTTGAATGCTGCCAGTCAATAAATTGCTGGTGATGCCCTTTCGAAAACTCATTGGCGTACACATGCTTTACATCACCGGCTTCAAAAGAAGTCGATTTGTAGTATGCCGCAAGTGCCTTGCCGGGTGTGTAGCCTATGGGCCAGCCACCCCCCTTGACCATTGTAGACTTGCCCCGGTTGTGGCAGGAACCACAGATCTGAGCCGCCACTCCCATGGTGAGTTTGGCGGGGTTGACGATGGTCTGGCGCTTTTCGAAAACCGCCGTCTTGGGAAGGGCGGCGTGCCATGAGCCTTTTCCGTGGCAGGCTTCACAGGCGACCCCCGGTTCAATGAAAGTCTGTGTCTCAACATCGAGACCGGTGGAATGGCAACCGCCGCACTTGAGCGCCCAGGGCCGTTTGTCCCAGTCTTTCTCATGGTAATTGACCCAGCGATGGGTATCCGCATTGTATTGAATCGGAGAGATGAAAAGCGTGTCGTCTTTTTTAACCAGATAACGCTGTTTCCACTGGCTGCCGATGGTGTAAAGGATCTCATCTTTTTGGGGGACGTAAATTTTATCCGCAGGCACCTTAAGCTTGTCACTCAATTTGGCCAGATCTGCGCGGATTACCTTTTCGTCGATCGGAACAATGATAACATCCTCGTTCTTTTTGGCGTCCTGGAGCATGCGGCTGTGCATGGTCATCTTCCAGGAATCATAGTGCTCCAGGTGACACATCTTGCACGTGTCCGAGCCGACAAAACCCTTCGGTTGTGATGTTATGGCTTTGACGTCTATGGGCTGCTCTCCGCCGCAGGCCGAAATCCCCAGTATCAGCAATACCGCGGCGAGTACCCAGAACCCTGAGAATCGATTTTTCTTCATGGTGTCCTCCTTGGCAAAACGATTAAAGATAACTATACTTTTATGAGATAATTATATCTTAAAGGTGAAAAGATCTTATTAACCGAAGATAAGCCAGCGGTAGAGCCAATAGCGTCAGTAAAGAAAATCGAGCGAAACAAAAACAAATAAAAGAAGAGGAGAGGAGAGGAGAGGAGAGGAGAAAACTCAGAATTCAGTATGCTCTATATTTTTAAGTAACACCCCTAATTTATGGTGTTAAGCAAAAATTACCACACAGTAGTATAAAGGTTGATTCTCTGCATCGCTGAATAACCATTGGCCAGAACACCACGATGTGGCATATGTATTTGAGTGAAGATGAGGCCATGGCTCACTATCGCCGCGTTCGAGACGAAATCAGGGACTTTGTGCAAAATTTACCCGAAGTCTTGAATGAAGCTTGACAGACCTATCAAGCGCATATATATTATTTGCTATGATTTCAAAAGGGCCTTCATGAATCTTCCAAAAAAAACCATACGAATGCTCGCAGTGGCTTTGTCCTTGTCACTTATGAGTATCGGCGCGATTCCGGCCAAAGCAAACTGTTCCAGCGCCTGTTGCTGTGAAGCCCCCTCTGGAATCCATTTTCAGGATATTACCTCTATCTCCCAGGTGACCCGCCATATGCAGGAATACGACCGAATGCATGAGGGGTCCCATGAGGTCCACAAATTCTTCCTTTTGGTGCCGACAGATTCCGGGGGGACCAGCTGCCACGAAAGAACCGCACCTGCTTCCTGCGGCATGGAGCCTTTATACAGCCATGACGCTTTGAAAGGCATCATCCAGGCGGTCCCCCGGGCAGCAGAGGTCGTCTTTTATACCTCGAGCATTGCGGTCACGGAAAGGACCGCAAACAACCCCCTACCCTTCGGGCCTGCATCAAGTCGAATCCTGACTGCAAGAGCAGGGCCTTATCCTCTATACCTCCACAATCTTTCCCTTCTCATTTAGACAGATCGGCTTTCCCCATCGTTATACATGCAGTTGGCCTGTATGCCCGGCTGAGAGAACGCATACTATTGTTTTGCCCCGGGTGTGGACCATGTAAAATGTGTCTATCAGGAGGGCCGGAGCACTGGTGATCGGTTTTCCCGGCCCGGCTACAGGGGGAATAACAAACCTCGTAAGTTTTTACATTCGAATTCTACAGGAGGAATCATGTCCAAAAAAAAGAGTCCCAACGGGAAGCGATCTTTTGATGAAAAACAAACAGCCAAAAAAGCGGCGGTGCTGGAGGCAGGCAAAAACAAGGGAAAAAGCCCAGTGACATTTGTGCTTATTCCCCTTTGCCTCGCACTGGTGATTTTTATCGGTATTTATCTGTTCAGGACGGGAGGCGCGCAACAGGCAGTTGCCATCGCCAACCAGGTGACCCATCCGGTGGAACTCTTCGAGGATGGAAGGGCACGCCATTTTCAAGTGGATATCCAGGAGGGCCTTCCCATCAAGTATTTTATTCTCAAAAGCTCTGATGGTGTTCTTCGGGCCGCATTTGATGCCTGCGATGTCTGCTGGCCGGCCGGGAAAGGGTACTACCAAGAAGGAGACTATATGGTCTGCCGAAATTGCGGAAAACGATTCGCCTCCGTCAAGGTAAACGAGGTGAAAGGCGGATGTAACCCTGCACCTCTCAATAGGCAGGTCGTGGGTGACAACCTGGTGATTGAGGTGAAAGATATTCTTGAGGGGAAGCAATATTTTGATTTCTCCAGAAAGGGTTAGAAATGAAACTACGAGATATTTCCTTGTCCCACCTGAGGCGTCGAAAGGCCAAAGCGGTGTTTATCTTTGTGGGTCTCCTTGTGGGGGTCTCCTCGGTGGTGGCATTTATGAGCCTCGTTGATGCGTTGACCCGTGACATCAACCATAAACTCGAAAAATACGGGGCAAACATCCTGATTGTTCCAAAGACCGAAAACCTTTCCCTCACCTACGGGGGTTTATCACTTGGAGGCATCTCATTTGAGATGCAGGAGATTGTGCAGAAGGATTTGGAAGGCGTTACATCCATCAAAAATGCGGCCAACGTGGCCGCTATCGGCCCTATGGTTCTGGGGGCCGTGAAAGTGAATGATCGCAACGTCCTTTTGGCGGGTATGGACTTTTCCGTAGCCCACTTCCTCCGCCCCTGGTGGAAGATACGCGGCGAAAAGCCTGGAGAGAGCGGTGCCCTTCTGGGTTTCGAGACGGCCCGCACACTGGGTGTGAATGTGGGGTCTACGCTGGATGTCAACGGGCAAGCCCTTGCGGTTGCCGGCCTTCTCGAATCTACGGGATCACAGGATGACCAGATCATTTTCACACATCTTACAACCGCACAGACCATCCTGGGAAAAGAAGGCCGCATTTCCATGGCCGAGGTTGCCGCCCTTTGTAATAACTGTCCTATTGACGATATGGTGGCCCAGATTTCGAATGCCCTCCCCGGCGCCAAGGTAATGGCCATTAAGCAGGTGGTCAGCGGGCGTATGGCGACTTTGGGTCATTTCAATCGGGTCGCATACGGGCTCTCCACCCTTGTGGTACTCGTGGGCGGGCTGGTCGTGCTGGTCACCATGATGGGGAGCGTGCGCGAGAGAAAATCCGAGTTCGCCATCTTTCGGGCCATCGGTTTTAGAAGGAGCCATGTGATACATATAGTCCTCTTGGAAGCGGGAATGATTTCCGCCTTGGCAGGTACGGTGGGCTATCTGCTGGGTCTGGTCATCACAAAAGCCTCCATGCCCCTTTTTACAGAAAGCATGGGGGTGAAGGTCCCCTTTGATCCTGCACTGGCAGGAGGTGTGTTCATACTGGCGGTGATGCTGGGAATCCTATCCAGTATCTACCCAGCGTATTTGGCAGGCAATCTCGATCCCAATGAGGCCCTCAGGGCCCTGTAGGAGGTGCATCACATGAGCTATATTCAGGCACACAACCTTATTAAGGAATACGGATCAGGAGAAACATCATTTACAGCAGTCAAGGGCATGAGTTTTGAAATCCAACAGGGTGAGTTTGCAGCCATCATGGGGGAATCGGGATCCGGAAAATCAACACTCCTTACCATGATGGGGGCCTTAAATTCACCTTCAAGCGGCACATACAGGGTTGATGATATTGAGGTCTATTCCCTGGGGCAGGACCAACGGGCCGAGTTTCGACGGGAATTTCTGGGGTTCATATTTCAGAGTTTCTACCTGATCCCCTATCTCACCGCCCTGGAAAACATCATGCTTCCCTTGGCTACCGCTCGAATGACGTCGAGTGAAAAGCGATCCATGGCCGCAAAGGCCCTGGCGCAAGTGAGGCTGGATGGCAAATCTCACCGCCTGCCGGGCGAGATTTCCGGAGGGGAGCAGGAGCGGCTTGCCATTGCCCGGGCCATTGTGAATGAGCCGACTATTCTCCTGGCTGACGAACCCACAGGTAATCTGGATAGCAATAACAGTCATGCCATCATGAATCTTTTTCAAACCCTTAATGATTCCGGGATGACCATCGTGATGGTAACCCATAGTCAGGATTGCGCACAATATGCAAAGAGAATTCTACGGGTCTCTGACGGCCTCCTGATGGATGGAGAAGATACGATCCAAAAATCGAACACTTTGGCAAAAGAGGGGATGTGGCAACAGGCAGGCAAGGTCGCTACCTTGGCCCCTTAAGAAAATGGAAATAAAGGAGGGATGAGAATATGAAGAATATGAGATTGGCTTTGTCCAGCAAGTTTGTGATATCCGGCGTAATGGTTTTTCTGGTTGTCACCGTGGCCCTGGCGTTCGGGTATAGGCTATCCAAAGAAGAGGCCAAACAGCCCATCGTCAGAGAAATCACCATTAAAGAGAAGAGCTCCTCGAATCCTGCAGAAAAGACCATTGTCAAGGAAATCACCGATGGGTCGAAGGATTTACAGAGTCGTGGCGATTTGTCAAAGGTTGTTCTCAGTGTGAGCGGCATGTCCTGTTCCGGGTGTATTTCGACCATCAAGGGGAGTCTTGCCGGTATGCAGGGGGTCGAGGATGTGCTTGTAAATCTCAGCAGCAGCAAGGCAGAGGTCTATTTTGACAATGGCACCATGACGGACGTGACGCCCATTGCCTCGGCCATTACGGCAAGCGGATATCCTGCAAAAGTCATTAAAGTCGTTTCGCCCGAAGATATTAGAAAGGAAATGGATCTTGCCGCTGCCAAGTCTGCATCTTACATCGCCACGGTGGGGGGATGGGACATTGCGCGGGCCGACTTTGACAACGAACTGAGATTTGCTAAAAAAAGATACTCCAGCACATATGGTGACAACCTCTTTAATAGCGCCCAGGGAAAAGCCCTTTTGGACAATCTGAAGGCCCAGATCGCTTCCAGATTGATCAATGAAGGTATCCTGATGCAGGAGATTACCAAGGCCAAATTTAAAGTGGATGCAGCAAGAGTGGAAAAAGCGCTTGAGGGACTGGTGCAGGAACATGCAAAAGACCTGGCCAAGTTCAGACAGTCTCTGGAAGAAGCTGGATATGACTTTAATTACTTCAAGAAAAAGCTGGAGACAAAGGTGCTTATCAGTACCTATCTGGATGAGAGAATCCTGGTGGATGCATCAAACCAATTTGAGAGACAGAATCTATTTAACTCCTGGTTCAACAATGCCCGAGTGCTGGCGGAAGTCACCTACTATGACAAAGATCTTGAGCGGATTGTACAGGAAAAAAGCGCTTCCAGTGGTTGTGGCTCCCGCAGCTAAACGATATTTATCCTACAGGGTACGGGATCGTTTCCTCTTTAGTGTCCGTTCAGAAACGAGAATTTTTGTTCGAGATCAAGGCCTGCGAAAAATTTTACCACAGGCATATAGTTGATATTCCGAGGATAAAATTTTGAGCATAACGCAGAGATCGGGCAAAAAGACCGTTTCTGGATGGGCACTTGTTAATTATTTTGTTCATACTCCATCTTAACGCTGGAACTTCTCTATAATTGCACCATGGACTTAAAAACCTCACAAGACCGGCAGATTTTCATCTTCTCTTTCCAATCCGTCTGGGCTTTGCCCTCACAAATTGTTCCGCTAATAAACCAGCAAAGCTTGCCGGCATTAAACTCCCATGCAGGACATTGTTTCTTGCGCTCAGGGGGGCACTTTTTTATCACCCAGCAAGACTTTCTATTTTTTTTGTTCTCCCTCATCCTGGAGACCAGAAGAAAAACTTGCCGTTCCACAGAAGCCGGTATCGATCGCCACCCCTGCTCGTAACCTTCCACGGCTTTTAAAGATGTTGCAAGCAATTGAGCCATTTGCTTCTGTGTTTTTTTCATTTTTTTTCGGAAGTATAAAAATTCTTTATTGTCCATGGACAACTTCTAATAATTCATCTATATCTATGGCAATATTCCACTTTAATATACCACAATGTGTTACAGATAAATCAATATAAAATATTAGCTCCCCAGGTTTCAGTGTTTCGTATCAAAGCGTGCAATCATACTTATTTTTACTTGCGGAAAGCGCTCTTATTTAGGAAATATAGCCGGGTTCTTTTAAAAAAGGCGGTTCATCACAAAAAAACATCTTCATCTCGGTGAAGAACCGCCCCAAAAGTTGGATATGACTGGAATGACTGGGAAAATCTACCCTTAACGATATTTACACGGACATAGTGTCAGGGTGTCAAACCCTATCGGCGCTTTTACTGTCCCGTCAGCACAGTTTGTATTAAAGATAGCTCTCCACCGCTTTGTAAACACAAACATCTACGCATGAGAGGCATACAACGCATTTATCGGGATTGAAAGAAACCACCCAGCTTTCTCTGTTGACGTCAAGAGCAGATGTGGGGCAAATGGGAACACAGGCGGTGCAACTGAAACAGCGTTCCTGCAAGTGTTGAATTTCCTGAGTGAGCGGTTCCACACCCACTCCGACGCTTTCCAAATAGTTGATACCGTTGGAAAGCCGACTGTTTTCGCCACTCAATTCCACTACCATCAATCCCTGCTTTCCGGGGTCGATGGTCGCACGCAGGATGTTTACCATCAGGTCGTAATTCTTGATTAGATGATATATGATGGGGTCCTCCACCTTTTCAGGAGGAAATGAAAGGACAACTTTTTGTTTCTTCATGATGAACCCTCCTTTCCAGATGCCGGACCTGGCAGCGGCAGAACTGATTGAGTCAGGTAAAACTCTCCATTCTTAATCAAATGCTTCAGGTATTCGGCTACCTCTATTGCTTTGACATAACTCGAAAAACCTCCGGTGGGCACCTTTACGCCGTTAATTTCGATGGTACCGCTTTTGAGCTCCGCATAGGTGACTTCACCCAGCTTTGGATCACCTTCGCCAACCGGATAATAAGCGCTGTAATCAACGACGGGCGCTTTCAGGTCGGCATCCGAAACAGACACAAATTTCACCATTTCTTCGTCCAAAATGGGGATCGGTACACCCACCGCGACGCTCAGAGTTACCCCGTATCCGGTGAAGGAAACCGCCCGGAGCCACTTGGGATTCATTGCTTTCATATTTCCAATGAGCGTCAGCGTACCTGCGGGAATGGAGGGAGTGCCGTTTTCGAGACGCAATGCGTCGGGATTGTGCTGGGTGCCGTTCCAGACAACATAGCCCTCGGTTCCACAGAAGAAAATTCGGGTACCGATACCAATGGTGCGGTAAAACGGGTCGTTTAAGAGGGGTGAAAGCTGACCTGCACTGCAGTAATTGGCGTTTCCCAGATTGGGATTGAGCTTTCCCATATAAGTATAAATCGGCTGGTCGGATAGATTCACCGCCACGTTATAATTCTGGTAACAATTTCTGGGATTAAAGAGGATGGCCTCATTCATATCTTCGAGTCCTATTCTCTTCTCCCTCTTTTTCTTCGGATAACAGTCTGTGCCGTATGCACCGCCGGCAAGCAGTACCTTTTGGTCTGAAACCAGATCTTCAATGACATGGGCTCCTCCGTATCTGAACCTCCCCGGGCGGCCGTTGTTATTGCGCGGATCGCCGTCCGGGAGCGCAGTAGCGCCCAGGTAGATATCCGCCGCGGCCAGTCCCGCA
>Ga0255368_10227_pt1 | contig 13362 bp, 11 predicted proteins | sample ANMaggSeSYBR01E6_FD_182094 | JGI IMG/M metagenome (GOLD analysis project Ga0255368, IMG submission 182094) | Sediment cell enrichment communities from methane seep in Santa Monica Basin, California, United Staets - ANME aggregate JGI... | ecosystem: Environmental > Aquatic > Marine > Cold seeps >...
AAAGCCAACCAATGGTATATTTCCAGCCATCACAACACCTACCCTTTTTGGTTCATTAACGCTGTCTATATCATACACTTGAAGCCACTTTCGTATCTTATTTTCTTCTAAACTATATCCTAAACTAAAAATAGCATTTTTTACATTTTCAGGAGAAAACCAGGGGTTATTCAAATTGCTTTCATCAATTAGCAAAGCCAAAGCATTTATTGGACTATCCACCTCATTTAAGGTAAAATCGTCAAAGGATTTCAACAAATTTCCCAATTTAACAAATTCTGCTTTTCTCTTTTCAATTGTTAACATATATCACAATTTTTTATGTCCACCAAAAACTCTAAACTCAAAACACAAAACTCAGAACTTTTAATATTTTCTTTAAACTCTTTCCAAATTAGAATGTCTACAAAAATAATATTCTCTTTTGTTATAGTTTTGACAATAAAATTTTACTTTTGCTTCTCTTGAAATATTTCGTACAATTACTTAAAACTTTAGGAAATGAAAAAACATAATTTTTATGCAGGCCCCTCAATATTACCAGAATACACAATAGAAAATACAGCTGCTGCTGTAAAAGATTTTGCCGGAACCGGTTTATCCATTTTAGAAATCTCTCACAGAAGCAAACCTTTTGTTGCTGTGATGGATGAAGCGGTAGCACTTTTTAAAGAATTATTGGATATCCCGGAAGGTTATTCTGTAATTTTTGTAGGTGGTGGTGCCAGCACACAATTTGCCATGGTCCCTTTTAATATTTTTAGGAAAAAAGCAGCGTATCTCAATACCGGGGCTTGGTCGAAAAAAGCCATTAAAGAAGCTCAGGCTTTTGGTGAAGTAGATGTTGTGGCATCATCTGATGATAAAAACTTCAATTATATTCCTAAAGAATACACCATTCCAACTGATGCTGACTATTTTCACATCACAACCAACAATACAATTTATGGTACAGAAATCCATGAAGATATTGACAGCCCGGTACCATTGGTAGCTGATATGTCATCCGATATTTTCAGTCGTCCAATTGATGTATCAAAATATGCCATTATTTATGGTGGTGCACAAAAAAACCTAGCTCCTTCAGGAGTTACCTTTGTTATTGTAAAGAATGATATCCTTGGTAAGGTTGACAGGCATATCCCAACCATGTTAAACTATCAAACACACATTGATAAAGAATCGATGTTCAATACACCACCTTGTTTACCTGTATTCTCAGCCCTGCAAACATTACAGTGGTTGAAAAATAACGGTGGAATAGCTGCCATGGAGAAAAAGAATATTGAAAAAGCGCAATTACTGTATGATGAAATTGACAGGAATAAACTATTTGTTGGAACTGTAGCAAAAGAAGACAGGTCGCTAATGAACATTTGTTTTGTCATGAATGAGGCATATAAAGATTTAGAAGGTGAATTTTTTGATTTTGCGACAGCCAAAGGTATGCTCGGAATCAAAGGCCACCGTTCTGTTGGAGGATTTAGGGCGTCTACCTACAATGCGTTACCTAAGAAAAGTGTGGAAGCATTGGTAGCTGCTATGAAAGAGTTTGAATCTTTGAAAAGTTAAATAAAATATTACCTCAAAAATCTATTTGAATAGCTAGAAGCCAAAAGCTGTTGGCTATTCTTTGAATTAATAAAAATTTACAACATAATAAAAAATAAAAAAATGACTAAAGTACTTGTAGCTACTGAAAAACCCTTTGCCAAAGCAGCTGTGGAAGGTATTCGTGGTGTATGCGAAAAAGCGGGTTATGAATTGATTTTATTGGAAAAATATGCCGATCCTTCTGAACTAATAAATGCTGTGGAGGATGTTGATGCAATGATCATTAGAAGTGACAAAGCAACAAAAGAGGTATTAGATGCAGCAAAAAATCTTAAAATAATTGTACGTGCTGGTGCAGGATATGATAATATCAACCTGGAAGCAGCCACAGTAAATAATGTGGTTGCCATGAATACACCCGGACAGAATTCAAATGCTGTTGCAGAATTGGCCCTGGGGATGATGGTATATCTTGCCAGAAACCAGTTTAATGGAACATCTGGAACTGAACTTAAAGGGAAAAAATTGGGTATTCATGCTTTCGGTCATGTTGGTCAGTTGATTGGCAAAATTGCCAATGGATTTGGAATGAAAGTTTATGCTTTTGATCCTTTTATTGCCAATGATAAGATTGAAGATCATGGAGTAAAAGCTATTGAATCAGTTGAGGAACTATATTCAACTTGTCAATATATTTCTTTGAACATTCCGGCTAATGAGAAAACAAAAAAATCCATCAACTACGAATTATTATCTAAAATGCCTAAAGGTGCAACTTTGGTTAATACAGCAAGAAAAGAGGTAGTGGATGAAAATGATTTAATGAAAATTTTCAAAGAGCGGGATGATTTCAAATACATTTCAGATATAGCACCTGAATGTTCTGCTAACATAGCCACTGAATTTCCCGGCAGATTTTTCTTTACACCGAAAAAAATGGGTGCACAAACAGCTGAAGCAAATATAAATGCAGGTATTGCTGCTGCTAATCAAATCGTTGCATTTCTTGAAAATGGAGAAACTACTTTTAAGGTAAATTAATTTTTACTTTAAAAAATACAACTACCAGGTTACACATTTATAAATTATAAAACCCAGCCAAATGTAACTTGATACAAGGATTCATTAAACAAAGAGGTTAACTAAATAATTGAATAAATGGAAAAAGAATCAACTATCATCACTACTTTCTTTAGGTTTGAAGATTTGCGAATATACCACAAATCAATGGATTACATTGATTGGGTAATGAATGCCACAAAACAATTACCGGAAGAAAAAATCCAGGTTATTATTGATAAATTTAATACATCAGCTCAGTCGATTGCATTCAATATTGCTGAAGGTTCAGCAAGGAATAAAAGCCAGTTCGTGTATTATTTAAAAATGGCTAAAAGTGCTGTAAGGGAATGTGTTGTAATTACATCCGTACTTGAAAAACATGGCGTAATTACAGATACACAGGTGGAAGAGTCGAGGAACGAATTGATGGAAATGACAAAAATGCTTGGCGCTTTGATCGGTTCATTGCAGAAATCTCCCAATTACAAAAGGGAAAACAAAACTAATGGCAAAGGGACTGCACAAGAAGTTTCGGAAGAAGATGCCACCAATTTTAATAGATATTAACTAATTCAAATACACTAAATTAACATGGCTGTTTTAAAAAGCATTTAAAGGACTCAGACCACCTGCTGATTTAGCCAAACAGGTGGCATCAAGACCATATGATGTCTTGAATTCAGATGAAGCTAGAGAAGAAGCAAAAGGAAATGAATACTCACTTTTGCATATCATAAAACCTGAAATTGACCTGGATCCAAATATAGATGTCCATGCACAACAAGTTTATGACAAGGCACTTGAAAATTTCAAAATGTTTCAAGATAAAGGATGGCTGGTACAAGATGATAAAGAATATCTATACATCTATGGTCAAACCATGTGGGGAAAAACCCAGTATGGTATAGTAGGTTGTGCATCAGTAGATGATTATCTTAATAATGTAATCAAAAAGCATGAGCTCACCAGGCCGGATAAAGAAGAAGACCGAATGAAGCATGTGCGTATTAACAATGCTAATATAGAACCTGTGTTCTTTTCGTACCCTGCTTTCCCTGAGCTGGATAATATTATCAAGGACACTGTTAAAAACAATGTACCTGAATACGATTTTGTTGCTGACGATGGTGTAGGTCATCATTTCTGGGTAATTAAAGATCAGGATGTTATAGCTAAAATTATTAAATTATTTGGAAATATCCCGGCTACTTATGTTGCTGATGGTCATCACCGGACGGCTGCAGCTGCACTTGTTGGTAAAGAAAAACGTGATAATAATCCCAATCATACAGGAAAAGAAGAATACAACTTCTTTTTAGCGGTTCATTTTCCTGACGATCAACTAACAATCATAGATTACAACAGGGTTGTTAAGGATTTAAATGGCATGAACGCTGCTGAATTTATTGGAAAACTTGAAGAGGGCTTTGTGGTTGAAGAAAAAGGAACAGAAATATACAAACCAGAAACACTTCACAATTTCAGCATGTACCTCGAAGGCAAATGGTATTCCATGACTTCGAAAGAGGGCACTTACAACGACAACGACCCAATAGGGGTATTGGATGTAACCATTTTATCAAATCACGTTTTGGATCCTCTTTTGGATATAAAAGACCTGAGAACCTCACAACGCATTGACTTTGTTGGAGGAATACGTGGATTGGGTGAACTACAAAAACGTGTAGATACCGGTGAAATGAAAGTAGCTTTTGCATTATTCCCGGTTTCGATGAAACAATTGATCGATATTGCAGATAGCGGAAATATCATGCCACCCAAAACTACCTGGTTCGAACCAAAATTGAGAAGTGGGTTGGTGATCCATAAATTGGATTAACATTTGAACTTATTTATATTTGAAGGTTACTTTTTTTTGAAGTGACCTTTTTTATTTGTTTCACTGAAATTCCCTTTTGTCCAATAAATTTACTTCCACCTTGTAGTACTTCACTCTCTAATTATTTTCATATTGTCTCACAAATTCAATTTACAATTGGTGCTAATCAATTTAAAATTTCTCCATACAAAATCTGAAACAGAATTTACACTTGTATCAAAAAAATAAAAGAATTACACACAAGTACCACTTATTTTAGTAAATTAATATTACAATACTGATTATGTGTGCATTAAACGAATTTTTTACAAATGTCACAGCTTTTGGAAATTTATTCCAAAAGCTTTTCCTATTAAATTTGTGAATTATTGGCCCTATAAGCAATTACAAATATTTATCATGCTTTTTACCAGTATCTTAAATATTTCACATGAAGCTTTAGTTCAAGTATTATTATATTTATCATCCTATTTAAAATTAAACTTTACAATCCAACCAATAGATTGATTTAAAGGCTATTTAGTTATACTAACGAGTTCTTGACTTTATAATTACAACCGTTTACATTTGTAACAATATTTTAGGAATCCGGTATAATCAAAATATGTTTACATTTGTTAATTACTTATTACTTGATCATGCTAATAAATTACAATTTTAAACAACAAAAAATCGTTGATCAATTAAATTAAAATCAGGAAAAATGATTGATAGGATACAATTAATTTTAAAATCAAAGAACCTCTCCCCTTCTCAATTTGCAGAAGAAATTCAGGTTCAGCGATCCAGTATTTCACACATTCTTTCTGGACGCAATAAACCCAGCCTGGATTTTATAATGAAAATTTTATCCACCTATCCGGAGGTAAATGCCGACTGGTTAATTTTTGGAAAAGATCAAATGGTAAAACAGGAAAAATCTGATCAGGAGATTATTGAACCAAAAAATATAGATTTATTCCAGCAGGAAAAAGAAGAAGAAAAAATGAATGAGGTTAAACCCTCTTCTCCTGTTCAGAAAAAACTATTTTCTGATAAAAATGAATCCATCGAGAAAATTGTGGTTTTTTATAACAATGGAACTTTTCAGGAATTTAAGGACAAATAAAAAATCTGGTTTGCATTCGCCTGACCACTGCCCATGCGCATGCCATGTGTGAAGTGGTCTGACGAATAATTGCAGGATCAAGGCTTTTTAGTATCTTTACTTCCATAACATCAACCTGACCAACTGATGAAAATAAAAATTACTTTTCTGGTATTCATTTTCTTAATGATAAACTTTGCCCATGGCCAGCCCAAATTCAGGATAAAAAAATTAAATGCTGATAGCCTGGTTGAGTTGATTCCAGAAAAAGAAGGGACAGAAAAGATTGATGTACTGAATATACTCTCCAATGTTATTTGCCGGAAAAATATTGACAGTAGCCTTATCCTGGCAAGTCAGGCAATTGAGCTATCCAAAACACTTGAATACCAAAAAGGTCTGGCTGATGGGTACTTTAATACAGGCAACGTTTTTTTTCTACTGGACAGCCTGCAACCCACCATTTCAAATTACTTAAAAGCTTTACGGATTTATGAAGACCTTGAACCTTCTGTGGAATTTGGCAACCTCTGTTTGCAGATCAGTATAATAAATCGTTATGCAGGCAGGTTTAAAGATAATAAAGATTATTGCAGGCAGGCAATTCATATTTATGAAAGAATAAATGATAGGACGGGCCAGGCCATAGCCAATCTAGGTATGGGCACCATTATATTTTTATTTTCAACAGAGTACGACTCTGCGATTTATTATAATAATAAGGCTTTGAGCTTTCTTGATCTTGCAACTGATCAGAATGAAGTAGCTTATAATTATCAGGTGATTGCAAATACGTATAAACGCTGGTATCAAAAATCCAATGATACTTTATACTTCACTAAGGCACTTTCCTTTTTTTTCAAAGCCCTGGAAGTGCCTGAAGTTTATGCTGAGACAAAAGCTTCAGTGTATTTGAATCTGGGACTGGCCTACCTTCATTGCGATGTAGAACAATCCGAATCCAACGGTATTTTATATTTAAAAAAGGCCAAAAATATATATGATACCTGCCTTGATGGTTATAATTTTAATTTCATTATTATGGGAAATTTTGGATTGGCAAGTTACATGAAAGGCGACTATGACAAGGCAATCTTTCACTATAAACAGGGCATCAAAATAATCGAAGAAAGATTATCCACTTTTTCAATTGAAGAATTTCGGGAACCGATTTTTGCCTATAATGCAAAGTATTACCTTAAGCTTTGGAAACAGTTATTTTATGAAGGTTTGTATTACACCTATGTAAAACTTGATGATTATAAAACAGCACATGAGTATTATACCTTAAGCAAAGAAGCTGAAGAAGAAATATACAAGGAGAAAAACCAGAACCTGATCACCATGCTGGAATCTGTTTCTGAAGATGATAAAACCGAAAAACAGATGGCATTACTAGCAAAGGATAATGAATTAAAAGCCTTAACCATTAAACAATCCAGGACCTATCTTTTTGCGTTGATTGGATTTATCTTGATCGTTGTTCTTATGGCACTGCTTTTTTTTCGCCAGAGAAAGATCCGTGCGGAGCATAAAGTATATATCCGTGAGCAGAAACTGTTGCATGATCTGGAACTCAAAAATATGGAATCGGAAAAACTGAAGGAACTGGATTTTATGAAATCACGGTTTTTTGCCAACATATCCCACGAATTCCGAACCCCGCTTACACTAATAAAAGGGCCATTGGAAAAGGCGCTCTCTTTATCTGAAAATGAAAATCAAATTAAGGAACTTGGTATCGCAAAAAAATATACAGGAAAACTACAAATCCTGATCAATAATTTGCTTACCATTTCAAAGCTTGAATCCGGTAAGATGGAGTTACTTGCTTCGGAGACGGATGTTGTAAAACTGGTTGGGAGCTATATTCAATCCTTTGAGTCGCTGGCAAAACAAAAAAATATTGAATTAAGATTCACATCTGAAAAGAAGGAGATTAAAGCTTACATCGACCGGGAGAAATTTGAACAGGTTTTGAATAATTTGTTGTCGAATGCATTTAAGTTTACTTGTGATGGGAGAACTGTACAGGTGACAGTCACCCCCCTTAATCCCCCCTCGAGGGGGGACAACCCAGCACACATATCCACTATTGAGGGAAAACCCCACGAACTATCCCCCCTTGAAGGGGGCAGAGGGGTGAACATTTCCATTTCCGACACAGGCCGTGGCATCTCACCCGACCACATCGACCACATTTTCGACCGCTTTTACCAGGTTGGGCAAGAAAACAACAGCTACTACGAAGGAACTGGAATTGGACTGGCATTGACCAAAGAACTAGTTGAACTTCATCATGGAAAAATTAGAGTTGAAAGTGTACTTGAAAAGGGATCAACATTCTCTATTTTATTGCCTCTCGGCAAAGACCATCTGAAGCCTGAAGAAATTGTTGTAGAAAAAACAAATGAAATAATATCGCCAGCATTTTCACAAGTGCTACAGGAAAGCCAGGAAGAAAGTGCAGCTGTTATCGACAATGCAACTGAAAATGAAAATAATCAATCCATTCTTCTTATTGTGGAAGACAATGCCGATATGCGATCATACATCCGGGGGTATTTTGAAAATGAGTTTCAAATTTTAGAAGGGGTTGACGGGCTAGACGGATATAAAAAATCTACCGAACATATTCCCGACATTATCATCAGTGATGTGATGATGCCCAGGATGGACGGAGTCGAGTTCTGCAAAAAAGTAAAAACAGATGAACGCACCAGCCACATCCCGGTTATTTTACTTACTGCCCGTGCTTCCAAAGAAAGCCGGATAGAGGGACTTGAAACCGGCGCAGATGATTTCATTACCAAACCCTTTGATGGGGATGAATTACAGGTCAGGGTAAATAATCTCATCGATCAACGAAAACGGTTAAGTATTGCTCTGGAGAGAAAGTTTCAAAAAATCCAATTTGCCATAGATCTGGATTTTGAATACATGGGAATAACATCAATGGATGATAAGTTTTTACAGAAAGCCAAAGAAGTAGCGGATAAAAATTTATCAAATTCCGATTATACTATAGAAGATTTTGCATCTGCCATGGCACTCAGCCGGTCGCAATTGCATAGAAAATTAAAAGCCCTTATTAATAGTTCATGTACGGATTTCATAAATACAATAAGAATGAATTACGCTATTGAATTATTACAAAAAAAGGCCGGAACAATTTCAGAAATCGCCTATGATGCCGGTTTTAACAATCCGAACTATTTTTCAAAAATCTTTCGTCGAAAATTCGGCAAATCCCCTTCAGAATATCAGAATGATATAGGGAAGTAATAAGGCTGTCTCAAAAGCCATTATTCTTCCCAAGGGGTCATATTGAGTTTATGTATTTTCGGAAAAAATTGAATAGGAGAGGATGACCATCTAAAAAAACAGGTTAGTTGTTTACAAAAAAATGACTAGGTCAGCCTGAGCCTGTCGAAGGGTAGACCGGATTTTGAAAACAAATAAATCCATCCGTTAATGCTAACGCACACATTTCGATCCCGAATCATCGGGATGACCACATATTTTGACTTTTGAGACAGCCTTTAGAATTTGTAAATGATGAAAATTTCTAAAATACAACATAAGTTGCCAAGTTTGTAACATAAGTACCTGTCATTCTATTCTTCTGTATATACTTTTATCTGATAATTATAATATAAATTATTAAAACTTTAAAATGGAGGCTACTATGAAAACAAAACTTACAACGATTTTACTAATTGCCGGGTTCTTTTGTGCACAATCACAAACCTGGGACTGGTTTGAAGATGAACTCAGCTATGCCCGCTCAGGTCTTTCAGCTACAGTACTGGACGACACTATATTTTTTTCCGGTGGGCAGGGCACAAACTACAATTATCCGGGTATCATTGATATATACGATGTTGGGGAAGATCAGTGGGATACTATTGAACTGCAAACACCCGGTAAAGCGTGGACAAGTGCAGTGTCCACAAATGGTATGGTCTTTTTTGCCGGAGGAAATAATTATGATCCAGACAATCCCTCCTGGACCTTTTTTTCTGAAATTGATGTTTTTACCAAAGAAACCGGTGAATGGACAATTGAAAACCTTTCCGAACCCCGGCAGCATATAGGGACAGTTGCCCATGGAAATATAGTATTTTTCGCAGGCGGTCTTAGTGCTATAAGTACAGCCCTTTTTTATCATAATGATATTGATATTTATGATACAGAGACCAAGACCTGGTTGCCACCAGATTCCTTATCAATTCCAAGGTGCCTGATGGGCGCTGTGGCTGCATGTGGTAAGCTTTTTTTTGCAGGGGGAGCTACAGAATCAGGTCAGGTTACGGATGTTGTTGATATTTATGACACGGAAACCGGTTTATGGGATGTAGAATATCTTTCAGAGGCCCGAGCATATATAGCTGCAGTAGCCTATGAAGGATTGGTTTATTTTGCCGGCGGGACGTACGCAAATAATACCGGCAGTGATGTTATAGATATTTATAATTGTGAAGATGGGACCTGGGAAGATATTGAAACATTATCTGAACCCAGGATCGTTACAGCTCATAATGTATATAATGCATTGGTCTTTACGGGGATGTTTGATTCTTTTGATCTCGAAAATTATTGGGCAAATTTTGCAAACGGAACTGTTGATGTCTATTATCCCGCAACCGGCCAATGGGATTATACAGTACCTGACCTCAATCCAGCCAGATATTATTATGCAGATGCTTCTTACGCTAACAAGATTTATTATGCCGGAGGAAGTTTAGGAGGCGGAGTAAAAACCAACATAGTTAGTATCCTTGAATATACACCTTGCTTTCCCGATGGCATCACCTTTACTACGCAGGCAGAAATTGACAATTTCCAAACTAACTATCCCTATTGCAGCGAAATAGGAGGAGATGTTGAAATCAATGGGAGTGATATTACTGATTTGAATGGATTAAATTTCGTAACAGCTATAGCAGGTAATCTTTCGATCATAAACTGCGATATCCTTTCAAATATCACTGGTCTTTTTGGTTTGAATTCCATTGATGGTGCCATTGAAATAATTGATAATGAAATTTTATCGTCGCTATCAGGTTTGGAAAATATTGAAGCTGGAAGCATTACTGATTTAAGTATTCATGGTAATGATTCTTTATCCAATTGTGATGTAACCAGTATTTGTGATTATCTGATTAATTCTCTTGGGACGTATAATATTAACGACAATTTAGCGGGATGCAATAATAAAGAGGAAATTGAATATTGGTGTCTGATAACTGATGTTGAGCAAAATTATGTAAAAGAACAATTTACTATTTCCCCAAATCCCACTTCAGGTCCTGTGAACCTTCAATTTTCGATATCAGATCAACGATTTGTGATTTTAGATTTATTTGAGATTTCTGGTGTAAAGGTTAAATCAATATTGAACGAAGAGAAATTACCCGGAACCTATGAAATAAAAATTGATTTGAGGGATTTAGAGCCCGGGGTTTATTTCTGTGTATTAGAAACTAATGAAGGAGTACAAACAAAGAAACTAATTAAGCTCAACTGATCAGCGACTTAAAACCAAAGCCAGGAAATGAAACCAGCTTATTATAGATTTAGGCTGGTTTCGTTTGCATTCGCCTGACCACTTTCAGCGCATTTGCTTATGCAAGTGGTCTGACGAATATTAGCAAACCCTAGTATCTTTCTACTTTTGAGAAGAAGAAATCGCTTTCTATTATCGCATTTTCATCACTGTCGGAGCCATGTACTGCATTCATGCCCAGGTTAGTCCCATATAAAGCACGGATGGTTCCTTCTTCAGCTTCGGCCGGATTGGTGGCACCAATATAATCCCTGTATGCCTGAACAGCATTGTCCTTCTCAAGAATTGCCGCTACTATTGGTCCTGAAGACATAAACTCAGTTAATTCCTGATAAAAAGGCCTATCCTTATGTACTTCATAAAAATTTTGTGCTTGTTCAAGCGAAATCCGGGTTAATTTCATTGAAACGATCCTGAATCCACCTTCAGCTATTTTAGCCATTATTGGTCCGATGAAACCTTTTTTTACAGCCATCGGCTTTATCATTGTAAATGTAATTTTTCCTGACATAATTGTTATTGTTTATAAATTAAGGCGGCAAAATTAATATAATTTATAAATTTGTAGCCTTTAAATCTAATCAACTATTACTTGGATACATTAAATTTTTCTGAAATTGCGGAATTACTTTCTTCCAAAAAGAAGATTCTGATCACATCTCACAGCAATCCGGACGGAGATGCTTTAGGCTCGGGTTTGGCTATGTTGCTTTTTCTTGAGCAACTCGGACATGAAGTTAACTTTATGGTACCCAACTCATTTCCAGATTTCTTGCTGTGGATGCCAGGGCAAGAAAGAATATTGACATTTGAAAAAGAAAAAAAAACTTGTATTGGCTTAATGAAATCGGCTGACATTTTATTTTCACTGGATTATAATACACCTTCCCGTTTAGGAGAAGCAGGAGAATTCTTTAAGAATGCAAAAGGAACTAAAATATTGATTGATCATCATATAGATCCTGATGTGGAAGAATATGATCATGTAATTTCTACTGTTGTAACAACTTCTACTTCTGAACTGGTTTATGATTTTATTGTGCAACTTGATCCCTCGAAACTAAATCTGAAAATCGCTGAATGCCTTTATACTGGGATCATGACAGATACAGGTTCCTTCAGTTATGCCTGTAATTATGAAAAAACTTTCAGAATAATTGCTGAATTATACAAACTGGGACTGGACGGTGTAAAAGTTAACCGGATGGTATACAATACCTATTCGGAAAACCGTTTACGACTACTGGGATATGCATTAAGTGAAAAACTGGTAGTCCTCAAGGAATATGCTACAGCATATATTGCATTAACAAAAGAAGAACTGGATAAATATAAATATAAAGCTGGTGATACAGAAGGGCTCGTAAATTATGCACTCTCTATTAAAGGAATTAAGCTTGCAGCCTTATTTACCGAGAAAAGTAAAAAGATCAGAATATCCTTCCGGTCAGTGGGTGAATTTTCTGTAAATGAGTTAGCAAGAAATCATTATAAAGGTGGTGGTCATAAAAATGCTGCCGGAGGTGATTCATTTGTTTCCCTTGAAGAAACATTGTCCAACTTTGAAGGTTTATTGTCTGCTTATAAAAATGAACTGGTATAATAAATACCTTAACGTGCTGAATATAAAAATTATATTATTCTACATATTAGCTATTTTCCTGGTCTCCTGTTCTGGTAATAATACACCGAATAAAAATAAGATCGATCAGAAGGAAATTGAAGAATCATTAGTAAAAGTGAATAAAAAACTTGTAAAATCAGAAGATGCACAAATCACTGATTTTATCTCCAGGTATGGATGGGAAATGAAGCAAACCGGTACAGGCCTTAGGTATATGATTTACAAGCATGGTTCAGGTCCACAGGCAGTAATAGGACAGGTAGCTAAAGTGAATTTTACCGTAAGCTTATTAAACGGGGAAGTGTGTTATTCTTCGGATACAGAAGGATTGAAAGAATTTCAAATTGGGCAGGGAGGTGTAGAAAGTGGATTGGAAGAAGGAATTTTGTTGTTGAAAGCAGGTGACCAAGCAAAATTTATTATACCTTCGCACCTCGCTTTTGGATTGCTGGGCGATACTGATAAAATTCCAGCAAAAGCAGTGCTGGTTTACGATATAGAATTAGTAGAATTAATATAAAATTTTAAAAACAAAACAAAAAAATGAAAATTACGAAAATTACAACAGGTTTATTCTTTTTAATGGCAACAATGATATTCTTTGTATCATGCGAGCAGCCATCAGG
>Ga0255368_10246_pt1 | contig 13343 bp, 10 predicted proteins | sample ANMaggSeSYBR01E6_FD_182094 | JGI IMG/M metagenome (GOLD analysis project Ga0255368, IMG submission 182094) | Sediment cell enrichment communities from methane seep in Santa Monica Basin, California, United Staets - ANME aggregate JGI... | ecosystem: Environmental > Aquatic > Marine > Cold seeps >...
CGCTTTTGTATCAACAGGTCAAGAAATACCGGCGATGGAAGTCGGTCTATGAAGATCTCATTGATAGATACAGGTGCATCATCAATTTTATCAAATATCTCTTTTTCAGAATGACTGAGTTCGTTCTGCGGTTCTCTCCCCGTACGGATGAAATATTTGGTTGGCTGAATATTTTCACTTAAGAGCATCCTTGAAGGAATCCTTGCCATTTTCAGCTTATCGATCAGCTCAGGGTACTTTGAAGCAGCCACACACAGAGGAATTACTCTTCTGGGACCGATGTTAGGGCGTAAAGAAGGAAGTTGCAAAGAACATGGTCATCTATCTGATGTCCTACTTGCTTGAAAATGTACATCCGGATGAGATCCGGAAAGTAATTGAAGGAAATTATCACACAAAGTTCAAGCTCGATATCCCTGTAGTGCTTCTGGGGGGACCTGTCAGGGTATATGTGGATGATGTCAGAGAACTCCTCGATGCTGACATTATTTTGCCGGAGCATTCCGAGGTCGGGAATGCTGTCGGTGCTCTTGTAGGCAAGGGTATCAAGCGTATAGAGATCCTTATCAAGAACGTAAGGAAGAGGACCAAAGCAAACATCACGGTGTTCGCACCAGGTGAGAGAAAGGTCTTCATGACCCACCCTGAAGCCCTCGAATATGCTGATAACCTGGGAAGGGAACTGGTGCTAAGTTATATGGGCGAAGCAGGACTTAATGCAGACGATGTGCGTATTGAAGTTACCAGGAATGACATTGCTATGCTTGGTGACAGCTTGCCAATTGAGACAAAGCTCATCTTTGTAGGTATTGGCACTCCGAAAAGAGAGGTCAGTATCTAATTTTAATATTGGATCGTTGTTCGTTCTCATGGGGTGCAGGATGTTTGGGCCGGATGATGTATTGGCTATAAATGTCTAATGTACTTCCTGCATTGCAGAACAAAATCCTAATGTTCATATACATCTACTTTAATACTAAAGGCATACGAAGCGATCTATGATGGTTATTTCATAAAGAATCCATCATAATAAATCGTTCAGCAGAATTGGATAACAACTATCCAAAATATCAAAATTTACTCATAAAGGAAGTATATCATGAAATATAGCCTTGGTATTGATGCAGGAGGAACTTATACAGATGCCGTTCTTATCAACGATGAGGACGGAAGCGTAATCGGAGCCACAAAAGCACGTACGACCTATCCGGACCTGCTTGTGGGAATACAGAATGCTCTTGATGGGGTCGATCAGGAAATATTGCAACAGGTAAAGCTTGTTTCAGTTTCCACAACCCTTGCAACAAATACCATTCTTGAGAAAACAGGATATCCTGTGGGCCTGATACTTGTAGGCAATGCTGATATACCTAAAAATTCCGCCATCAAATATTCAATCTCAGTGGATGGCGGCCACAGTTCCGGTGGAAATGAGACTGCACCACTCGATATAGATTCAGTGAAGGAGTTCGTTGAAAGTGTAAAGGCGAAGGTCTCAGCTTTTGCAGTTTCATCATATTTCAGTGTGAGGAATCCAGAACATGAACTAAAGGTAAAAGAGGTCATCGTAGAGCTTACTGGAATGCCTGCCATTTGCGGACATGAGCTTTCCCAATCACTAGGCGCTTATGATAGGGGGATCACTGCATTCCTGAATGCACAGTTACTTCCTATCACTAACCAGTTCATGAACACCGTTGTTTCGGAAATAGAACGTCGTGGCATCGATGCCAAGATTATGATGCTAAAATGTGACGGGTCCATTGTAGGGATGTCGGAAGCTCTCAAACATCCTATTGAGTCTATTTTCACTGGCCCTGCAGCAAGTCTTCTTGGTGCTGCTTATCTGTCGAAAGAGCCGACCTGTGTTGTTATCGATGTAGGTGGTACCAGTACTGATGTTTCATTGATCGTTGACGGATTGCCACAGATATCCGACACAGGTGCTGTTGTTGGGGGATGGCAGACGAAGGTCGAAGCTATAAAAATGGAAACTTCGGCAATGGGCGGGGACAGCCATGTCTGGGTGCGTAACCACGTGATAAATATTGGGCCAAGAAGAGTGGTTCCTCTTTGTGTTGCTGCTTCCAAACATCCTAAGATCATAAAGAAGCTAAAAGAGGGACAATCCGTAACACGTAATCAGCTTGGAGAAAATCTCCAGCCTACCAAGTTCTTCATCAGGACGGAACAGAAGCCTATTGAGATCACACAAAGGGAAGAAGAACTTCTCAACAGGATCGGCGATGAGCCTGTTCATGTAGCCGACATATACTGGGAAAGCAGGAAGATGCCTTCTCCTATGCTTCTTGACAGCCTCATTCAGAAGAGACTTATTCAGGCCATAGGATTCACTCCAACTGATGCACTGCATGCCCTTGGGGACTATGAAGAATGGAGTGCCGAGGCAGCTATTCTGGGTGCTGAGCAGATGTGTATCTTCGCTGATATGAAAGTAAAGGACCTGTGTCTTGATGTCAAGAAGAAGGTTGCAAAGAACATGGCTTTGAACCTGCTTTCCTACTTGATGGAAAACGTAGCTCCTGCTGAAATTGAAAAAGGACTTGATGGTGATTATCTTGCAGGTTTCAAGACGGATGTGCCTGTGGTGCTTCTTGGTGGCCCTGTACGTGCATATACTGAAGATATCAAGAAGTTCGTTGATGCGAATATCCTTCTGCCTGAGTATGCAGAGGTCGGTAACGCTGTTGGTGCGCTTGCAGGAAAAGGTGTGAAGAGGATCGAGGTACTTATCAGGGTCACTTTTGGTGAATCGAAATACAATCTAAAACCTACCAGCATAAGTGTATTTTCGCCACAGGGCAAGCATGAGATGGATAATTACGATGAAGCTGTCCAATTTGCGGAGAAACTTGGTAACGATATTGTCATGCAGTACATGAAAGACGCCCAGCTTGATGACGGTAGCATAAATATAGAGGTGAGCAAGAGGGAGATAAATCCGATGAACACTGGCATACCTCTGGAAACAAGATATGCATTTTTGGGCATTGCTGAACTTAAAAGATAAGTCAATTCTTAAATATCAAATTCCCATATATACTATCGGGAATTTGATATGACATTTACAGGACAAGCTTATGCACTAGGTGCCGGAACGGTCATAAATGCCATCGCTACCTGGAAAGGGGCAGCCTTTGGAGTTGACCTGAAAACATTTGCTGATGTTGAACTGACAAAAGGGAGTTCTTCTTTTATCGGTACTATTGAAGGTGTGCCTCAGGGGGACACTACGCTTATTGAAAGGTCCATGGAGCTTGTCCTCGAGCACTTTGGCATTGAAATGGGCGGAACCATTGTCACAAGGAGTGAAGTACCCCTTGCAAGCGGTTTGAAGAGCAGCAGTGCTGCTGCTAATGCTACTATTCTGGCTACGCTGGATGCCCTTGGTGAAACCCTTGAGCCACTTGATGCAGTTAATATGGGTGTCAGGGCCGCAAAGGATGCCGGTGTTACTATCACCGGTGCTTTTGATGATGCCTGTGCCTCATTTTTTGGCGGGATAGTTGTTACGGACAACCGGACGAACGAGCTGGTCCAGCGCACTGAGAAGGAGATGGATGTGGTCATTTTTGCACCGGACAGGCAGTCATTCAGTTCACAGACGAATGTGCATAACTCTGAACTGCTAGCTCCCTGGGTAGATATGGCGTACGATCTCGCACTTGAGGGGGAGTATGAAAAGGCCATGACGCTTAATGGTTTCCTTTATTGTGGTGCTCTTGGTTTTAGCACTGATATAATGATGGAAGCATTGAAATGTGGTGTGAAAGGGGTAAGTTTGTCAGGGACTGGTCCTGCATATTCCGCTCTTGTTGACAGGAACCTGGCTGACACTTTGAAGAAAGTTTGGGAGGATCTTGGAACAAGCGGAAAAGTGATAAATACCAAGATTAATAATGAAGGATTAACTAAACCTTAATTTGCAGTGGAAACCATGACCGCAATAGAAGAAGTCCGCAATAAGATCGAACAGATCGACTACGAGATCATAAAACTTATTGAAGAGCGTATCGATTGTGCGACTGATGTTCTTGATATAAAAAAGAAAGAGCATATGTCCATCAATGATGGTACGCAGAACCATGTGGTACTCGACAGAGCCACAAATGCAGCAACCGAAAGGAACCTTGATTCAGGCGCAGTGAAAGAGATCTTCGAGATCCTTATCAGAATGAGCATTGAGCGCCAACATGAACTTAGCGGGGAAGGAAATCTTCCCTGAAGGAGAAAAAAATGGTAGATATTTCAATATTAATGGGGTCTGAATCAGATCACGCAATAGCAACCCGAGTTACGAGTGTCCTTGAGGATACCGACTACTCCTTTGAAGTGGAAGTTATTTCAGCACACCGTGACCCTGAAAAACTTGAAGAATACATTGCCAAGAGCGATGCAAATGTCTTCATTGCGATCGCAGGTCTTTCTGCAGCACTTCCTGGTGTCATTGCCTCTAAGACTATGAAACCTGTTATTGGTGTGCCTGTTAGTGCAAAACTCGGTGGACTTGATGCACTTCTATCCATAGTTCAGATGCCACCTGGAGTTCCTGTCGCAAGCGTAGGTATCGATAATGGTGCCAATGCTGCAAAACTTGCTATAAGAATACTAGATCTTGTTAAATGAAATGAATGTAGTGGAAAAGGAAATAGCTTTTTCCATCCATTTCAAACTGATTTTTTTCTTTATGGTAAGTTGAGTTTTTCGAGACTCTCTCCATATGGCCTTATTACTTTTTTCAAAAATTCAATTTGAGGTATTTTTCTTAACAAATTATTGAACATACAAATATCGATGTCTATCTTTTAACGATCCTGGCTAAAAATAATCACAACATACTGCTCTATTTCTATCTTCTTTTATCTATCCTCTATCAACAAATTTCCTATGCAATTCCAATATATATTTTTTTATTAATATATATGTTTAAAGTAATGAATAGCATGTATCGGGTAGCCAAAAAGAGTTAAATATATTTAGTTGAATGGCTCTACTATAGTATTAACTATAATTCTCTAATAGTATTAACTAAAATTCTCTAAATATCACTCTATATCATAATTCATGTAAAGACTTCATATCATACTGTTTAAATGTGAGTAAACCATGGAAGACGAAATGACTGCTACGGAAGAAACCGAACTTTTCGGTGATGATTTTAACACTACAAGTTCAATAGATGTACCTGAACTTATGATAGATCAGGTCATCGGGCAGGAGCATGCTGTCGAAGTTGTGAAAAAGGCAGCCAGCCAGAGACGTCATGTCATGATGATAGGCACTCCAGGTACCGGTAAATCAATGCTTGCAAAAGCAATGGCTGAACTTTTACCAAAGGAAGAGCTTGAAGATATAATGACATACCCCAATCTGGAGGATAGTAACAACCCAAAGATAAGGGAAGTGCCTGCCGGAAAGGGAAGGGAGATTGTCCTGGCCCACAAGATGGAGGCTCGCAAAAAGGCTCAGTCACGTAACATGATGATGATGTTCCTTGTATTGGGTATTGTCATGTACTCGTTCTATGTAGGGCAGTTACTTTGGGGTATCATCGCTGCGATCATGATACTTATGCTGACACGTCAGTTCATGCCAAAAGAAGAGCTCATGATACCAAAGCTCGTTGTTTCCAATTATCAGAAAGAGCAGGCTCCATACATCGATGCGACCGGAACACACGCAGGTGCACTCCTCGGCGATGTAAGACACGACCCATTCCAGTCAGGTGGTCTTGAAACACCTGCACACGACAGGGTCGAGAGCGGTGACATTCACAAATCACACAAGGGAGTACTCTTCATTGATGAGATCAATACCCTTAGACTTGAATCCCAGCAGAGCCTTCTAACAGCATTACAAGAGAAGGAGTATGCTATCACCGGGCAGTCAGAACGCAGTTCAGGTGCTCTGGTAAAGACCGAACCTGTGCCATGTGATTTTATCATGATAGCAGCAGGTAACCTTGATGCAGTGGAGAAAATGCATCCTGCACTTCGCTCACGCATAAAGGGATATGGATATGAGGTATTCATGCGTGATTCCATGGAAGATACACTTGAGAACCGTAAATCACTCGTTCGCTTTGTGGCACAGGAGGTCGTACGTGATGGCCACATCCCACCATTTGATAAGAGTGCAGTGAACGAGGTTATCAGGGAATCGAGAAGAAGGGCAGGCAGGAAAGGTCATCTTACTCTGAAGTTCCGTGACCTTGGTGGTCTTGTAAGGGTAGCTGGAGACATTGCTCATTCCGAGAATGCAGAGATCACTACTGCAACACATGTTCTCGCAGCAAAGAAGATAGCACGTTCCATCGAACAGCAGCTTGCAGACAGTTATCTCGAAAGGCGTAAGGATTACCAGCTTTTTGGCAAGCTGGGCGCTGCTGTTGGACGGGTCAATGGTCTTGCTGTCATGGGTGGTGATTCCGGTATCGTCCTTCCGATCATGGCTGAAGTGACACCGACGCAATCTTCCGCCGGAGGTCATGTGATAGCAACAGGTATGTTGAAAGATATTGCAAAGGAAGCTGTCCAGAACGTTTCAGCTGTTATCAAGAAGGTGACCGGTGAGGATATTTCCAATCATGATATCCACATACAGTTCATAGGCACATATGAAGGTGTGGAGGGTGACAGTGCATCGATATCTATTGCAACTGCCGTTATATCTGCACTGGAGAATATTCCTATCGACCAGACCGTTGCTATGACAGGTTCACTATCTGTAAGAGGCGATGTCCTCCCTATCGGTGGGGCTACCTACAAGATAGAGGCAGCAGCTCAAGCAGGTATCAAGAAAGTGATCATACCTAAGTCCAATGAAGCGGATGTCCTTATCGAGGATTACTATAAGGATAAGGTAGAGATAATCCCAGTTACAACAATAGCGGAAGTCATTGAACACAGTCTTGTGGGAGAGGATAAGGCCGGTATTGTTGAAAAGCTCAAGAACATGAGCAACAAAAAGCTCGATCTTGCAGCAAGTAGCAAGAAGGTCGCAGGTAGTGACGATGTCTGAAGTTGGGTTTTACGATGTCAGAATGATCGATGCAACATCTACATCGATCGTCCTTGACAATGGCAATATCGAGGAAATATCGGTCAATTACAGCAAAGGTTGTGGTGCTCGTGCTTTATGTGGTGGGTCATGGGGCTTTACCACTGCAGAAGGGGAGTTCGACCTTAAAGCGGCAATCGATTCCGCTTCAGAGCTTGCAGCACAGATGAATAGTATTTCTCCAAAGGATGAAGTAAAGCTTAAGCCCGTGGAAAAGCCTGTTATAAAGAGCATCCCTACTGCAAAGATCGATCCTGCAGATGTTCCTATTGAGGAAAAGGTACAGTTATTGAAGGATATTGAAGACCATGCAAAGATGGATGGTGTCAGCAGTACTTCAGCAGTCTATTCCGAAGCTTCCGTAAAAGTTCATTATATCAGTTCCGAAGGGATCGATTGCGAATACAGTCTTATCAGAACCGGCTTTGCAATAAGCGCTGTTGCTACTGAGAATGGTTCATATCAGGTTGGAAGGGAAAGTCGCTTTGGAGTATGTGGTTTTGAACTTTTTGAAAAGAACGATGCTCTTGCACTTGCAAGATCTGCCGGTGAGACCGCAGTTGAACTGCTTGGGGCTGAACAGGCGAAGGGAGGCACATTACCGGTCATACTTGACCCCGAACTTGCAGGCGTATTTGCACATGAGGCAGTAGGCCATGCATCAGAGGCAGACCTCGTGCTTGAAGGAAGTTCCATTCTCGCAGACCGTTTGGGAGAACAGATAGCATCCCCTTTGGTCAATATCATTGATGATCCTACATTACATGAATATGGATACTATCCTTTTGATTCCGAAGGTGTCATGTCTTCGAAGACCACGATAATAAAGGATGGGGTCCTCAATTCATATTTGCATTCAAGGGAGACAGCACAGGCCCTCGGTGGAACTCCGGGAAATAGTAGGGCACAGGGTTATTCTGAACCTGTTGTTAGAATGAGCAATACTTACATTGATAATGGCGATTCGAATTTTGATGAAATGCTTGAAGAGATTGGCAATGGGATGTACCTGACAGGTTCAAGAGGCGGTCAGGTGAACACTGGAGAGGGTATCTTCCAGTTCAATGCCGAGAAAGGTTATCTTATTGAGAATGGGGAAGTTACAAGATTGCTCCGTGATGTATCCCTTTCGGGCAAGACACTTGAGATATTGAACAATGTTGCATTGGTCGGTAATGATCTCAAGATGCACTCTGGAAGATGTGGTAAGAGTGGTCAGCTTGCACCGGTATCGGATGGTTCGCCTCATATATCTATCTCAAAGGCATTGGTAGGGGGAGTCTGATATGTTCGAACATGCACAGAAAGCTATTGAGCTTGCTGAAAAACTGGGTGCTGATGAAGCAGAGGTATATATTTCCTATAATCACTCTATTTCTGCAGATATCAGGAAGAATACCATTGAATCGGCAAAAGAGAATGTTAGTCAGGGTATTGGTATACGTTCGATAATCAACGGCGCGGTTGGTTTTGCAAGTACGAATAATGTGAGTCGTATCGAGGATGTCATAAATATCTCGGTGTCTTCTGCAAAAGTGAGGGACAGTGATCCTGAATGGACATCACTCCCATCAAATGCAAAATATCCTGCAGTCTCAGGTACATACGATAAAAGAATAAGTGATATCGGACTGGACGATTGTATAGGTCTCACAGGAAAGATGATCGAGGGTGCATTATCAGTACCTGATGTCAATACAACCTCCGGAAGCTTTTCAACATCATACAATAAGCACCTCATCATGAATACGAATGGTGTTGAGATCGTTGATGAAGGAACGGGGGTTTCCGGATTTGTGGATGTCATCACTACTAAAGGTGATATCTCAACAGCTTATGATTTTGAAGTTTCGAGATCACTTGATATAGATGTTTTTGGCATAGGCGCAAGTGCTTCAAGTCTTGCCATCAGATCACAGAACGGTATTTCCATAGAGCCGAAGAAGACGAACGTCATTCTGCATCCGTTTGCGTTCTCCGATATTTTCGAGAACACATTCGAACCATCCATAGATGCGGATAATATGCAAAAAGAACGCTCTTCACTAATTGGCAAGAAAGAAGAGACCATTGCTACGCCGAATCTGAACATTATTGATGATGGATTGCTTGAGGGTGGAATTGAGACCTCCATATCCGATGAAGAAGGAACACCATCTCAGAGGACCCAGATAATTGAAAATGGTATTTTCAAGTCGTTCCTCTATGATAATTATACCGCAGGAAAAGATAATACTTCCAGCACAGGAAACGGAATGAGGCATTCTTATGTATCGTCTCCTTCGGTAGGTCCCAGAAACCTTATCGTGGAATATCCTTCAAGTGATGTAATTGCAGGTACAGATGAGGGTGTGTTCATCAATACGGTCATCGGTGCACATACGGCAAATGCGATATCTGGAGATTTCTCGGTAGAGGCCAGAAATGCATTTACTATCAAGGATGGGCAGATTGATAAACCGATAAAGTCCCTGATGTTATCGGGCAATATATTCGAGATGCTGAACAAGGTCACAGGTGCAGGCAGCGATGTCCGTAAAGTGGGAGGTACTGTAGTGCCATCTTTGCGAATCTCGGAGATGAGTATTGTAGGCTGAAATCGAGTGATCACAGAACAACATAAACTACTATAGGAATTATTATATATTATTCATTACAATAATGATGTGATATATTTAATTTCATCTACCTAGTAATCTATATACTTTGGTAGGGATAATATGACCAACATTGAAGTAAAAAGATCAGATGTTCTGCTCTTTAGGTGGTAATATGGCTGAGAATGACAGAATAAGAATACTCGTAGTCGACGATGAACCTGATAATGTCGAATTACTTACTGCATATCTATCGTACGACTATGATATAGTTCCAGCATACAGTGGGAACGAAGCTCTTCAAATACTGGGTGACTCAGAGCAGGTCTATCCTGATCTTGTTTTAATGGATATCATGTTAAAGGACGGTATGGATGGGGTGGAAGCTGCTAATCAGATCCATATCAAATATGAGATACCTGTAGTTTATATCACAGCTTATGCCGATGATAGTATCATGCAAAGGGCAAAGTTAACGGAGCCTTTTGGATATATACTCAAACCATTCGAGGAAAGCGAGCTTCGCACGAACATAGAGATCGCACTCTATAAGCATAAGATGGAAAGCAAGCTTAAAGAAAGCCAAAAATGGCTTACTGCGATCTTGAACAATACCGGAGATGCTATGATCGCAACTGATAAAGATGGGTTGATAAAATTTATCAATCCCTTTGCAGAAGCCCTTCTCGGCAGGAAACAGTTGGATATCCTTGGTAAACCGCTTAATGATGTTTTCTGTGTCGAAAGTGAAGACAGTGGTGTTATTGTCGATGATCCTGTTAAGAAGGTAATCCGCGAAGGTATGTTCTATGGACTTGCAAATCAGACACTTCTTGTTACAAAGGACGATACAAGAGTTCCTGTTGACATTATAGGATCTCCGATAAAAGGGGAGAACGAGGATGTTATGGGGATATTGATAACTTTCTGTGATATTTCTGATAGAAAGCGCATCGAGAACCTTATTTATTCAAAAGCTTCAGAATCGGGCTTCTAAGTTCAGTTCTAGTTGATGTCGAAGAGGGGGGTTCAGCCGCGATTTCGACATTTTTTTACTTAGCTAATTATTTCAGATATTTCTTGTTCACATTCGAAAGAATGCCGGATTCTTCCAATTCCTTTATTTTTGCTGAAACATCAGATCTTGTTATCCCTACTTTGGGAATGGCTGTTTCAGGCACTGGTTTTTCTGAAGAGCTACTCGAAATAGTGGGATTATCGTTAACATTACCTGTATCATTGATCTTTTCGGCTTTCATTTCTTCGAGGAAGGCTGATATTTTTCCCTTTGCTTCTATGTGATGGCCTCTTTTAACTGCAACATAGGAGACTGAAATTATAGTAAGTAATGGTATTGCAAATAGAAGAAATTTCATAGGGGAACCTTTTGATCCGGTCTTAACAACTGGGACAGTACTTTCTACATCCTCTAAAACCTCATTTGATGGAGAGGGCTTGTTTGTATCAGGAACAACAATATTTTCTGGTGAAGGGGGGTTGTTTGTATCTGCAGCCGTCGTTTCCTTTTGAACAGTTTCGACTATTGCAAATGATGAGTATATTTCAGAACATGTAGCTTCGTAATAGATGTATGTATCATCTTCACCTATTTTATATGTGGGCAGAATGTTCCAGCTACTACCCTTATATACGCTCATCCTTACAGAAAGTTCAGGTATATTGTTTTCTTTAAGCCATGATTTCTCTACTCTGAAACCAATAGAAGAATCAATTATCTTTTTTTCAAATAAGTAATCACCTAACCAGATATTGATATTCTTATATACTCTTCCTTCCGGTGAATTGGACACAAGAGCTGAGGTCGTATTTAGTGATTCGACTATTGCTTTGACATCACCAACGGTCAAGTCGGCTGTGACATTGATGTAAGTAATATCGATCACTTCGGTGAACGTGAAAGTTTTTTCTATATCATTAACAATATACCTGGTCGCAACAGTTTTCGCTAAGATGTTCTCATATCTCTCACCGGTGACACTTGTCCCTTCACCAAAGCTACTACTTCTAGGATCAGTAGAAATGGTTGCGTCAGTAGTAGGTGATGATGCATCTAAAGCTAATGCTGAAAATGAACACATTGCTGCTATAATCGCAACGATTGTGATCTTTAAGATCATATCAGATAGATTAATGCTATTTTTTTGCAATTTCATATTCCACCACAAAGGTGTTTTGAAGATTCCCTACAGGGACTTGATAATCTAGATCTCTTTTTTGCTTCTGTGAGCCTTGCAGTAGCAGCAATTCCAGAGGGATTACCTGCACTCATCACGATCACACTCGCTATCGGAATAAAAAAGATGGCAGACCGAAATGCCATTATTCGTACAATGCCAGCTGTAGAAAGTCTTGGATCTGCAACAGTGATCTGTTCGGATAAGACAGGTACACTTACAAAGAACGAGATGACCGTCCGGAAGATATACACGGATGAAGGTCTGTTCAGTGTTACAGGTCTCGGATATGAGCCAGAGGGTGATTTCGAGCTTAATGGAAAGAAAATAGATCCCTTTGATCATCGGGCATTACTTGGAACACTAAAAGCAGGTGCACTTTGTAATGATGCTTATTTGCGTGAAGAAGGTGGCATTGACGGTGACCCTACCGAAGGAGCACTTCTGGTTTCAGCAGCAAAGGCTGATAAATTCTACATTTCCAGGATCGATGAAATACCATTTGAATCCGAAAAAAGGTTCATGGCAACACTTCATCAGGATGATGCTGGAAACTCGTGGGTATATGTAAAAGGCTCTCCGGAGATCATCTCTAAACTTTCCAGCATGCAATTCAATGGAAAGGACTTCTCAAGGATGGAGCCTGAAAAGATACTTCTTGTTGCCGAAGACATGGCATCCGAGGGGCTTAGGGTTATTGCAACTGCATATCGGAAGCTCGAAAGAGGGAAGACCGAACTTGAAGATGCTGATATTGACAAACTCATCTTCCTAGGATTGCAGGGTATGATCGATCCGCCAAGGGAGGAAGTAAAACAGTCGATCTTCAAGTGTAATAATGCTGGCATCAGAGTTATAATGATTACGGGAGATCATATCAAAACTGCTCACACCATTGCAAGACAGCTTGGGATACGTACAGAAGGAGCATTATCAGGCAGTGATATTGAAACAATGACCGATGAAGAGCTGATAAAAGCATTAAGGTCAGTCTCTGTTTTTGCAAGGACATCCCCTGAGGATAAATCCAGGATAGTCGGGCTATTAAAGCAGGAAGGCGAAGTTGTCGCAGTTACGGGGGACGGTGTAAATGATGCGCCTGCACTTGAAAATGCTGACATAGGGGTTGCAATGGGACGTTCTGGGACCGAAGTTGCAAAAGAAGCAGCTGACATGGTCCTTGCTGATGATAATTTTTCATCCATTGTGAATGCGGTAGAAGAAGGCAGGGATGTCTATAACAAGATACAAAAGGTGATCCTCTGGACATTACCCACGAACGCTGCAGAAGGATTGGCGATCTTAGCTGCGGTTCTACTGGGTTTTGCAGCTCCACCACTATTGCCATTACACATCCTGTGGATAAATACCGTAACGGCGTTGGGGCTTGGAGTTCCTATGACGGTCGAACCTATGGAGAAGAGACTCCTCAATAGGCCACCAAGGCCACAAAAAGAGCCACTGCTTCTTC
>Ga0255368_10249_pt1 | contig 13287 bp, 8 predicted proteins | sample ANMaggSeSYBR01E6_FD_182094 | JGI IMG/M metagenome (GOLD analysis project Ga0255368, IMG submission 182094) | Sediment cell enrichment communities from methane seep in Santa Monica Basin, California, United Staets - ANME aggregate JGI... | ecosystem: Environmental > Aquatic > Marine > Cold seeps >...
ATATCCACTCCATAACCGGTTTTTCCACTGGCTTCAAGAATATCTTCACGTTTACATCCCAGCAGATCCATAATCTGATCCTTTACTTCCTCAGGCATGGCAGCTTCCAGATCCATTTTATTTAAAACAGGTATTATTTCAAGGTCGTTTTCAATTGCAAGATAAAGATTAGATATTGTCTGTGCCTGTATGCCTTGTGCCGCATCAACAATAAGTAAAGCACCCTCACAGGCTGCAATCGAACGGGAGACTTCATACGAAAAATCAACATGGCCGGGAGTATCAATCAGGTTCAGAAAATATTTTTCACCATCTTGCTCGTATTCCATTTGGATGGCATGACTTTTAATAGTAATACCACGTTCCCTTTCCAGCTCCATATCATCCAGTACCTGCTCCTGAAGGTCACGGTCGGTAACCGTTCCGGTAAACTCTAATAACCTGTCGGCCAAGGTACTTTTCCCATGATCAATATGGGCAATGATGCAAAAGTTTCGAATGTTTTTCACCTGAAAATGCTATCTTAATTTCGCCGCAAAGATAGCTATATTTAGACATTAGAAATAAGTAATTAGATTAATAAGTTTGGTTTGTGGTTTACAATTTTAAAAGTCCTTGTTCTTGGTTCAATAAATCAAAAATGCATTTTATGGTAATCAAAAGTCTGGTTATCGGTAAACTTTTTTATTTTTCTCGCTATAAGAATAAAAATCTGCAAATCATGCATAGCCAGCCAACGGATGGCCTTGGCCTGCCCCTTGCTGGCATCTGCCAAAACTATAAGAATATGAAATTTATATTTATCCAACCATTCATATGCCTTTTTATCATTCACAATGGCCATATCAAAAGCTGCGTATTGTGGGAAATTGTTTTTCATCAGCCATTGAAATGCTTCATCGCTGCCCCGTATTGCTTTTGATAGCGCTGCTAACTCAGGATAACCATTCTTTAGAAGCCAGGAGAATATTTTATCGTTTCCATCAATGGCTTCACCAAATGCGAGGAGTATTTTTGCAGGGTATTCTTGTAACTGTCCTTTATTCAAAGTCATTGCAAAAAATAATGATGGTTAAAATTATGCAAAATATTACAGAAAACTTATAAAACAACGTCAATAATATACTTTTGTTTTTATACCAACAGCATTAACCAATCCCTCAATTTTTCGCAGTTCACTTTTTGAAATTTTTTCAAGGTCTTTAGCGGGAGTATCCCTGGCAATCGGATAAATCATAACATACTTCGGCTGAATGTCTTTAATGACGTTCAGCCATGCATCCAGTTCCGGTTGTATAGTATTGTCAATCCGGTTGCCATTATAATCACCCCTTATAAATAAAGTTTGAATAATGTGATTACCGGTAAATCTTTTTAAATCAGCAATTATATTTTCAAGCGAAATATTAGGAACAGGCTGGTTTAGCTTCATAAAAGTATCTTCAATGACTGTATCTAATTTTAATACGTTATTATCTACTTTGTTTAATGCATCAAAAACGGATTTCTTATGAAGCATTGAAGAGTTAGTCAAAACCGTAATTTCAGCTTTTGGGAAATATTGGTTTCTGAGTTTAATAGTGTCATCAATTATTCCAGCAAATTCAGGATGTATGGTTGGTTCACCATTTCCTGCATAAGTGATATTATCAGGTACTATTCCCTGCTTTTTCATTTCCTGTAAACGAATTCCCAGGTTTTCTGAGACCAATGTCCTTTTAGGAAGTTTTACCTTTTCAGCATTGTTTTTGAAAGTCCAACCACATTCGCAGTAAATACAATTAAAAGTACAGTATTTATATCCTTCAGGAAGCAGGTTAATACCTAAAGAAACACCAAAACGCCTGCTATTAACAGGTCCGAATATCACATCATCAAAAAGAAATGTTCCCATTTATGTTTTCTTCAAATACTGTTTGCAAAGTTATATTTATTCAATTCAAAAACAATTTCATGAGTTTTAATTAAAATAATTTACTCTTAATACAATAATTGTCAAACAATTTCATTTAATTTTGACCGCTTCGTTTTTTATGGTTACTTTAACAGAAATAAAACAACCGATACAATCTCACCTTGAGAATTTCGAAAAGAAATTCAGGCAGTCGATGAAGAGCAATGTTGCATTGCTTGATATCATTACCCGGTATATTATAAAAAGGAAAGGCAAACAAATGAGGCCCATGTTTGTATTTCTGAGCGCTGATATCAATGGAGAAATTAAAGAATCAACTTATGTTGCCGCTTCACTCATCGAATTATTGCATACAGCCACATTGGTTCATGATGATGTGGTGGATGATTCTAATGAGCGACGGGGATTCTTCTCTATCAATGCACTTTGGAAGAATAAAGTTGCTGTACTTGTAGGGGATTATCTTTTATCAAAAGGATTGTTGTTAGCGCTTGAAAAGAATGAATTCGAATTGCTTAAAATAGTTTCGGAGGCTACCCGCGAAATGAGCGAAGGCGAATTGTTGCAAATTGAAAAAGCCCGGAAACTCGACATCAGTGAAGATATCTATTTTGAGATCATCAGAATAGCTTCCTGTTGTGCAGCCGGTGCAGCTTCGGTTGGGTCTAACAAGGAGGTAATAGAAAAAATGAGGTTGTTTGGTGAAAAAGTCGGTATTGCTTTTCAAATCAAGGATGATTTGTTTGATTATGACAATTCCAATAAAACCGGCAAGCCTAATGGCATTGATATCAAGGAACAAAAAATGACATTGCCTTTGATTTATTTATTGAATAACTCCAATTGGGCTGACAAAAGAAAAATTATCAATGTTGTTAAAAACCATAACAACAATCCCGAAAAAGTAGCCAAAGTAATTAAGCAGGTGAATGAAAGTGGCGGAATTGAATATGCCCGGGAGAAAATGAAATCCTATCATTCCGAAGCGCTTCAAATCCTTTCAGAATTTCCAGACTCGCCTTCAAAAACCGCCATGCAACAACTGGTGGATTTTACGATTGAAAGGAAGAAATAGTTAACCACAGTTTTAATTATATTCCAGTTTTTCATACATTTACATCTTTAAATCAAAATCAAAGATTTATTGATGACCAAATGAAAAGTTGTGATAAAATATTTTTGTTGCTATCAATATTGGTTCTTTACCCATTTCTATCCACATTTGCACAAACCGAACAATACAAATTCCGCCACTTGACAACCGAAGATGGCCTCCCTTCAAATTATACTTGGAGTATAATGCAGGATTCAAAAGGTTTTATGTGGTTTACCACAAGGGCAGGATTATGCAGATATGATGGATACAATGTAAAAGTCTTTCAATATGATCAGGTTGACACAACTTCACCTTCCAGTATGTATGTAAAATCGACGATGACTGAAGATACCAATGGTTTTATCTGGTTTGGATCTATAAATGGCTTGAATAAATTTAATCCCATTACCGAAACATTCACCCGTTATTTTCGTGATCCGGATGACCCTCACAGTATTAGCAGTAATTGGCTTAGATGTACTTACCTTGACAGGCAGGGTGTTGTATGGATAGGCTCAGATGCTAATGGGCTAAACAGGTACAATGAAGAAACTGATGATTTCGATCTTTTTTTACCTAATCCTGATTTTTCATTAGGCAATCGAATCAGGGGTATTTATGAAGACAGCTCTGGAATTCTGTGGGTTGGAACCAGTAGCGGGCTCTATCAGTTCAACAGGAATTCAGAGGAGTTTTTAACTATTAGGCTGGTGATGCCACTGGGAGAAAGAATAGCAAACAGGTTTACGACCATAACCGAAGATAATAAAGGAAACATCTGGTATTGTGCCGACCAAATCTATAAGTATAATAAATCCACAAAAAAGTTATCTCCTTTTACAGGATTTTCTGTTGAAGGTACCGGGAATCCGAATCCAACCTATATGAATATCATGCTGGAAGAACATGATGACAATCAAACACTTTGGATTGCAAGAAATGGTTTGTACAAATACGATCTACCTGACGGAAAACTAACCACAATAAATAATGATCCTGCTGACTGGGTGAGTTATGTTGGCCGCAGTCCAAGAGCCTTTTTCCTGGACCCAACAGGACTGATATGGATAGCCACGACCAGTGGGATTTCCGTTTTAGATTCCAGGTCAAACCAGATTCGATCCCATCCTGAGTTTGCAGAAAAATTTAAACTTGATGCCATCTCATTTTTAAAAGACAGCCAGGGTCATTTCTGGATTGGAGGGGAAAATGGCTTGGTCCATTATAATAAAAACATGAGGCTTGTTCATTGGTATAACCCCATAAATAACGATGAAAATTCTGTTAATGGAGTAGTCAATACAATTTTAGAGGACAGTAAAAACAACATTTGGATTACGTGTTTCGGTGATGGTGTTTATATGCTCGACAGGGAGATGAATGAATTTTCACGGTGCAAATTACTTAAAGATGGTAAGGATGTCAGACCGAATAACCTTAATGGTATTTGTGAGGATGCCCAGGGCACATTGTGGGTAGCAAGCGATGGAATTTTTAAACGGTCAATAGGTTCGTCTCAATCAACTACATTTTATCTGGATACCAGTAACAGGAGAACAAGAAGTACCACACACACCCGCATTCAGGAGGATCAATCAGGCAATTTATGGTTGTCATCAATTGCTGGCGCGGTATCGCGACAGCCAGAATCCTACAGGGGTACCGGCAAATTTTTTGAATATACACACGATCCTGATGATCCGACCAGCTTGAGTAATAGACATGTCTGGACAGTTTATGTTGATGATTTGGGAGATGTTTGGGTTGGTACCAACCATGGATTAAACAGGTATGTGCCGGAAAAAGATTGTTTTGAACGCTTCCTTATGGATGTAGAACCGGGTGCTAGTTTTATTTATGATATCGAAAGGGATAGGACTGGTTATCTTTGGATGACCACAGAAAATGGCTTGATTGGATTCAATCCTTCTATAGTGGATAAGTCAGAAAATACAAAGACCCAGATAAATGAATATTTACCTTTTAATAAAGTTCAAAGGTCGGATATATACAAAGATCAATCAGGTATTATATATGTTGGAAGCAGATTAGGTTCGGGCAATGGTTATTTTAGTTTTCATCCAGATGATATCACAAAAAACAGCACCATTCCGCCGATAGTAATAACATCCTTTACAGTTCGAAATAAAACTGTAGAACTTGATACTGCCATAACATTAAAGCAACATCTTATACTCAGGTACAACGAAAATTATTTATCATTTGAGTTTGCCGCGCTGGATTACACCAAGCCTAATCAGAATCAATACGCTTATATGCTTGAAGGTCTGGATGAAGATTGGATCTATTCAGGAAACCGCAGGTTTGCCAATTACACTGAAGTACCACCGGGGGATTACACTTTCAGGGTAAAAGGATCAAATAGCGATGGTTACTGGAATGAAGCAGGAACATCAATTTCTATCACCATTCTTCCTCCACCCTGGAAAACATGGTGGGCCTATTTATTGTATGTTTTGTTCAGTATTTTTTTAATTGTGTTTGTACTTCGATTTTATCTTCGGCGCCAGAGGTTACTTCATAATCTGGAATTGGAACAAGTTCAAACAGAGAAGCTGGAAGAACTGGATAAACTGAAATCCCGCTTTTTTGAAAATATTTCTCATGAATTTCGCACACCCTTAACTCTGATTTTAGGACCAATCGATAAATTAAGGTCATTCATAAGAGATAAGGAACCGAAGAAAGATCTTGATATGATGCAGCGTAATGCAAACAGGTTACAACGACTTATCAATCAGCTCCTGAATCTATCTCAAATTGAGTCAGGGAAAATGAAATTACAAGTCCGTGAAGAAAACATTATCAATTTGGTAAACGGTTATGTTCAGTCGTTTGAATCATTGGCAAAGCAAAAGAAAATTGATTTGGTTTTCAATTCGGATGAAAAGGAAATGACGATGTATATCGATAAAGATAAAATCGAGAAAATTCTTTTTAATCTGTTATCGAATGCATTTAAGTTTACAGGGGAAGGGGGATTGATAGAAGTGGCAGTTAGCAGTAGGCAGCCTGCAAAAAACAGTAGGCAGTTTGCAGTAGGCAAAAATGAAGCCGTTGCAAACTGCAAACTGCCAACTGCCAACTTTGCCGGCCCGTGGGTGGAAATAAAAATCTCCGACACCGGGCGTGGCATCCCTCCCGAAAAACTGGAACACATCTTCGACCGCTTCTACCAGGCAGATGATTCCTACACCCGCGACCAGGAAGGAACCGGCATTGGACTTGCCCTCACCAAAGAATTGGTAAAACTGCATCATGGCGAAATCAGTGTGGAAAGTAATCCCGATAGCTATCGGGATGGCAAAGGCTCAATATTTACAGTTTTTTTACCTGCCGGGAAGGAACACCTTAAACCCGATGAGATTATTGCTGAGGTTAAATCAGAAGATCAAAAGGAAGATAATCCTGATCAATATCCTGAATTGGTAACCCATACAGAGAAAAGTAGAAAAGAAACATCAGGGGCAGATGACTCCAAACCCATACTTTTAATCGTTGAGGATAATGCAGACTTACTGGCATACATTCGCGGTTACCTCGATAAATTTTACTTTGTTTTGGAGGCCCGGGATGGTGAAGAAGGACTTCAGGAGGCGATTAAGAATATTCCCGACCTGGTGCTTAGTGATGTAATGATGCCCAAGATGGATGGATTTGAACTTTGCAAGAAACTGAAAACTGATGAGCGGACCAGTCATATTCCGGTCATACTGTTAACAGCCCGTGCTTCATCCGAAAGCAAAATTGAAGGTCTCGAAACAGGGGCTGACGATTATCTTTCAAAACCATTCGATGCAACTGAGTTAAAGATCAGGATCAAGAATCTGATCCAACAAAGACAAAAACTCAGGGAAAAATTTACCAACGATTTCTGGAAAGAGAATAAACTACCGGTCTTGCAATCTGCCGCATCCGGGCTCAACCAAATGGAAAAAAAGTTCTTACAAAAAGCACTGGATATTGTAAATTTCCATTTATCAGACACTGATTTTAATGTAGTTTTGTTTGGACAAAAAATAGGTATGAGCCGCCAGCAGATGCACCGTAAGTTCCGTGCGCTGGTCAATCAGTCTGCCACCGAATTCATCCGGACTATCCGCTTAAAAAAAGCAGCTGAACTGCTCTCCCAAAAAAGTGGTACTGTGAGTGAAATTGCATACGATGTTGGTTTCAACACCCTCTCCTATTTTACAAAAAGCTTTCAGGAACAATTTGGTATCACGCCATCAGAATATGCTGAAAAAAGTGATGTTTAGCAGTAATTTACCTTTCATGAGACATGTGTGGTAAAGATTGAGACATTAGAAGAAAACGAAAAGTTCCTTCTATCATTAATTTTACCGAAATAAAAATTTCTAAAAAAATTAAAAGGAGGACTTTATCATGAAAAAAAAATTATTTACCATTTTAGTTTCAAGTTGTTTCGTATTTCTTTCATCAGCTCAAATCATTCATGTACCTGAAGGCCAATCAACCATTCAAGCAGGGATAAATGCTGCTTCTACTGGTGATACTGTTTTGGTTGCAGAAGGAACCTATTACGAAAATATCAGGTTTATGGGAAAAGCCATCACAGTTGCCAGTGAATTTATAATGGATAATGACACCAGTCACATTTTAAACACCATCATGGATGGAAGTCAGGCAACCGATCCGGATACTTCAGCTACCGTAATGTTTCTCAATTATGAAGATACTACTTCAATCCTAAATGGGTTTACGATAACAGGTGGTTCCGGTGTTCATTCAACACTCTATAATATAAGAAGAGGGGGCGGTATATTTTGCAGTAATGCAGGAGCTAAAATTATGAATAACAGGATCATTGAAAACCATCTGATCCATGAAAATAAGGCAGGAGGAGCTGGAATAGGATGTCAGAGAGATGATGGTGATCATTGGATAATCATAAGAAATAATAACATCAGTTATAACTCCTCAACTACAAATGGGGTTTCGGCTTATGGAGGGGGAATATATGCTTCGATTAACACTATTATTGAGAATAATGTAATAATATATAACCAATGTGAGAATACCGGATCAGGCTTTGCAGATGGTGGAGCCATAGAGATAGAACAATATCCTGATTATGATATAAATACTTTAATTGCCAATAATCTCATCCAGCACAATTCAATTGTTGGTTACAAGTGCTTCGGAGGAGGAATAGCTGTTAACCGGGCAAAGGCTATGGTTTTGGATAATTCAATTAAATATAATACTGTAATCGCTGAAAATAATGGCGATGGTGGTGGGATTTGGATTGATTCACCATTGGAAAATACCAAAATGGTTAACAATGATATTACTAACAATTCCATAACAGCCGGCAATTATGGTCGTGGTGGAGGAGTTGTTTTCTGGAATCCCCGGGCCGAAATAATTATGATTGGAAATAAAGTAAATAATAATATTACAGATGCAGTTGAATGCCGGGGAACTGGAGTTCTTTTCAGATGCAACCAATTTCCAGTAGGAGAAATACAGGTATTGAGAAATGAATTTATTGGTAATCTTGGAAATATAAATGCTGCTAATTGCCATGGTGGCGGGGTTTGCTTAAATGATGTCGGGGATACGCTTGTTGTTTTTGATAGTAATAGGTTCGAGGGAAATACGGCCATCAAGGGAGGTGGGATTCTCTCAAGGAGATCATACAACTTAAAGTTGACCAATAATTTATTCATAAATAATACGGCCTCTGGTTCTGGAGGTGGCTTGCGATTGTATCAAAATGCAACGAATAAAAAAACATCCTTGCATCCTCAGATTATTAACAATACCTTTTACAATAATTTTTCAGATTATGGTGGTGGCATTAATTTATATTGCGAAACAAATGTGCCTGTGATCTTCAACAACATTTTCTGGGAAAATCAGGCTCCGAATTATAATGACATTTATTACGATGTCTCAGGTACTGATACAATAATTGTCAGCTACAATAATATTGATGAGGGAGAGATTTATGGGATATGGAACGGTATCGGAAATATCAACGAAGATCCGTTATTTGTTGATCCCGTAAGCGGGGATTTTCATGTCCATAATTGTTTAAGTCCTTGTATTAATACTGGAATTGATGCACTGGAAATTGATAGCACCTGGTATTATTGCCCCACAAATGATATAGATAATGAAGCCAGGCCATACGAAAATACTTTCCCGGACATTGGTGCAGATGAGACACCTTGTTTGGAGACTTCAATAAAAAATTATCAGATAGGTTCTTCATCTGCAAATAATTTATCAATATTCCCTAATCCTGTAATGGATAAAGCAACCATTGAATTTAACAACAATGAAAGTGGATATGTTATGCTTACTCTAATTGATGTAACGGGAAAAGAAATTCAAACATTGGTTTTAAGGCAACTCCCTGTAGGATTACATAGTTACGAATGGAACAAAGGGAATATAAGAAATGGCATCTATTTTTTGCAGTTAAAATTAAATGGTCTTTCTGAAACAAAGAAAATAATAATATCCAAATAGACTGGTTGGATTGTAATTCATTAAAGCCCTGTTTTGGTAGGGCTTTTTTTTGAAGAGGTAGAAACTTTAGATTTTACATCCATTCCAAACTTCCAGGATGAATTTTTATAAAAATTAATATTCCTTAGGCATACTCAACATTGTTTAGAATATGAGGACCAAGAAACTGGCTCAATCCATTTTTAGTAACTATATCTACCTTGTTGTCTTTAAAAATATTCTCCAATATCTCACAAAGGTTCATAAAATTATCGAAGGTTTCGTATTCTTCAGAAAAATCAACCAAAATATCGATGTCACTATTTTTGTTTTGATTATTCTGAACATAAGAACCAAACAAGCCTATCCGGGAAACACCGTATTTCTCAATTTGATGCTTGTTATTCCTTATTTTATTCAATATGTCCTCTTTATTGAGCATTAAGAATTGTTTTTACAAAGTTAGCATATTTTCAAAACTGAATTTTTAAAGCAACTCTAATCTCACTGAATCCAGCTTTATAAAAATAAACAGCAACACAGTAAATCCCCAGAGGGATGATCCACCATAGGAAATAAAAGGAAGTGGAATTCCGATAACCGGAAAAAGACCTATTGTCATTCCAATATTTACAACAAAATGGAAAAATAAAATAGTTGCAACACCATACCCATAAAGCCGACTGAATTTTGATCGTTGCCGTTCAGCTAATAAAATTATTCTTGTAAGCAGGCTTAGGAAAATTATAATGATAAAGAAGCTGCCTAAAAATCCCCACTCCTCACCAACAGTACAAAAGATAAAATCGGTGCTCTGTTCAGGTACAAAATCAAATTTTGTTTGTGTTCCCTTTAAAAATCCTTTGCCGGAGAACCCTCCCGAACCTATTGCAATTTTTGATTGATGAACATTATATCCGGCACCATGAATGTCAGTTTCTATTCCTAAAAGAACATTGATCCTTTTTTTCTGATGAGGCTCAAGGATGTTTTCAAATGCATAATCAACGCTGAATACATAAGCCGATATCAATAAAAACACCCCTGCGATCCAATACCATTTCTTTCGAAGATTTTTAAACAAAATAAAAACAAGAACAGCATTCACAGCAAATAATCCGATTAACAGGAACCTGTTTAAAAGCAATGCAAGTATGAATAAAACGGCCACTGAAACGCCGAGCAAAATCAGGTTACCGGATAATCCTTCGCGAAACAGAACAAGTATTAAGGCTGCAAAAACCAATGCCGAACCGGTGTCTGGTTGAAGCAATATAAGTAACGCTGGAAAAATAATAATGGAAGCAGCAATCACCCGGGTAGAAAACTTATTACTCTTCAGGTCAATTTTACTTAAATACTTTGCAAGTGCAAGGCATGTCGCAAATTTAGCAAACTCAGATGGTTGCAACGAAAAGCTTCCAATCTGGAACCATGACCTTGAACCGGCTATTTCTTTTCCTATTAAAAAAACAGCGATCAGCAGCAGCATTACAACTAAATATAGCAAAATGGAAAATGCTGAATAAAACTTGGCATCAATAATCAGAATCACTAATATCAGTACTATAGAAGTTATAATCCAGATCAACTGTTTTCCATAATTCTGGCTCATATCCAAAATACTTCTATTCTCTTCATTGTAAACGGCAGCATAAATACTAACCCATCCAGCCAAAACCAAAAGAAGATACAGCAGGACGGTGATCCAGTCAAGATTTTGAAATATGCTTGCTCTCGTTCTCAATCTTTTGAAATTAAATTTCCGTTTAATATCCTTTCTTCAATGTACTTCCGTGATATGGTATCGTTTAAAAATTCTTCAATCATCAATGAAGCAATCGGCGCAGCCCAGGTTGAACCATAACCCGAATTCTCAACAATTACAGACATAGCAATTTTCGGATCTTCAAATGGTGCAAATGCTATAAACATTGAATGGTCATCACCGTGCGGATTTTGCACCGTTCCTGTTTTACCACATATCTTTACACCCTCAAGTTTTGCCCAACGTGCCGTACCATGTGCGCCCTCAAATACATCCAGCATCGCCTCCTGAACCACATCGAAATGCCGCTCTTCAATGGTTGTGTTCTTTTTTGTATTGAACTCTTCAATAATATTATTTTCATTGCCAATGGCTTTCACAAGATGTGGCAGATAATAAAATCCTTTATTAGCTATAACAACAACCAGATTTGCCAATTGTAAAGGGGTAACCAGGATTTCACCCTGCCCGATAGCAAGAGAGCGTATTGTTAGGGCATTCCAGTGATCTATTGTATAAATTCTATCATAATAATCCGATGTCGGTATATTCCCACCCAGTTCAAATGGGATATCGGTATTGAATTTATTTCCAAATCCAATGCTGATTAAATGATCACGCCAGCTATTGAATGCATTGACCGTTCCATTATGCCTGGGGTTATTAATGATCGATCTGAAAACATTCCAGAAATAAGGATTGCATGACTGTTCAATGGCTTCCATAAGTTCAAGGGGAGAAATATGATTATGTGTACATCTGATGGGTCTTGTTGCAGGGCCATTGCATGAATAAGAGGTATGCCTTCCAAGCACTCCTTCCTGTAAACCCACAAGGGCATTTACCATTTTAAAAGTAGATCCCGGTGGATAATTTCCCATAATTGCCCTGTTAAGCAATGGTTTTAGACTATCATTGTTGAGTTTTGAAAAGTTTTTTCCACGGACCCGGCCTACCAGTAAATTCGGATCATAGGTTGGACTTGTGATAAAAGCAAGAATTTCACCTGTTTTGGGATCAATGGCTACAATACTGCCTATTTTATTGACCATTAATTGTTCTCCATATGTCTGGAGATCTGCATCAATAGACAGATAAAGATTTTCACCTGGTTCTGATGGTGTATCGAATCTCCCGCCCCGATAGCTTCCCTGTTCACGATTATGTACATCAACCATGACAATATCACTTCCTTTCACACCCCGGAGTTGTTTCTCATAAAATTTTTCAATACCACTCTTACCTATATAATCGCCCATTTTATAATAAGGGTCTTTGTTAATATCGCTATTGTTAACTTCACCTATATAACCCAACAAATGGGCGGCTATTGGGTAAGGATACATCCTAAGTGACCTTGACTGCACATAAAAACCGGGATATTTAAACAGTTTCTCTTCAATAAACCCATATTCCTCTTTGGTGATCTGCTTAAGAAAAGTTGATGGCTTGTACCTTGAATAGTTTTTTGCCTTTTTCATCCGGGCTGTAAAAACTGAATCGGTGATATTAAGGAGTTGGCAAAACTCAGCAGTGTCTATTTCTTTAACCTGCCTTGGTATTACCATCAGGTCATAGGCAGCTTCATCGTACACAAGTAATTCGCCATTCCGGTCATAGATTAGTCCCCTGTTTGGATAGATCGTTTTTTTATGGAGCACATTATTTTCGGCTGATAAAATATAGCTTTGATCAAGAACCTGTAGATAAAACAGTCTAAACAGAAAAATTATCCCAACTACAATAAATATTGCGATAATGATGTATTTCCTGTCAGATAAATTCCTGTTCATTATTTACTAAAGCGGATTGTAAAGATTTAACGTATTTGAGCTAACAAAGTTAGAATAAAAAAAGCCATCCTTATTCGGATGGCCGGAACAATTCGTAATTTGTCCCGATAGCTATCGGGATCGTTAATCTACAATCGTCAATTAAAAGAGTCCTCCATTCTGATAAATCTCAAGCTGAACTTCAGAAAATTTCTCTCCCTTAACAGATTTACCA
>Ga0255368_10244_pt2 | contig 13238 bp, 14 predicted proteins | sample ANMaggSeSYBR01E6_FD_182094 | JGI IMG/M metagenome (GOLD analysis project Ga0255368, IMG submission 182094) | Sediment cell enrichment communities from methane seep in Santa Monica Basin, California, United Staets - ANME aggregate JGI... | ecosystem: Environmental > Aquatic > Marine > Cold seeps >...
GGCCGGGAGCTCACAAGAAATGTGGCACTCCTGCATTAGGGGAATTAGACAATCCCCTTTAACAGGGACAATTTTCACCCCGCTTACTTCACAACTTCAGCTGGCTGGTGTACCATAATAGATAGTACCAATGCTTGGTTTGTGTCTGGTTGCTGAAAAAACACTAATAGATGAAAAGAAACCTAATTGCTTTTTTCGTTAGCATAATTATAATGACAGCCAGTTTGCTCTGGGTGTCTGGTTGCACTGCCTCGCCTCCCACCGCGGAACCCACCTCCACATCCGTAACAGTGCCCATCCCCACCTCTACCTCTGTTTTCAGCGACACTCTTGTCCGCGGGCCGTACCTGCAATCGGTAACCCCAGACTCGATCATCGTTGTCTGGGAGACTGAAGATTCCAGCCGGGGAGAAATCGTTTATGGGGAGACTGATGAGTACGGTTTGAGCGTGACTGACCCGGAAGTGGGAACAAATCATGTTGTAACCCTCACAAACCTGGCACCCTACACCACTTATCACTACCGGGTTGAGGAAGATGGTGTTCCCCTGAGCGTAGATGCGGCCTTTCGTACTGCCGCTGGTCCCGATCAAACCAAATTCACTTTTGCCGCCTTTGGGGATACTCGCACGCAGCACCAAATCCATCAGGAGGTGGTGGACAGTATGGTGGCGATGGAACCAGATTTTGTGCTGCACACTGGCGACCTTGTGAATTCGGGATATATGTTTCCTGATTGGGAGACTTTTTTCGAGATTGAGAGAGAATTGATGGCCCGCGCACCTCTGTTCCCCGCGCTGGGTAATCACGAGGTCAATCATCAATATTATTTTGATTTTTTCTACCTGCCCGGCAATGAGCGCTGGTATGCCTTCGATTACGGTAACGCCCGTTTCATCTGCTTACAGGTGGACGGTATCGTGGATTTTGGCCCGGGCAGCGAACAGTATGACTGGCTGGAGAGGGAATTGGCGGCCAATACACAGCCCTGGCTCTTTGTTTACTTTCATATTCCACCCTATACTTCATCTCGGGAGGAGCCTGACATTGAGCAAGACGTGAGGGAGGCGCTGGCCCCGCTTTTCGAACAATATGGGGTAGACGTAGTTTTCACCGGTCACCATCACAACTACGAGCGCAACGAAGTTAATGGCGTCACTTACATCGTTACTGGCGGAGGAGGCGCACCGCTGTGTGTAATGGAAGAGCCGGAAATGACGCGGGAAGCCTTCGCGGTGGCTTACCATTTTATGCTGCTGGAAATTGACGGCAATCACCTGCGGGCGACAGTTTATTCAAGCCAGGGGAAAATACTTGACGAATTCGAGCGTATGGGTCCTTGATTTTGAATGCCCATTTGACTGACTGGGTAAATGCTAGAAAATCCTATGCGCCAGGGAAAACGCGAGTGACTAATAATCATCGGCGAGGAGATTTGACTATGAAAAAGCAAGGATTCCCCCGTTGGGTCTGGTTGATTGTGCTGCTGATTGCCAGTTGCGCTGCCCCTGCGCCCACCGCGGAACCCACTCCTATTTCTGATGACACTATCATCCGCGGGCCGTACCTCCAATTAGTGATGCCAGACTCGATCATCATCGTTTGGGAAACTGAGGGTTCCACCAGTGGGGAGATTGTCTACGGGGAGACGGATGAGTACGGTTCGAGCGTGACTGACCCGGTGATGGGCACAAGCCACGCTATCACCCTCACAAACCTGGCACCCTACACCACTTATCACTACCGGGTTGAGGAAGATGGCCTTCCTCTGAGCCCAGATGCGGCCTTTCGTACTGCCGCCGGTCCCGATCAAACCAAATTTACTTTCGTTGCCTTTGGAGATACCCGCACGCAGCATCAAATCCACCAGGAAATAGTGGACAGAATCGTGGAGCTAGAACCCGATTTTGCGCTGCATACTGGCGACCTGGTGTATAAGGGAAATGAGTTCCCTAATTGGGAGGTTTTTTTCGAGATCGAGAAGGAATTGATGTCCTACGTGCCTCTCTTCCCTGCATTAGGAAATCATGAAGAAAATCATCAGCATTATTTTGATCTCTTCTACCTGCCAGGCAACGAGCACTGGTATACCTTTGATTATGGCAATGCCCGTTTCATTTTCTTGCAGGTGGATGGCATTGTGGACTATGGTCCGGGGAGTGAACAGTATACCTGGATGGAGAGGGAGTTGGTAGCCAATACGCAGCCCTGGCTCTTTGTTAATTTTCACATCCCGCCTTACACTTCAATACGACGAGATGAATCTGATATTGAACACGAGGTGCGGGAGGCTCTAACCCCGCTCTTCGAGCAATACGGAGTAAATGTGGTGTTCACCGGTCATAATCACAACTACGAACGCAACGAAGTCAACGGGGTTACTTATATAGTTACCGGTGGGGGTGGCGCGCCAGCTCTGTACAAGACAGAGGAGCCGGAACTGACGAGGGAAGCCTTTGCGGTGATGTACCATTTTGTGCTGCTGGAAATTGACGGCAATAACCTGGAGGCGAAAGTGATATCAAATCAGGGGGAAATACTCGACGAATTCGAGCGCACGGGTCCTTGATTTTGGATATCACTTTGGCAAATCGACTCAGCAGTTGCTCTAGTGGCTGAAACTCTCATCATCCCGCCAGGCGAGAATGGAGAAGTATATTATCAACGCTCCCTGAACGATGGGAAAGATTGGATACCACCAAATCCCGTTTTGATCGGGATTTCCCTGTATTACATGGACTAAAATCCACTGAAGTGCCGCCCAAACGGCTGGTATGGCACCGAGGATCAACCCCCATCGATTCTTGAAATACAAAAATACGATAGCGAGGGCAAGCATCACGGCAGCGGTAATCGTAGCGATGCCCCCAATTGACCCTTCCAATTTTAATGAACCTGGTATTTCGCGCACCAGCTTGTGAACAAAGAGGATGAACATCATTGCCATGGCCGCCTGAACGGGAACGGACAATCCCCGGGACGGGTTTTTATTTCTTTTCATTTTAATTATCTCCTTGAAAAAAATGGCAAGGTTAATTTACTTCCTGGGGGAAAACCTTTATCCATGCCAGAACACAGAAGTAGATAAGTGATAACGCTGGAATCATTGCCGCCAATAGATACTGCCAGGCGGTACTTTGACCGAGCTGCACCCCAATTGCGATCAACAATACAGGCAGAATGAACATCCACGCTCCGGCAATAATCCCCAAAACCAAACCCCACTTGATTTTCAAAATTGCCATCACCATTGCCACGACGAGTAGCCCGCTAACGACAAATGTGATCATTCCTACGGAGCTGCCAGTAGCTTTGGATAACGTTAAAATTTCGGAGAAATCTTTGATGATTGGCATTGTTTGAATCAACATCATCGCTATGGCTGCCTGGATGTAGATTGATTTCAAGCCCCTCTTACCTCGTTCGCTTTCAGGTAATTTGGGGCTGTTGTCTTTAATTCCTTTCAGACAAAGAACAAAGATAACCAAACTCGAAAAGAATACGGCGATCGCGTTAATGGGAAAAGTGAAGCCTTGCGGTGTTGGACCTCCAAGCGCGGCTGTACGGCTGACACGGGTAAGATACTGGAAGGCAGTGAGCACCATGTGGGGGAAGCCAGCGACGGCTCCAAGCACGTACCCCAAAATATTCTTGCGCAGTGTAAGAACTAGAATAGCCGCAAAGAGCGGAATTCCACCCAGTACAACGTATTCTACTTTGAGGTGCGGCAACTGCGCTGAGAACTCTGCCAGATGCTCGGTTTCGATCATTATCAGCCAATACAGCCTGACGTAAAGGGCAATTGAGAGAATGGAAAAGAGATTGGATTTCAATTTACCTGTGTCCAGCCCCTTCTCTTTAGAATAGACTGTGGATGAAATAATCAGGATGAGCAAAGCAGCGGCAATCAGGTAAATATAAGTGAAGAGCATTTCATTCAAGAAATACTCATATCCACCAATGGCGATTGCCTCCGCCAGCACAATGTTGGGTGTCAAAATAAGATAGACAACCGGGATGAGTATCAGCCCTTCCAGGCTATATTTTTTCAGCCTGGCATTATCAGACCGCAGCATAATCGCGAGGCTGGCAAGGACCAGGGCATAACAGGCCATTGCAACCGGGAATCCTGCGCGCAGGATTCCTGTCAGGAATAACACTGGCGTTACAATCAGCAGCGCGGCTGTTGAAACCATCAATAGGTTTTTGTTGGATATGTTCATTTTTCTTCTCCTTCTAAATAAGTGAATAAGCAGAAACTTATAGTTGCTGCTAAAAAAAGGGGTTGGGGGAATTCCCAGAGCCCCAGACAGCTAATCTGAAACTTCCTCGCAGGTGTCGATTTGAGAACATTCTGTAAAGGCCAATTCAAGCAATTCATCCAGTTCGGTTTTATAGGCCAGCATGACCTTGGTGTTGATGCGGTAGAAGACCCGGAATCCAACTTTGTTAGCTTCAAGGATGCCGACGTTCTTCAATACCTTGATGTGTTGAGAGGCAGCTGGTTGAGTGCTGCCCAACCGATCAGCCAGATCAGCCACGCAGAGTGTGTCTGCAGGATTGGAGGCCAGCATCCGGATGATCCTGAGCCTGGTGGGGTCACCCAGCGATTTGAAAACCTCGGCCATTTTTCTAACTTTTGTAATCATCACAACACCCTAAGAATATAAGCAATTACTTATGATTATACATTGATTTCACTCAGTGTCAAGGCTCAATCAAGAATACTGAACTATGGGTTCTGATTTGATGTGCAAAATGGCCCAGGATGTTTTGAAGATAAGCGGAGCCAAAATTATTTTTAAAGGGAGTTAATTATTCATCTGATCTGGATCTTGACATCAAAGTTGAAACGCGCTATTATGTGGGAAGAGGAATATAACACAAAGCATATATATCATATTAGTTATAATGTACAGGAGGACAAATATGTCGCTGGAACACGGGATCCTGGGATTTCTTACCTATCAGCCGCTTTCAGGCTATGACTTGAAAAAATTTTTCGATGAGTCAGTGCGCCATTTTTGGTCAGCCACGCAGAGCCAGATCTACCGCTCGCTGGCACGCATGGCAGAGACAGGCTGGGTAAAGATGGAATCCGTCGAACAGGATGACCGCCCTGATCGAAAGGTTTACCATATTACAAAAGAAGGGGAAAACGAGCTGCTCCACTGGTTGACCACACCGCTTGATATGCCAAAAGTCCGAAACTTGTGGCTGGTTCAGGTTTTCTTTGCTCACCCACTTTCAGATGACGAGATTTTCGCTTTGTTCGAGGCGCACGCCGAAAAGCTTCGCCAGAAGCTGGAGCTATTCCGCGATGGAGTACAGGAAGTTGTCGAGCGGCGCTTCGCGGAAGTGGGTTCCAATAGATCTCGCCGCTTGTGGCAGTTCACTCTGGATTATGGCATTGCCCACCTGGAGTGGGAATTGCAATGGGTTGAAAAAGCGCTTGAAGACTTGCCCCATCTGCCGTCTGATTAAAGGCAATGTTCACTCATGGGTAGAGAGAGATAGATTTCTTAGCTCTAGTAAATTGAATATTATTTTACCTAAACAGTTTTCAGATCTTGCGTTTTAGAGGGCAATTACTTGTACTTTATTTCACGGGGTCGCATTGAAAAAAGGAGAGATACTAATGAAGAACAAAATTAAATGGTGGGTTCTTGGAATAGTACTAATGGCTATTTTTGCCATGACAATGATGAAAACCCCGGAAGAAATAACAACATTATTGACAAGGGTTACCAGTGAGCTGACACTATTTTCCGCTTTTGTCCACTTACTCTTTCTTGTTGTCGTGGCAATCGGGCTATTGTTCAAAAAAATCAGAAATATATCGTTTTTTCTGTTTATTGCCTTTCTAGCTCTTTCGGCAGCGATAATCTCAACGATATATGTGATACTTCCCAATATTCTGATATTTGGGACTATTCTTGTTTTGATAATATCAGCGTATTTGAACAAAGAACTCAATTTTGAACTGGAGGAAATCGAACCCATTAGTAAATATTTTGGAATTCTGGGATTGATATTTGGTTTTTGGTATCTGCATTGGGTTGAAACACCGATCTGGTTGAATGCGCTGCTTTATTCACCCTTGGGCGCGATAAACTGTCCCACTCTAGTAACAATATGCGCTTTTCTTACTCTGACCGTCAAACCAAGATCTGTGACCCTGGAGTTCGTTACCGCTTTAATCACCCTTTATTTTGGGTTTTTCGGTATCTTCCGCTTAGGGGCGTATGTTGATGTCATATTAATAGTTTGCGCTCTTTTCTTAATCATAAGATTGAGATCATCTTTAACTGATAAAGGAATTTTCGAGAAAGTTATTGTTGAAAATGGGTAAAAGCCAACAACGAATAGATAAGAACAAGAGAGAAATTAGATGAACAGAAAAAATATTGGCAAGGCTTCGCCAGATTTTGTTTATAGAGTGACGGATTTTATTCATGGTAGTAAGCTGATGGCTATTATCAGGAATCCTGGCAAACTGCTAAAAATGGCGGGGCTAAAACCAGGCCTGAAAGTTTTAGAGGTCGGGTGCGGCCCGGGAGCCTTTACTATTCCGGCCGCTGGGATTGCTGGTAAAGATGGTTTTATTTATGCAGTAGATATTCATCCGCTTGCAATAAAAAGAGTAAAGGAAAAAATTGCTGAAAGTGGAATGGAAAATATCAAACCTGTTTTAGCAGACGCTTCCAATACAGGGCTGGTGGATGAGGAAATTGACCTTGTATTCATGTTCGGTATGCCTCATGTAGCGGGGGGAATAAAAAACGTTCTTTCTGAGGCCTACAGAGTTTTAAAACCAGGGGGCATCTTTTCTATTGAGAAGTCGCGAAGATCAGAGAATAAATTAATTGCGGAAACAGAAAATCAGGGATTTGTGTTTAAGGAGAAGAAAAGCGGGATTTTGATATTTAGAAAATGATCATGCTGTAATAAAAGGTGTTTGAGTTAATAAACAAACAGGAAAGGAATAAAGAAATGAACAAAATCACCAACAAGACTTTGCTGGTCATCATGGCATTAGAAGGACTTATGCTGGGTATTTTTGTAGGGCTTGAAAAAGGGTTTTCATTTGAGCCGCAAAGTACTTTAAATGCTCTTGCTACACTGGGGGGAAACCGCCATCTTGTAGCAATTATAGCTCCTTTGATATTCATACCGTTACTCGCCAAACAAGTAAAAGGAGGGTTCCTGGCGCTCATGATTGTCGTTTCAATTACAGGAATTTTGACAATAATCACCATTGTCGATTTGTCCTTTGTCAACCCCGGATCTGAGATAACAGGACTCTTTATATCTCTTGTTATGCTGGTTGTTCAAGTGTTGGTGCTGATCTCCAGCTACAGGGCCAGAAAGGAAATGATTGAATCTAATGTGCATGGATAAACAATACAAGGAGATAATTTTATGAAAAAGATTTCGACCAACACACTAGGCGTAATCATTGGATTGGTGATCAGCGTTTTGTGGATTTTTATGGCGCTAGATTTTGGATTTAATTTTGGATCCGGATTTGATTTATTAAGTTATCTGTTGACATTGGGAGGTTTCCGCCACACGATCATACCAATTGCGGCCCTAATTCTAATTCCGATCTGCTCCCGGGAGTACAGATGGGGTTTTACCGCAGCAATGGGCCTGGGAATAATTGCATTTGTACTGCCACTGACCCATGCCTTTTATATGCTGATTATGACACCGTCCGGCTATGAGTCGCTGTTGTTTGGTCCCCTTATCTGGTCTGTCATCCAGATCCCGATAATTGTGTTCAGTTACAGGGCCAGAAAAGAGTCGAACGGGGAAATGCCGTAAGCAAAACGAGTTTAGTCTGTGCTGGGAGGGTGCTGACAACAGAGAGGGGAGATTAGTGTCAGCGTGCTGCCATGATCCGGGTTCAGCTTTTTGGATTTTTATAGGTATGACTTGGTGAGATACCAGGGGAGTGGAATTTCCTCTCTGGCTTTGGGAATAAAGTCCACCACCTGTGTGGCCCAGGGGTTCGTCGTATCACCGAGTGCCATAAAAACAGCGGACATTTTTCTGAATTGTTCAATCCGTATAATGCCTTGATTGTATAAGTAATTGTTCGTACTCATACTTTGTTTCCCGTTTTCCTATTGGGTTGACAAGGGCTAAAAGGTGAGTATAATATATAAAGAGTTATATAAATAACATATGATATATAAAGCTAACAACCTATGATAAGAAAGACAAAGGACACACTATGCCATTAAAACATGCCCTGTTGGGTTTCCTGAATTACCAGCCAATGACCGGATACGATTTGAAACAGCACTTTGACCGCTCCATCTACTATTTTTGGAACGCCAAGCTCAGCCAGATATATCCCACCTTGACCCGGATGAAGGAAGATGGCTGGTTGACAATGGAAGTGGATTACCAGGAAGATAAACCCAACCGAAAGGTTTACCACATCACCAAGACCGGACGCGAGGAATTTCAGCGCTGGCAGCAGGAACCGACAGTCATGTCACCGATCCGCGAACCCTTTTTGATCAAAGTGTTTTTCGGTGGACGACTAAAGAAAGAAGAGATGTTGGAACAATTGCGCCGCCAATTGGCGCTGCACCAGGAACAGCTGGTGACTTATCGGGAAACAGCGGGAAAAGCGATTGAGGAAAATGTGGAAGCTACAGGGTTGGTGAGGGAAGGCGTTTTTTGGGGTCTGACCCTGGAGATGGGAGTTAAGTATGAACAGGGGTGGATCGAATGGTGCCAGGAGGCAATTACCAGGATCGAGAATCTGGCAGACTGAGAACGCGAGGATGATTTGACTTCCAAATACATGGTAAATATCAAGCAGACACGAAAAGGCACGGCATCTAAAAGGTTAAGGGAGAAGGAGCTATAGTAATGAAAATCATAGTTTTGAACGGCAGTCCAAAAGGGATGACCAGCGTCACCATGCAGTATGTTCATTACATCCAAAACAAATTCCCGCAGCATGAACTGAAATTCATCAATATCTCACAGAGGATTAAGAAAATAGAGACAGATATGCGCTCTTTCCAGGAGATTCTCGATGAAGTTAAAGGTTCGGATGGGGTTTTGTGGGCTTCTCCGGTTTATTTCTTTCTAGTTCCCTCCAATTACAAGCGCTTCATTGAGTTGATTTTCGAAAGAAACGTTGAATCTGTTTTTGCGGATAAGTACACTGCTTGTCTGACCACATCTATCCATTTCTTCGACCATACGGCGCACAACTATATCCACGCGATCTGTGACGATTTGAAGATGAAATTCGTGGGGTCGTTTTCTGCCGATATGGGTGATCTGGGGAAAGAGGTAGAAAGAGAACGCCTGGGTTTGTTTGCGGGGAATTTTTTCGAGATCATCGAAAACAAAACCCCTACTTCAAAGAGATATATGCCAGTAATTCAGCGGGACTTCGACTATCTTCCTGGTGAAGCCCGGGAGGTAGTGGACGCAGCCGGCAAAAAGGTTGTAGTTGTGACAGATGCCCAGGATCATCAGCTGAATCTGTCCAGGATGGTCGAGAGATTCAAGGACTCCTTTTCCGGTGAGATCGAAGTGATCAATTTGCGCGCGCTCGATATCAAAGGATCGTGTCTGGGCTGTATCCAATGCGGCTATGATAATCAATGTGTCTACCAAGACAAGGATGAGTACATAGATTTTTACAATACCAAGCTGAAGCCAGCGGATATCCTGATTATTGCTGGCACGATTCAAGACCGGTATTTATCTTCGAGATGGAAGATGTTCTTCGACCGGTCTTTCTTCAACGGCCACGCGCCGTCGTTGATGGGGAAGCAGATGGGCTTTATCATCTCTGGTTCCTTAAGCCAGGTACCTAATCTCAGACAGATTTTCGAAGCACACTCTGAAATTCAGCACGCCAACCTGGCTGGAATTGTAACTGATGAATATGGAAATTCCGCCCAGGTAGACGAATTGCTGCAAGACCTCGCCGGGAACCTGGTCCAGTTTGCCGACAGCGGTTATATCAGGACGCCAACGTTCCTCGGGGTAGGGGGGAGGAAACTCTTCCGGGATGAAATTTGGGGGCGCCTGCGTTTTCCTTTCCGAGCTGATTATTTGCTCTATAAAAAACTTGGCGTATTCGATTTCCCGCAGAAAAATTACAAAATGCGGGTTCAAATTGCCATCATGTCGCTTTTATCGAAATCGCCAGGCTTCAGAAAAGAAGTCAATAAGAGGATGAAAGATGAAATGGTCAGGCCTCTCCAAAAGGTGCTTGAATCTGTCAGTTCTGACCGCTAATTATCGAATGAATTCGGGGGTTGTGAATTTGTTTAGAGGAGAAAAGAGTGTTAAAAACATCAATTGACCGCAAGGCAGCTCCAGCGACTATGCTCATTGTTTATGGAGGACTGAAAGGGTATGTGAAAAGACCGTTTTGGTTTTTACTTAGAACGGCGCTGAAAGCTTCCCAATTGAAGAAGCAATTACCTGAAAGGCTTTCGGGGGATATAAAAACCCAGGTAGCAATGATTGCCTCGATGTATATTCTCTTGAAAGAGAAAGTTGGTCCGGAACGAGCTTTTTCAACTGTACAGGTAATCATGATTCCCGTAGCGCTTTCGGTGCAGTTGGGGAATTTTCGGTTTGCGGAAACCGAACGCTCGTTTGAAAGCCTGAAGAAATACCACGAGATGGCTATCTCGGAAAGTCCTACCAGAACCAACGTTAAAGAGATTGTTGAATCATCGGCTGAAAAATATCATTTCAGGGTGAAAAGTTGTTTGCACAAAGGTCTCTTTAATCGGCTTGGGGTGCCTGAACTTACCCAGATAATGTGTAATGTAGACAATGCTCTTTACAATATTTACTGCCCCGATAAAGTTCTGTTCCACAGGAATGGGCCAGGAAATACGATTTTCGAGGGGAATGAATATTGTGAGTTCATTTGCGAAAACATATCAAAATGAAGATTCTCGCTATCAACGCCAGCTACCGGGGGAACAAGGGTCATACCCGCTTTTTGATTGACAAACTCTTTAAAGGAGCGGCAGCGGCCGGAGCTGAGTGCCAAGTGGTTACTCTCGCCCAGCTCAAGATCAATCGCTGCCTGGCCTGCGGACAGTGTCAGACCGGGGAGGGTTATCTCGAGTGTGTTCACGAAGACCGGGACGACGTCGCAGAGGTATTTAGCCAGATGGCTGAGGCAGACATCCTTGTCTACGCCACACCGGTCTATGTGTTTGGTATCTCCGGGCTGCTCAAGACGTTCCTCGAACGATTCTACAGCCGGGGAGGTAGTGGCAATCTACAGTTATCAAAAAGTGGGCTGATGTTCCATGATGTGGATCATGCCATTTGTTCGAAGCCCTTTGTGGCCCTGGTCTGCTGCGACAACCTGGAGGATGAAACTCCCCGGAACGCCCTGGGCTACTTTCGGACCTTCTCCAGGTTCCTGGATGCGCCCCAGGTTGGCGCGCTGGTCCGTAATGGTGGTCGATTATCGGGATACGGGCATGACCCGGAGCGCGAAAAACAGGTTCCTAAAATACTTGACGTGTACCGGGCTTACGAGCTGGCCGGACGCGAACTGGCGGCGGAGGGGCGCATCCGGCGTTCAACCGAACGGCGCGCAAATCAGGAAATTGTCCCTGTCCCATTGTTCAGGGTCCTGAAACGCTTGAAACCGTTCAAGAGGATTATGGTTGAGCGTGCCCGGGAGATGATATAGCCCCCCGATAATTTGATCCGGGAAACTATGCCCCACAAGGCTCTCACTGAGGAAAACAAAATGAAGTACCAAAAGGAAATTAATCAAGATCAATACGACGTAATTATCATCGGTTCGGGAATCGCGGGATTGGTTACTGCTGTGAATATAGCTTCTGAAGGAATTTCAGTTTTGGTCCTGGAACAGCACTGTATTCCCGGCGGCGCAACAACCATGTTTTTCCGCAAAGGATTTACTTTCGAAGCGGGCGGACATCGTGTATCTGGCATAAGAAATCCCGGTGGTGTGCTGCACGACTTGCTTGAGAAAATTGGCAAGAAAGTTGAATTACAGCCGGTAAATCCTGCATATGTCGTTAAGTCTGGAGATAAGATTCTCAAAACAGATCCAGACCTGGAAAAATACAAACAAAACGTTAGAGAGTTGTTTCCTCATGAAAAGGAAAATATTGACAGATATTTTGCAGCAATGTTGAAAATTATTGAAGGAATCAATTATGTAGCAGGGCAGAAGGTAATTAATCCACTGGTCATTCTTTCTGAGTACAGGTTATTTGCTAAATATTCAAAAAAGTCAACTCGTGAGTTCATGGATGATTATTTCAAAGATGAAGAAATTATTGCTTTCCTGACAATGCTTAGTGCCTACACTACTTTGCCGCTCGAAGAGCAGAGCTTTGTGAGTTACGCGAATATGTGGGCAGTACATCATCTTGGCGAGGGAATGAGTCTGATTAAGGGCGGTACAAAAACTCTTGTTAACGCTCTGGTGAATTTTATAGATACCCACGGGGGACAAGTCGTCCTTTCTAAAACCGTCGATAAAATCTTGGTAGAAAACAAAAAAGCAATTGGTATTAAGACAACTTCCGGCAAAGAAATAAAAGCGCAAGTTGTGGTATCGACTGCATCCAACGAACAAACTTATTTGCGTCTGCTTGACGAAAGCCTTTCGAGTAAAAAATTCATTCAAAGAATCAAAAGCCAAAAACAATCAGGATCACTTTTTCAGTTGTTCCTGGGGATTAGAGAAGAGAACGGTCAAGGTTTGGAAAATGTGACCACGTTCGTAATGAATGGGCATACTGAGGCGCCGCATTCAAAAATCTATGACTGGGATCTGGAGACAATCACCTCGAACGGAGTGATAACCGTGGAAGGGAAGGAAAATTCACCTGATGGTTACCGATCTGTGAACATTTCCTGCTTGATTCCCTATCACCACCCCGAATATTGGTTTGTCACGGGAAAGGATAAAAGTGAATACTGCAGGTTCAAAGACACGATTGCCGAGATGATCATCGAAAATATGAGCCAATATATTCCGAATTTGCAAAAAAGGATAGTATTTCAAAATACTGCAACGCCATTGACTATAGAAAGATATACCCTGGCAACAGAAGGGGGATTGCAGGGATTAGCTCATAATATCAAACAAAGCGGTAAAACAAGAGGAAACATAAAGACACCTATTAAGAATCTATATCAGGCAGGGCAATATACATTTCCGGGAGCCGGGATAATCACGG
>Ga0255368_10253_pt1 | contig 13172 bp, 16 predicted proteins | sample ANMaggSeSYBR01E6_FD_182094 | JGI IMG/M metagenome (GOLD analysis project Ga0255368, IMG submission 182094) | Sediment cell enrichment communities from methane seep in Santa Monica Basin, California, United Staets - ANME aggregate JGI... | ecosystem: Environmental > Aquatic > Marine > Cold seeps >...
CGAAATAGTCATATTCGAGCATTGTTTTAAGTTGGGAAAAATAAAGCTCGTACACATAATCTGTATCGAACCTTCCTTGCTTCCAGTCAGAGCTGCTGGTCACAATGTCGATATTCCCCGGAAAATGAAGGGAACTGCCTATAACATCAAATGAAAAAGTTTCTATGATCTCCTGAACAAGATCCGTATTTTCCGGGCTGAAATCGACCTCCAGACCGGCCTTTATACTTATAACTCCATTAAAATTATTTTTCAGGTTTTGTACTGCCTGAAAATAGAACGGGACCTCGCCCGGTGTCATTGAAAGCCTGTTTCCAGGCTCAGAAATAGTCAGGTGATCCAAAAAACATATTTCTTTTAAACCTTTCTCAATCGCACGCTTAACATATGCACCCATCACCCCCCCGGCATGGTTGCAAAGCTGTGTATGGATATGATAATCGATCATTAATGTCTAGCTCGGGAAATTCCCTCGCCTTTAAGCTCAAAGGCACCCGTCTTCGCCTTCGGCTACGCCGAGGCAAGGAAAGGCACAAAGGCAGAAGTAGAAAAAGGCTTTAATAAAAAGTTAAACAATCTTGATAGTATTAGTACGACATGCTATCAACAAATGAACTATAGCACACTTTCAAACAATTTAAAATAATGAAAAAAACTGCAAAAACAATATTTTGCTGCCAGGCCTGCGGCTATCAGGCCCATAAATGGATGGGGAAATGCCCCGACTGCGGAGCATGGGACACTCTGGTGGAAGAAAGGCAGGCCGTTAAACAGGTTAAAGGCTTAAAGCACAGTTTAATCGCATCTTCCTCAGAACCTGTCCCCATCGACTCCATTGATCTTAAAGATGAAAAAAGACTGCTTACCGGGATTAAAGAATTCGACCGTGCACTGGGTGGCGGTCTTGTTGCGGGTACTCTTGTCCTTATCGGCGGCGATCCCGGCATAGGCAAATCCACCCTTATGCTACAGGCGCTTTATGGCCTTGCAAAAACCGGCCACAAGGTGCTTTATGTTTCAGGCGAAGAATCGATAAGACAAATACGCCTGAGAAGCAAAAGGCTTTCAACTGTATCCGAAGATATACTGGTTGTATCAGAAGTCGATCTCGATTCGATCCTTGCAATGGTTGAAACCACTCGCCCGCATGTCCTTGTAATAGATTCAATTCAGACCATGTACAGTACGGATCTTACGTCTGCTCCCGGAAGCGTAAGCCAAGTCAGAGAATCGACGGTTCAGCTTATGCTTATGGCAAAAAAGTCTGGAATTCCTACTTTTCTTGTCGGTCACGTCACAAAAGACGGAGCCATAGCCGGACCGAAACTTCTGGAACATATGGTTGATACTGTTTTATATTTTGAAGGCGACCGAAACCATGTTTTCAGGATTCTCAGGGCGGTAAAGAACAGGTTCGGCTCCACCAATGAAATTGGTGTGTTTGAAATGAAAGAACGGGGTCTGGATGAAGTCGCCAACCCTTCGGCTCTGTTTCTCTCAGAGCGACCGGAAAACGCAGCGGGATCTGTGGTTACTGCCAGCATGGAAGGATCGCGGCCTATACTTGTTGAGCTCCAGGCCCTTGCAAGCAGTACCAGTTTCGGGACACCGCGCAGAACCATACTGGGGTTAGATCAAAACCGGGTTGCGCTACTTACTGCAGTTATGGAAAAAAAATTAGGCATGCATCTTATGAGCCATGATATCTTTATGAACGTCGCCGGTGGTGTAAAAATCGATGAGCCTGCCGTTGACCTTGGAATTGTTTCTGCTGTAGCATCAAGTTTTTTAGATAAACCTATTCCGGAAGCCACCATAGTCCTGGGCGAAGTCGGGCTTACGGGTGAAGTCAGGGCAATAGGCCAGGTAGAAATAAGGGTAGGCGAAGCGAAAAAAATGGGTTTTAAAAGATGTCTTGTCCCGGAAAGCAATATAAAACGCATGTCGAGCATTAAAGATATCGAGATTACAGGAATAAAGACAGTGTCAGATGCAATAGAGACACTCTTTTAGTACCTTAATTGTGAACTTTGTTCTTTTTGTGGCAAAAAATTTTAATTGGAGAAATTAGTCACTGCAATTGCTGAGCAGCCAAAAACGTAAAAGAGCGTCACTTCGTGACTTGAGGAGCAGCCCTTCGGGCTTTGAGGAGCGTCCCACTATGCGGGACTTGAAGCTTTTTTAAAGGATTAGCCTCAAGCGAAGCGCTCAGCTTTTCCGGCTTGTCCAGGTTAGGTTTAACGTTCAGGCTCATGCCGCTTGACATGAAAAATACTTAAGTATATGAATCGATCAGCAAAAAAACAGGGCAAGTGGAACGATCACTATTCGCGTAAAGCAAAAAAAGAACGATTTCCGGCTAGGTCTGTTTACAAACTCCAGGAAATGCAACAAAAGTATAACCTGATCAAAAACGGCGACAGAATTCTTGATCTGGGCTGCTCTCCCGGTTCATGGCTGCTTTATGCGGCAAAACTGACAGGAAATAAAGGACACGTTGCCGGCATAGATCTTAAGCCTGTAACAATAAATGTTCCGCCCCATGTCACAATCTATACTGGTGATATCTTCTCTTTTGATTCATTTTCCGAATCCATAGGAAATGAATTTAATGTGGTTATCAGTGATATGGCGCCTTCGACCACCGGCATTAAAAACGTTGATTCAGCTAGATCGTATAATCTTTGCCAGGCAGCCCTAAAAACTGCTCAAAATGTACTGCTGCCTGGTGGTTCTTTTGTCTGCAAACTATTTCAGGGAGAAGATTTTAAGCAATTTTCAGATTCTGTAAAAAGCTGTTTTGCCACATGCAGTATCTTCAAACCAAAAAGCAGTCGCAAAGCAAGCAAAGAAATTTATATTATCGCTAAAGGCTTTATAGTCAGTAGCCATTCACGGATAGAAACTTGAATGTGTTCATCAACAGTACAAAAGCATGAAATCCTAATTTCCAATTTCAACGTTCCGTGAACATTTGCTATAATCAGGAGGTAAATATGTCAGGTCACAGTAAATGGTCAAGCATTAAACATAAAAAGGGGGCAACAGACGCCAAAAGGGGCAAAATTTTCTCAAAGCTTATAAAGGAAATTACGGTTGCCGCACGCATGGGTGGTGGAGATCCTGATTCAAATCCAAGACTAAGGACAGTGATATTAACGGCAAAAAGCGAAAACATGCCCAAGGATAATATGGAAAGGGCTATAAAGAAGGGAACTGGCGAGCTCGAAGGCGTTAATTACGAAGAAAGCACTTATGAAGGTTACGGTCCCGGCGGAGCTGCTGTTTTTATTGAATCTGTAACAGATAACAAGAACAGGGCTGTGGCTGATATTCGCCATATTTTCAGCAAACATGGCGGGAATCTGGGTGAAAACGGATGTGTTGCCTGGATGTTCGACAAAAAAGGCTATATCGCTATAGAAAAAAAAGCGGTTGATGAAGATTCTCTAATGGAAACCGCCATCGAAGCAGGTGCGGAAGACGTTCGCGAGGATAACGTCAGTTTTGAAATCATCACCGAACCGGACGATTTTGAATCAGTAAAAACGGAAATAGATAGGGCCGATATTCCATATATCGATGCAGAAATTACAATGCTTCCCCAGTCAACCACCAACCTTGAGGGGAAACAAGCCCTGCAGATGGTCAAGCTTATGGAAGCCTTAGATGACTGTGAAGATGTGCAGAAAGTTTATACTAATGCGGATATTCCGGAAGAAATAGTGAACAACATGTAGTAAAGCTGGAAAGCTTCTTAGCTTCCTGCCTTTTCAGCCTCATAGCCTGTGTGCCTTTACGGTTTTTTATTTAGACAGATCAATCATTCGCTGCACTGCCTTTAACGCCGGTTGCCTGATATTTTCAGGCACCCTTACTTCCCCTTCCATAAATTCTAGACTCCTTGCAACATCCTCAATCGTAATCCTCTTCATGTCTATGCATTCCATACCGGCTGAGGCGGGATAGAATTTCTTGCCCGGGTTTGCCGTTTGCAAGGAGTAAAGCAGCCCCACCTCTGTCCCGATAATAAATGATCTCTTTTCAGATTCACCAGCATAACGTATCATTCCCGAAGTACTTGTGGTAACGTCTGCCAGTTCAAGGACTTCCGGCCTGCATTCCGGATGTGCCATAAAAACGGCATCCGGATACTTATTTTTTACCTTTATACAGGCTTCAGCTGTCAGCATCTCATGAACAGGGCAGTATCCCTCCCAAAGATGTATTTTCTTTTTTGTGTTTAAGGCGGTATACATCGCCAGGTTACGATCAGGAACCATCATAATTTCTTTTTCATCCAGGCTGTTTACAATGTCAATTGAGTTTGCAGATGTGCAGCAAATAGTGGAGATTGCCTTTACAGATGCGCTTGAATTTACATAGGTAACAACCGGCATTGGGGGCAGTTTGTCCAGTTTTGCTTTAAGTTGCCCGGGTGTTACCATATCGGCCATGGGGCATCCGGCGTTTTTTACGGGAAGAAGTACTGCCTTGTCCGGTGACAAAATCGAGGCTGTCTCTGCCATAAAATGCACGCCGCAAAACAGAATAACTTCTGCGTCTGTTTGGGCCGCCTTTATGCTAAGTTCCAGAGAATCACCGCAAAGATCCGCCAGATCCTGAATTTCCGGCGGCTGGTAGTTATGCGCAAGCATAATCGCTTTTTTTTCTTTAAGTAAATGTCTTATTTTATCTTTCATTTTTTTCATATCTAATTAACCCTACAACGATATTTATCGCTAACCAAAATACGTCTTTTTTTTACTCGTTTGCCTATCACGTAAGTGTTCCGGGTTACGAGTTGCGTGTTGCGAGTTGTTAATCGGAAATAATCCTTTTTATAACCCGTATCTCGCAACCCGTAACCCGCAACAATATCGCATGATACAAAAAGAAGTTGTTGCTAAATAAAGCTTGTAAGTTGCGTTGAAGGGTTAATTTCTCTATTCATCCATCATTATAACATCCGTCCCCTCTGGCACAATAAAATTAAACAGCGATCTATCCAGATTGAGATTTAACTTTGAATTAATCAGCTCAATTACGGTTTCATCATCATACTCGTTTAGTGTAATAATTTTTTTTATTTTAAATGTTATTTTTGAAATCGCTAAATAGATTTTAGCTATACCGACAGTTGTCTCTTTTGGCAAAAGCTTTATAACGTAATCATGATCACTTTTTTCTTTTTCAAAAGAAACCTTAAATTGTTCACGAATCAGCTTTATGTCGGACAAAAAGCCGGCACCCTTACCGTCTCCGAAAAAAGAAGGAGCCTTACCAATCATTACCTGGTTGTCATCAGGCTTATAAACCCATAATTTTTTACCATCCGTTATGATCGTTTGCCTGTCCGGTTTATCATACTCCCATCTCATCATACCCGGACGTTTGACAAATATCCTTCCTGAAGCAACATCCGAGATGTCCATTGCCTTTATCGTTGACTCCTGAACAAAATACGCCGAAAAATCGGGAACGTCATATCTTTGTTCAACCTTATCCATGATTTCGCTTAAAGACAGCAGTTTCTCACTTGCAATTGGCGTATTGCCGGAAACTAAAAAAGCACAAAAAAGAAATAAAATTATCTTGAGCTTCATTTAATAACTCCATCTTGGTTAAAAAACAGGAACAATGTTTCAATACGTCATTGCAATCATTTTGTAAATAGTATCCCGCAATACAGTGCCTGATTAATCAAAATCTTTTGAGCTTATTTTATTTACTATCATTTTGTTGCTTACTTTGCAATTAATCCTGTTTAGAAAAAAATTCAGCTTTTCAAAACACTGTTAAAATGTTACAAAATATGTTTTAATCTACTATATTGAAAAATATGCCTAATTAAGCTCTCAGATAATCCGGCTTTTCAAAAAGCAAAAATTCACAAACATGTAGAAAAATTATAAGGTGGTGCATCTATGTTCAAAGTAATGATTAGAGACAACATGTCCCCTGTTGCAAGGGAAATTCTTGAAGCAACCGGAAAAATCGAAGTTGTAGTTGATAATGACAAAACTACAAGCGATCCTGTTGCATTATCTGAAATAATTGGAGATTTCCACGGTATTGCAGTCAGAAGTACGACAAAAATTACCGATCAGGTTCTAAAAAGAACACAAAAACTTAAGGTTATCGGCCGCGCCGGCGTGGGGGTCGATAATATTGATGTAGCTGCAGCTACAAAAAAGGGCGTTGTTGTAATGAATGCTCCAGGGGGAAACACTGTTACTACAGCGGAACATGCGATATCTCTTATGCTTGCTCTGGCCAGGAATATTCCACAAGGTACGGCATCTCTCAGGGAAGGTAAGTGGGAGAAAAAAAATCTGGCCGGCGTTGAAATCACAGGCAAAACATTAGGGATAATCGGCCTGGGTCATATTGGCAGGGTTGTTGCTGAAAGGGCCAATGGCCTGCAAATGAAGATTGTTGCATCTGACCCCTTTGTAAGTAAAGAAGCAGCAGGCGCACTTAATGTTGAACTTTTATCTGTTGATGACCTCCTTGCCTGTTCGGACTTTATTACACTGCATGTGCCAAGATTGAAAGAAACTGCAAACATGATAAACAAAGCAGCCATAAAAAAAATGAAACCGGGAGTACGAATTATTAACGCTTCCCGGGGAGAAATTGTTAACCTTGATGATCTTTATGATGGGCTGACAAGCGGTCATGTTGCAGGAGCCGCTCTTGATGTTTTCCCTATTGAGCCCCCGGATCCTTCTGTTTCTATCCTTAAGCATCCAAATGTAATTTTTACTCCTCATCTTGGAGCAAGTACAGGTGAGGCTCAGGACAAGGTAGCAGATATGATTGCAAGACAGATTGCATCGTTTCTAATAGATGATACAATAACGCACGCCGTCAACTTTCCTTCGGTATCGAGGGAAATTATGGCTCAGATCCGCCCCCATCTTGATCTTGCTGAAAAAATGGGTTCATTAATAGGACAACTTGTACGCAAAATACATGACATAACAATTACTTACACTGGAAACACGGCAGCCTTTGATACCAGGCCACTAACTCATGCGGTTTTGAAGGGACTCCTCGGCTCCTATACCGACAAGCCGGTGAATTATGTAAGCGCACCCACCATTGCCGATGCAAAAGGAATTACTGTCAAAGAAACTGTAAGCCGGGAAAAGGATGATTTTGCTAATCTGATTAAGGTAAGGCTGGATGGCCACCAGGAAGGCTTTGGCGAAATATGGGGAACGATTTTCAGCAAAAAATATCCGAGGATTGTACGTATCGGTAAAATATATTTGGATGCAATTCCTGAAGGATCAATGATTATTATTCAAAACATAGACAAACCTGGGGTTATAGGTAATGTTGGGACAACCTTGGGCCAAAACGGTTTGAATATCGGCAGGTTCCAGCTTGGAAGATTTAAAGACCGAGCCTTATGTATGGTAAATATTGACACACCTGCGGATGAAAAGGTTTTAGAAAAAATTAAATCTCTGCCGAATATTATTTCTGCCAGGCAGGTACACCTGGACTGATAAATAATAAGAAAAGGAGCCAGTTTCAAAATGTTCGATTTCGAAGTCTCCGCTTATCTGTTCGAGATCAAGAAAGGCGAAAATTTTAACCGGAGGAATACATTGAGTATTTCGAGGATAGCGCTGAAGCTTTACTAAAGTGCCAAAATTTGAGCCTGACGTAGATATCGGACAAAAGGGGACGTTTTGAAATTGGCTCAAAGGTTAAAATTTAAATCCGTTCTATCTTTTTTTACAAAAACCCTGGCTGTTATGTCTTTTCATTTCATCACGCCCTGTTTTTATTGACATGCTGCGCGCTTTGTATTATAATGCAAATCATTAATCTTTAATGAAGATTCATAATGAAAGAAGATTCCCCAATAAATCCTCCTTCGATGAATCTGGCTTTGTGGCTAACCATCGTTGCAATAGTTATGGGCGTGTTTATCCCGTCCATATATGAGGAACCTAAAACCGCTCTGGTTGCAGCAAAAATACCTGAGATCGGTCAGCCTAAACTTTCTGCTTCCTTACAAAAAAAACTGCTAGCAGTCAAACCGGATCAAATCCTGCCCATTATCAGCTTGAATTCAGCGGAGCGCCTCTTTCAGCCCATCGTTCTTAAGGCGGCTGAGCGCTATGAAGTTGACCCCGCCATGGTTATGGCTATTATTATGGCTGAGTCCAGCTATAATCCCAAAGCAATTTCTAAAAAAGGCGCGAAAGGTCTTATGCAACTAATGCCGACAACCGCCAGATCACTTGGTGTAAAGGACAGTTTTAACCCTGAACACAACATTTATGCCGGCGTCCGGTATTTCAAGAAGCTTTTAAACCAGTTTGACGGAGATGTTGAGCTGGCACTTGCAGCTTATAATGCAGGTAGTAGAAAAGTAAGAGAGCACTCTGGAATCCCACCTTTCAGGGCAACAAAGTACTATATTAAAAAGGTTATTAAGTATTACCAATATTATAAAACCCAAATGGATAGCAGCCGGCTGTATTCATAACGCTTCGAAACTTTAAAAACAATCTTCCATACTTTCCAGCTTTACCACCATATGCTGTATCGCTTTTCCCTTGACACACAATATGCATTGTCCTATTAATTTTTAAATCTATTTTTTCTCAACATCTGTGAATCAAAGGAGAGAAAACCATGACTGATGATTATATTAATAAAATAAATGAAATGGCTGACGAAGATTATTTAGACGACCGCGGGCGCCATATATGGGATAGTAAGAAATCATCTCCGATACTCCTTGTTTTGTTGGGCCTTGGTTTTTTTGTCATGATTGTTTTATTTATCGTTTTTCTTTCAAAGACCACCGATATTGTAAGTAAAACGAAAATTGTAAACATTGAAAAAAGACTGGCGTTTCTTGAAGAAAGACTTGGTAAAATTGACGAAATTGATGAGAAACTGATACTTCTTGATATGCAGGGAAAAAAGATTGAACTGTTTGTTGACAGATTTGACAGATTTGAAACGTCAATGTCGTTGAAAATGGATATCATCAACAATGAACTTTATACGTCGCAAAAAAGGAGTAAGAAAACCGCTGAAAGTAAAAAACCTGAACGAACAAAGATTGCAAAAAAGATAACGCATCTCACCTATCATGAGGTCAAGGCCAAGGAAACACTGTATCAGATAAGCCGTCGTTATGGATTAACTGTGGATGATTTGCGTAAATTAAACAGGCTTACTCCTGAGGCTGTTATTCATCCCGGACAGAAACTTATTGTGGCGCCGGTGGAAAGCAGGTAAAACATGCATATACCGATTTTCCTGCCATCCGGAATCATTTTTGCCTGCACAGTTTGTTGTGATTTTGTCTCACCTCGTTAGTAGCTTTTTCTTCTATCTCGCTGCTTTCGCCGATCCTTTTTATATGAAAGCGAAACAAAGACACCATCTCTTACGCTTTTTCGCCGATCCTGTATGTTTTTTCGCTGATCTCTGCGAAACAGCTTTGTGCTTGAGCGCAAAACAATTTTTTCTTCCGGCGGGTCTTTTTTAATATAAGGCATGCCGCCAATTGTGATATCCACAATATTTACCTCCTGTTTTACTAATCGGCCATAATTAGCTAAAACTTTAGGTTTTTAAGATAAATGCTTTTGTTGCTATAATTTAGATAGGTATTATTTTATTGATATCCGAAAATATTTTTATTATTAAAGGATTTGAGAAGTTAATCCATTTTTCTTTGTTGTACTTATGTTAAAAGGAGTTGATATGAAATCAGGAATCAAGCTCGCAATTATTCTTGCTGTCATTTTAATATTTAGCGGCTGTGCATATGTGCATATTAAGACTCCCTATGACACTGACCTTGACAAAACAGAACTAGGTTCCAAAATAGGGATTGCCCAGGCTTACAGCCTCTTCTGGCTGGTTTCGTGGGGGGATGCCAGCTATGCAGCCGCAGCAAAAAACGGAAATATTAAAACTCTGAGACATGCGGATCAGGAAACAACCCAGATATTTCTTGGAATATATACCCGGTGGCGGGTTATCGTTTATGGGGATTGATGGAAAGACAAAATGACACTTAAAAAAATTATCTTTTTAGTAGGCATGCTTTTGCTTCTTCCTTTAATAAGCGGATGTCTGGCCGTTGGGCGTGTTGACAGCAGTATCCTTAGAGGCAAGATCTTCAAGCACGTCAGGGTGCCATACACAACAGATCTGCAGAATACTTCTGTAACGGATATTCAGTCGCATGGAATAATCATCCATATAGAGGAACCGATTTCCGGTTATGGGTTTTATACGGAATTGAACTCCAATGCCATAGGGGATATCGCAGAGAAACACGGAATAACTAAAGTATATTTTGCCGATCTTGAGATTTTTTCAGTTCTCGGGGTATGGAGGCACGAGAAGCTCCATATTTACGGCGAATAAAATCAATTTTCTGAAAAAGAAAACTCCGGTAAAAGGGGAGGAGAGAATGAAAAATAAATTGTGGATAGGTTTGGCCCTCTTATTTATTATATCAGGTCCTGTCCATATTGTCTCATGTGCCGGCAAGACAATTGAGCCTGATCCTTCTTTAAGCCAGGCTTCAGGTCAGGTATCTGAGGATGAGGCTGCAAGACAGAAAGAGGAGGAAGAATCAAGGCTTGCAGAAGAAAAAAGGCAGGAAGAACTTGAACGGCAGCGGGTCCTTGACAAAGAGCGTCTGAGTGAAGCATCGGCAGAAGCAGAGCGTGAGATGGCGGCGGCCATGAACATGTTTGTAAATGAAGATATCTATTTTAGCAAAGGTAGTTATTCTCTTTTTTCAGCAGCACAGGAAGTGTTAAAGAAAAAAGCCAGATGGCTACAAAAGAATCCTGAACCTTCGGTAATCATTCAAGGGCATACAGATGAGCCGGGTACTGCAGAGTATAACCTTGCCTTTGGCGCAAGACGCGGGGGAGAAGTAAAAAGCTTTTTGATAAAGATGGGTATTTTACCGTCAAGGCTTACAGTTGTCAGCTATGGGAAAGAATGTCCCTTATATAAGGATCGTAGCGAAGAATCCAAAAGAAAAAATAGACGAGTGCATTTTGTTATTGAATAATGGAAGAGAAAATTATCTTCTTATCTGAAGATTATAAAATAGAGGGCCTCCTGATAAACAATCCGAAGATAATGGTGTTGTAATAACCCATCCACATCCCCTCTATGGTGGGGATATGAATAATTTCATTGTTGATCTGATTGCCCGCGCTTACCAAAAAAAGGGTTTTACCTCATTAAGATTCAATTTTCGGGGTACCGCGAATAGCCAGGGCAATTATTATAATGGATTGGGTGAACAGGAAGATGTACATGCAGCCCTTGCAACCCTTGTAAAAATGGATATAAAAAAAATTGATCTGGCTGGTTACTCTTTTGGTGCCTGGGTCAATGCTCTTGCAATCAGTGAAAATACAGCAGTTCGCAACATGACAATGGTATCCCCGCCTGTAAGTTTTCTCGATTTTAGTTCCATAGATTCACTTTCACACCTTAAGCTTGTAGTAACCGGAAGCCAAGACGATATTGCTCCTGCGGATCGCATTAAAGCAATTTGCCCTGTATGGAACCGGAATGCTCGTCTGGAAATTATACAAGGTGCGGATCATTTTTATTCAGGATGTATGGAAAGGCTGGAGTCGATTTTGCTTTCCGATATATGAATTTTGCATGAAAACTAAGGATAATGATCGATTCTATCTCATTAATTTTCACACTTTGGGCGACTCGGAGGCTTCCAACTGCCATGTTACTAAGGGCTTGCCTTGGTATAGATTAAAACTTTGGAGATAAAAATGGCAATTGAGACAAAAGAGCAGGTTTTTGAAAACGTAATGGCAATGAAAAAACCTCTATGCCCGCACTGTAAAAAAGAGATGAGCATATGGGAGGTTCCTCTCATGACTTTTGGTGATGGGTTGGGGTGGGGCACTCCCTATCTTTTTCTATGTTTTAATGATGAATGCCCCCTGTATAAACAAGGATGGGATGATCTGATGGAAAATTTTGCTCAAACCGCCTCATATCGCTGCATGAATTATCCCGGCACGGATACTTTTGAGCTGATGCCTGTTTTCAGTTCTATGGGTGCCACAGGACAGATTATCGACGATCAGGTCGTAGCTGCCGAAGAAGCTTGAAAAGAAGCAATTAAAAAAGGGTTTTCAATTCTTGCGGACTGCTATGTTTCAAAAAACTCCCCGGCGGTTCTCCTGTTACTTCTGGATCCGACTGAACCTGCAAAGGTCAGGTTAAAGGCGGCGGAGATGCTGGGGGATATCGGAGAAATAGAAGCCGTCGATGCCCTTAGAAACCTCAAAGTCGGTAACGACCTTGTTCAGAAAGAGATAGAAAAATCGGTTAAAAAAATTCATGAAAGATATTTTACCCGTGAATGCCCTTTTTGTGCGGAAATAATAAAAAAGAAGGCTAAGATTTGCAAACACTGCCAGAGAGAAGTGGCGGGTGAATAAGAAATACCTTGAAAAATCGGACAAAACTGATTTTTGCTACTCTATTTCCCTCCCCAAAAAAAAAGCCCTTTTCAGGTTCTCTAATGATCACACATGAAAAGGGCAATTAAATTTTTATATTTTTCAAATACGATTGATCGGCTTTGACTGAGGTTTTTCAAACCAATCCAGATAGTTTTGCATTCCTTTCTCTCCGCTTTCGACCAACTGATCGATTTTATCCTGGGAAAGACTAAAATCGGTGGTTCGCACACCTTTAGAATCGATGAAAACGGTTCGATGCCAATCGTCCTGGTGCAAATGAGACTTGTTGGCCAGATCCATCATAAATCCCAGTAAAGCTTTGATGTAGTCGACAATATTTTCGATTTCTTTAGGCGGTGTCTTCCAGCCTTCTTTGGCAGCCGCAATCTCGTCTTTGGTGTCAAGTCTGAAACCCAAGGTCTCCTTGTTGTACACATGATCAGGCCCCCATTTCGTCGGATATTCATGCACAACAAACAGCTTTTTATTAGTTTTTGCCGATAGATACTTTTTTTCATCAAATATATTCAAAGGATAGTTCCTGGTAACACCGCCATCCACAAGAATATCACCATCGGATTCCTCCACGGCCGCAAAGAACAACGGAATACTCATGGAAATTCTGACAGCATACCAAATATGCATATCCGGTGTGTC
>Ga0255368_10254_pt1 | contig 13169 bp, 15 predicted proteins | sample ANMaggSeSYBR01E6_FD_182094 | JGI IMG/M metagenome (GOLD analysis project Ga0255368, IMG submission 182094) | Sediment cell enrichment communities from methane seep in Santa Monica Basin, California, United Staets - ANME aggregate JGI... | ecosystem: Environmental > Aquatic > Marine > Cold seeps >...
CAGACCGTAGACCGTTTCTGTGGGGAAAGCAACGGTGGTAGATGTTACCGGAGATATACCAGTGGTCCTGCGTCCCGGACAGGTCAGTGCAGAAGATATCAAAGAATGTGTCGGGCACGTCGAAATTGGATATACCGACAGGACCCTTGAGGAAAGCGAGACTGCGAGATCACCAGGAATGAAGTACACGCACTATTCACCTGAGACAAAGGTAATACTCATAGAGGGGAGTCCGGAAGATGTTAAAAGTACAATGCTTGAGCTGATAACAAACTGCCACAAGGAAGGAAAAATAGTCGGACTTCTTGCAACTGAGGAAACATCATTTATGATAAATGCTGATGAGATCTTTTCACTTGGTAAAAGAAATAAACCTACCCAGGCAGCCCATAGTATATTTATGGGTCTGCGACATCTTGATAATAAGGAAATCGACCTCATCCTTGTCGATGGGACATTGAAAACAGAAGGAATAGGAGCTGCCGTATTCAATAGGTTACGTAAAGCGGCGGACGAGATAATAAAAGTATGATCGGGAAGTGTATCCACTGAAAACAGAAAAAAAGGAATACAATGTTGCAAGACAGGAATACTTTGCAATCACAAAAAGGAACAAGAAGCTAGCTAAGGTGGACATGCTCATCCTCGGCACAGGACTTCTGCTCAAATACATTGGACGTGCAGACATAGGAGAACACTTCATGTGGCTCGGATTCATTCTGCTGGTCTACGTATTCGGTACGAATATGCTGGCACGCAATGACCTTAAAAAACACGAACCATAATTATTTTTTAATAAAAAAGTAAGAACTTCGGAGGTACATACCTCCGAAAGTACTTCATTACTACAATACTTACATACCCATCTTCTTCATCATTTTCTGCATATTGAACTTACCGCCACGAAGTCCCTTCATGGCATTTTGCATCATCTTGTGATATTTAAGGAGTTCGCGTACAGCATCCGGACTGCTACCTGAACCCATGGAGATCCTCTTGATACGCGCACTACCGATCAGTCTTGGATTGAGGAGCTCCTCATCGGTCATGGAGTCCATAAGAACACGATAACCTTTCATTTTATCTTCAGTGACCTTGTAAGCATCATCTGAGAGCTTAGCCCCCATGCCTCCAAGCGGGAGCATCTGCATGATCTGCTTCATAGGACCCATCTTGTTCATTGCCTCAAGCTGTGAGTACATGTCCTTGAGAGTGAAACGGCCCCGCATCATGGCCTCCATGTCAATGTCCTCTTCGGAAAGGGTCTCCTCTGCCTTTTCGATCAGTGATTTGATATCACCCATACCAAGAAGACGGGAAATGAACCTGTCCGGTTCGAACTTCTCGAGGTCGTCCGGGGTTTCGCCCACACCAATGAATGCAATGGCGGAATTCGTCTCGGAGACAGCGGACAATGCCCCGCCACCTTTTGCAGTACCATCCAGCTTGGAGATGACCACACCGGAAATACCAATCGAATCATTGAAAGCCCTTGCCTGCTCGCTTGCCTGCTGACCAATAGCACCATCAAGGACCAGTAACTTGTAATCCGGTTGTGCGATCTCGTGGATCTGCTCCATCTCATCGATGAGGTCAGCTTCCAGAGAGTGACGGCCTGCCGTATCCACGATAAGTACATCGTTCTTCTCAAGCTCCGCCAATCCCCTTTCCACGATCCCCACAGCATCGGGATTACCTACCTCGCCGTAGAATGGAACGTTCAATTTGTCACAAAGGGTCTTCAACTGTTGATAAGCACCCGGACGGAACGTATCTGCACAAATGACAGCAGGCTTCATTCCTTTTCTCTGGAAATAGCGGGATAGTTTGGAAGTGGTAGTGGTCTTACCACTGCCCTGCAGACCGATCATCATTATCGTTTGAGGCTTTAGCGGAATGTCAGCGCTTCTACCCACGATACTGATTAGTTCCTGATAGACGATCTTGATGACATGCTCACGAGGGTTCATGCCTGGCGGAACTTCTTCCTTCAAGGCACGTTCCTTGATGTGACTGGACATTTTCATCACAAGCTTGACGTTGACATCTGCCTGTAACAATGCCCTCTGTATATCCTTAACGACCTCAGTGACCGTTCGTTCATCGATGCGCCCAGCGCCGACCAGTTTCTTTAAAGCGTCCTGAAGGGAACTGCCGAGTTTATCCATTACCATATAATGATCATCCTGTGAAATTGATATAAAATAAAGTATGATTTAATGTGTGATTACCTGAAACAAAGAGGTGAGCTTTATTTAATAACCTTTTGAAAACAATAGTAATTAAAATAGAAAATATTTAAACTTATAGAACCATAACAAAGATATAAAGTTAGATCAGTATTAGTGAAATTAATATTAGAAAAATAGTAGATTGAATAGCGGGGGATGGATTCGAACCATCGGTCTACGGGTTATGAGCCCGTCGGGATCTCCTGGCTACCCCACCCCGCTAAGAGTGAGTTATTCATGCATTGTGTGACTGTACCACACTTGCAACCCTACTACTGCGCACTGGCATATATAGTTTGCGTACAACCTGCATTCGGGAACTACTTTTGCCCCCTGTTAAGGTATAGATAAGGATAACAAATGATATCAGGCCATAAATCTTTAAATATATCGCAACTAATAGGGAATCGGTGAACAGATGCCACATAAATGTACCCGATGTGAAAAGATATTCGAAGACGGAGCCGAAGTAATTCTAAGCGGCTGTCCGAACTGTGGCTGGAACAAGTTCCTTTATGTAAAGGACATGGAGCCTGAAGAAGAAGCCAAAGAAAAAGAGGTCCAAGTACAGCCAGAGATAGTGGACAGTGTAGAAGAGGACATCCCGGCAGAACAGTTCATCAGAGAAATAGATGATATCATCGGCATTGGACATCAGGAAAGAGAAGGAGTTGAAGAAGAAGGAGAACGCGTAGAGTCCGTAAGAATACTCGGACCTGGCTCCTATGAACTGAACCTGAACTCCCTCTTTGAAAGGGACGAGATAGTCATGGCCATAAAACAGGATGGAACATATGCAGTAGACCTCGCCTCCGCTTTCAGAAAGAAAAAGAAGAAAAACGATTGAAACATAGGTACATCAGTTGATTGTAGATCCCAACTGATCATTTCAAGCGATTATCATTGAAGTCTGGGGAGTGGATGACAGGAACCTATGACAGAAAATGGGAAATTGACCTCCTGAGAGGAATAGCGATCATACTGATGGTTTTTTTCCATCTGCTCTATGACCTTGAGTTCCTGGGTTACCATGAAAGTAATGTCCAGACAGGGATCGTTTACCTGATAGGAAGAGCAGCAGCAATTTTATTCATATTCGTAGCAGGTATATCACTTACATTAAGCTTCTCAAAACAACTTGAGCTAGGGCAGACCAAACCTAAATTTACAAAATATGTAAAAAGAGGATTTAAGATATTTTTGTGGGGGATGGTAATCACTGCCGGAAGCTACATCTTTTTGAAAGAAGGTATTATCATATTCGGAGTACTCCATTTCATAGGAGTTGCCATAATACTTTCATATCCATTTTTGAAATATCGCATCCCAAGCCTGATAGCAGCTATTTTGATAATGATCACCGGGATGCTGCTGCGAACAATTACAATAGAACAGCCATGGTTGCTATGGATAGGCATCCAGCCAACAGGATTTAGATCATACGATTATTTCCCGTTGATCCCATGGTTCGGAGTGATGCTAATAGGTATTTTTATAGGAAATGAACTGTATCCGCAATGCAAAAGGAAGTTTGCCCTTTCGGACATTTCCGAGTTTCTCCCCATAAGGATATTAATGTATATGGGTAAAAGATCACTGCTTATCTATCTGCTTCATCAACCAGTACTGATAGCTATCCTCTACATTGCAGGATTTGCAGACCTAAGCCAATTCACATCATGAAATATTAATGATGCTCAGAAGAAATCCGAAAGTCGGGTCTGCCTTTCATCGAGCTTGTCCAGTTTTGTGACACCCACACCTAACAGGCGTAATTTATTTTCCCCATTGAATTCCTGAAGCAACACTTTTGCGGTTTTTCTGATAGTAATAATGTCATCGGAATATGCAGCAAGTGTTTTTGCTCTTGTATAGGTTGTGAAATCTGCAAATCTGACCTTTATTGTAACGGTCTTGAACAAGTATTTCTTCTTTGAAAGGGAAGCATGGACATGCTCTGAGAGAGTATCCACCACACTTTCCAGATAGTCCATATCAGAAGTATCCTTATCAAAAGTATCCTCTTTACTGATGGACTTAATCTCCCCGCTATCCTGAACTTTCCGCCCGTCAACACCATTGGCAAGCTGATGCATTACCAGACCGAACTTACCAAACGTCTCACGCAACTCCTGGACATCATATACAGCAAGTTCCCCGATCGTACCGATTCCCATCTGGCCCAGCATTACACTCGTTTTCTTGCCAACACCCGATATTCGGGAAACATCCAGAGGATAAAGGAAAGATCGGACATCCTCAGGCCGCACAATGGTCAAACCATCGGGTTTTTGGTAATCTGATGCTATCTTTGCAATGGACTTGTTAGGGCCTATACCAACTGAACAGGTGATGCCCTCCTTTTGAAAGACATCTTCTTTAATCTGTAACGCCAGTTTTTCAGCCTCATCAAGCCCGGAAACAACATCGGAAACATCAAGATAAGCTTCATCCACACTTACTTGCTGGAACTTTGAAGAATAGCCTCTGAGCAGTTCCATAATGGAGTTGGAGACCTTCTTGTACAGAGGCATGTTAACACGCAGATATACAGCTTCAGGACAGAGACGATATGCTTTTGAGATAGCCATTGCGGACTTTATCCCAAACTCACGTGCCTCATAGGAACAGGTGCTTACAACACCCCTGCTACCCTCTTGCAGCGGATCAGAGCCAACCACCACAGGCAACCCTTTGAGTGTAGAATCTGCAGCCACTTCCACAGATGAATAGAAGCTGTCCATGTCAATATGAAAGATCATTTTAATAGTCTCACCAGCCCCATTCATAAACAACATGATTGAAAATGTTTGTGCACATTAGCAGACATTCAGGAAAGGATATAATCCATAAAGAACATTATTGGTCCATTAAGTATAGAGCCATAGGAAATGAACAATGTACAGGTACATAGCCATTGCAGCATATTGTGTAGTCCTTTTCCTGACACTTCGTGATATCAGGATATTCCGCCGCACAAAATTTGATTCATACAGAAAGGGAGCAATTAAAGGGATAGTTGCATCCACAGTAGTACTACTGGGTATAATAGTAGTAGAGATCAATGCAGATATCGGACTGGTGATAGTTTTCATAGGTCTTTACATAAACCGCAAAGGGATGCGTGAAAATGTATTCAATGAAGCGAACACTGTCGAGCGACTTCTGGGAAAGAGCGATATAAATTGAGCAGTCACATTCAAATAAAGCATTAGAAGATGCCCTCAATCCAAAAGATATAAATGTAAAGGTTTTCTATAAGGCGATACTCTTAATTATATCTATCTAAATTTACTGGAGATACTTAAATGGGAAATATTAGACAAACACATATCAAGAACATTTCATTCCGTCTGGTCGAGAACTATGGAGACGTTTTTACAACAGATTTTGACAAGAACAAGCTTCTCGTCTCTCAATACACAACTATCGAGGGCAAAGTAATCAGAAACCGTGTAGCAGGTTACGTTACCCGCAAGATCAGATATCCTAAATTAATTTAAGTCCGGGAAGTGGAACGCTATGTTCGAAGGAGTATTACCGGCGCTTATAACTCCGTTCACGAAGGATGACACCATCGACAGGACCGGTCTGATAAAGAATATCGAATTTGCCGAGAATGGCAAAGTGACCGGTGTAGTTGTCTGTGGCACCACAGGTGAATCTGCCACATTATCCACGGCAGAGCACATGGAGGTCATCGACATCGCAGTAGAATGTGCGAACGTACCGGTAGTTGCCGGCACTGGCTCGAACAATACAGCTGAAGCAGTGGAACTAACAAAACACGCCGAAGAGGCCGGAGCCTCAGGTGCTCTTGTAATATCTCCTTATTACAACAAACCGAACAAAGCGGGACTCATATCCCATTTTAGAACAATAGCAGAAGCAGTGGAAATACCTATTGTGATCTACAACGTGCCTTCACGCACAGGGCAGGACATTCCACTGGAAGTTATCACAGAGCTTGCCAAGATCGATAATATTGTAGGGATCAAGGAAGCAAGCAGTAGTATTGACAAAGCATCACAGATAATCGAGAACACAATGGACGAGGACTTCATGGTCACATCAGGAGATGATGGACTTACCTTACCCATGATGAGTATCGGCGGATGTGGTGTTATATCCGTGGTAGCTAACATTGTGCCAGACAGAATGAGCAGGCTTGTCAATGCCTTCAACGAAGGCGACACAACAACCGCTCAGCAGTTGCACTATGAAATGGCTCCACTTATACGTGCTCTTTTCACAGAAACTAACCCAGTACCAATAAAGCGTGCAATGGAACTTGTCGGCCTTAATGCAGGTCACTTAAGGCCACCCCTTGCACCGATCAGTGCTGAAAATGATAAGCTCCTTACAGATTGCCTTAAAGGACTCGGGTGTCTACAATGATAAATGCAGGAGTTACAGGTGCTTCCGGACGAATGGGGAAGCTCATCATCGAGAACATCATCAAGATGGACGGAATACAGCTCTCTTCCGCTTTCGATCTTATGAACATCGGCAAGGATGTCGGAGAGGTTGCACAAGTCGGAAAGCTCGATGTGAACATTTCTGATGTAGCTGATATGGCAACCGTTCTGAAAGAATCAAATACCGATGTTGTAATTGATTTCACCATTGCCCCTGCAACCGCTGCAAACGCACCAGTAGTAGCTGGAGCTGGAGTTGACCTTATTATAGGAACAACCGGATTCAGTGAAGAACAACGTGATAACATCGAAGATGCCATAAGCAGGAACGGTACCTCAGCAGTTATCTCACCGAACTATTCAGTTGGTGTCAATGTCTTTTTTAAGATCCTTCAGGAAACAGCAAAGTACCTTTCAGAATATGACATCGAGATAATCGAAGCCCACCACAACAAGAAGAAAGATGCACCAAGCGGAACTGCTATGAAAGCAGCAGAAGTCATCAGTGAGACTTTGGGCGGCAAGGACTTTGTTTACGGACGCGAAGGTCTCGCACCAAGGGATAAAGAGATCGGCATACATGCAGTTCGCGGAGGAGACATTGTTGGCGATCATACTGTCCTCTTTGCCGGAGATGGCGAAAGGATAGAGGTAAAGCATCAGGCACATTCCAGAAATGCATTTGCATCAGGCGCAGTAAAAGCAGCCATCTGGATAAATAATGCAGGACCAGGCATCCATACAATGGATGATATACTGGGCTTCTGACCCTTTTTTTCTTAATTCAAAATAGAAAAGATGTGAGCATCAGAGCAGATGCTCTCCTATATCATCTGAAATGATGCGTTCACAATATGAACAGCGGAGAATGGTCCTCCGCCCATTGGAACTTACCGCGAACTTAGAGGTAACCGGTTCATTGCTATTAGAGATACAGTTCGGATTTATGCACCTGACAACGCCCTCGATCTGTGAATGGATATGAACAATATCTTTTTCAGATACCTCGAAATTCCTGATGATATTGATAGTCGCATTAGGAGCTATCAGGGCGATCTTATCGACCTCCTCAACATTGAGTTCCCTGCCTTCGATCTTGACGACATCTTTTCTGCCATGAATACTGGGTGCATTGATAAGTACACTTACAACCCTTGACGAGGAAGTTGGTATATTCAGTATCTTAAGAACGTTCAACGCCTGTCCGGCATTGATGTGATCTATAACAGTACCATTCTCAATGGGATGTACACGTATTTCACGTATTTGTTGATCTTCACTGCTCATTCCAATGCCCCCATAACAAGTGCAAGAAGTGCCATTCTGATCGGTACGCCATAGAATGACTGTTTGAAATAACACGCATGCTTAGTATTGTCCACCCTTGGATCTATCTCATTCGTCCTCGGCAGCGGATGCATTACCTTCAGCTCAGGTTTCGCTTTCTCAAGAAGTTCAGGAGTGATCAGCAGACTGTTGGCCACCTTACGATACTCCGCAGGATCTGGAAAACGCTCCTTCTGAACCCTTGTAGCATAAAGCACATCGATATCCTCAATGGCATCCTCGATAGATTCGGTCTCTGTAACCTTTATATTCCTGCTCTTAAGGTCCTCGATGATCTCAGCAGGTAACCGCAACTCTTTCGGAGAAATAAGCGTTATCTCAGCACCATAAAGAGAAAGGGCATAGCAAAGCGAATGCACAGTCCGGCCATACTTAAGATCCCCCGCAAGAGCGATCTTCAAACCGTCCAGATGGCTTTCCCTGCGTATGGTATAAAGATCGAGGAATGTCTGCGTAGGATGATGCCCTGCGCCATCCCCTGCATTCAGTATGGGAACCGATGAGAACTCCGAAGCAAGCTGTGCAGCTCCTTCTTTATTGTGCCTTAGAACTATTGCATTGGTATATCCATCAACCACACGAATAGTATCTGCAAGTGTCTCACCTTTTGCAATTGAGCTTGCATCCACGGAACCAAGACTTAAGACATCCCCGCCAAGACGCATCATTGCGGTCTCAAAGGACATACGAGTTCTCGTACTTGGCTCAAAGAACATCACACCAAGTACCTTGCCCTTCAAAATATCTGACTTTGTCTTGTCCCTGGCTATGGGTTCAAGCATTTCTGCAGTATTGAGGACATGATCGATCATATCCCTTGAAAAGGATTTCATAGAAATAATATGCAAGTCTTTGAACGTCATTCACCGTGAAGAAGAATTGCATGAAATATAATGTTTACCTATAATAAATTATTATCAGAATAAAATATTAATATAATGCAGAGATGTATTCGTTCATTCATCAAGTTCAGTCAGGAACTTCACCCAGCCCTTTGTATCTTTAACTGTACACTTCCTAGCCTCTTCTTTGAATTTAGTCATGCGCTCAGGACCTGGCAATTCCTCTATCTCCTTCAGGTCCATAACAGCACGCAAAAGCCCCGCAGTCTTATCGAAGATCAATTTTGCCTCCCCAACGGTCATCTTATCCGTACCCAGCATATGTTCAAAGGATCGTGCCTTCTCGGAAAGAGAAAGAATGCACTGTTCGATTCGTTCCTTATCAGCATCGTTCAAACTTGGCTTATTGATAAGCTCCCAGGTAATCTCATGAAGCGGGATTATTTTACCGTTGATCTCCACCTCATCAGGTATCCTTTCACCACACCAGAACAACTGACGATGAAGTCCCGCAAGGAACTTTTTACGCTGCTTCTCAGTCAATATATCTTCTTCTACCATAATATGAGCTCATTAATAATGACTTACTTTTAACAAATAGCATCAACTATTAAGTATTATAACCATATATCCGGTTTGATTTATACTTATTCAACAACACTACGTAAGTTCCAAAGGGTGATCATATCAACACAATAATTCAAGTAGCTCTTGACCTGCTGGAAATAGACCGTTCCATCCAGATCGCAAAGGAAGCCGTCGAAGGAGGCATAGACTGGATCGAAGCAGGAACACCACTAATCAAGAGTGAAGGAATGAATGCCATTCGCCAACTAAGGAAATCATTCCCGAACCATACGATCCTTGCCGACATGAAAATAGCAGACACCGGTGCATTTGAAGTGGAGATGGCCGCCAAAGCCGGTGCGGATATTGTCATGCTCCTGGGAAATGCCGATGATTCCACGGTCCTTGATGCCGTCAGATCAGCACACAAATACGGAGTGAAGCTGATGGCCGACCTGATAATTGTCGAAGATCCGGTATCAAGAGCAATTGAACTGGAACTAATGGGTGTCGATTATATCAACATGCATACAGGGATCGATCAGCAAATGACCGGTAAGGATCCCAGCCCCATACTTGAGAAAATGACAACGGCAGTTAGCATTCCAGTAGCTGCCGCAGGAGGATTGGATGCTGCAAGTGCCGCAATGGCAGTAAAAGCAGGTGCAAGTATCGTCATCGTCGGAGGAAATATAACGCAATCCGACAATGTGACCGGAGCTGCGAAAAAGATACGAGAAGCCGTTGATTCAAAGGAGATTCCTGAAATTGCACATCGGACCCTCGAAGAAGAGACCCGACAACTATTATCAGAGGTATCCACCCCGAACATCACCGATGCAATGCACAGAAAAGGAGCCATGAAAGATATCCACACAATGGTTGCCGGAAAAAGGATGGTAGGTAAAGCTGTGACAGTTCAGACATTCGAAGGTGACTGGGCAAAAACTGTCGAAGCTATCGAAGTTGCCGGTGAAGGGGATGTAATTGTGATCTACAACGGAAGTCGACACATATCACCATGGGGAGGACTTGCCACCCTTAGTTGTCTCAACAAAGGCATAGCGGGAGTGGTAATTGATGGTCCAGTAAGGGATATCGAAGAGATCCGAGAGATAGGGCTTCCCGTCTTTGCCACCAGTAATGTACCTAACGCAGGAGACCCGAAAGGATTTGGCGAAATTGGGGCATCCATACACTGCGGCTCACAAAATGTCAACCCTGGAGATTACATTATCGGAGATGACAACGGAGTGGCCGTAATACCCAAAGAAAGAGCATATGAGATAGCAAGGCGTTCCAAGGAAGTTGAGAAGAACGAAAAACGTATCTATGAAGAGATAAAGAGAGGGAGCACGCTTTCTGAGGTCCTTAACCTCAAAAAATGGGAGAAAATGTAAATGATAGAATTATTGAAAGTGCTTGTTTGTATGCCATTTCTCCTTTACTCCTGCTACTCAGATATTAAGACACGAAGGGTCACTAACAAGCTCTGGCCAATAATGCTTGGTGTGGCAGCTCCTTTGATCATCTATGATATTGCCCGATATGGCATCCCCTATGTGAAATGGACGATCATATCGTTCATATTAATATTCATTTTCGTTTACATATTGTTCTATTTCGGAGCCTTCGGTGGAGCAGATGCCAAAGTGTTGATGGCGATATCATTGATACTGCCGATCTACCCTGCACTGGACCTGATCAACTACAATTTGCCTGTGGCAGGTATGCCACCAATTGGCCTTTTCACATTCAGCGTATTCGGGAACTCGGTCTTGCTCACAGTGGTCGTACCGCTGGGACTTTTCCTCTACAATCTCACACAGCCATCTCTGAAAGATACCCTTAAAAGACCTCATTACATGTTCATTGGCTACAGATCTTTGACAAAGGACCTTGAACGCCCCCACATTCGTCTTATTGAAAAGTACGAGGAGAGCGAGGGGAACGTGTCACATCGATTCACAACGGGTGGCATGCAGCTTGATGAAGATACAATAACTACAATAAAGGAATATGATAAAAAAGGGCTTATTGAGAAAAGGGTATGGGTCACCCCGGGACTGCCATTCATGATACCCATAACAGCCGGTTTTATCAGTGCGGTTATCTATGGAGATCTTATATTCCAATTGACACTTTATTTCCTGCCATAAATTGGAATCACTTGCTGCCTTTTTCAAAGGCAGCTATTTCTTCCATGAAAACAGAACCATATTTCTTTAACTTGACCTCACCGACACCAGTGATGCCAATGAACTCCTTTTCATTTTTTGGAAGTTTCGCAGCCATCTGCCTGAGACTTGTATCTGCAAATATGATATAAGGCGGGACATTTGCCTCCACAGCAAGCCTTTTGCGTAGTTCCCGAAGCTTATCGAAGAGTTTTTTGTTCGGACGTGATATTGGTGTTGGAGACCTCTTTACCTTTGCCTTTGCCGGAACAGATGTTCTTTTTTGAGCACCGGACTGTGTTGTCTTGGCCGAGGACCTCACCGTCTTTGAAACAGCCTTTTTCGGATCAGCGTATCTAGAACTGACGACTGCAGAACTGCTTGGCCTTGATACACCAACAGGTGCTTTCCGGGGTTTGATAGTAGTCGCCCCCATAGAGCGTGTCAGGTGTACCTCACCGCCCTCAAGGACATCACGGCTCTTCTTGTTAAGAAGAAGTATGGGATATTTTCCTTCCTTTACATCAACATGACCCAGACGTATCATTTCCCTTGCCATTTCCACCCATTCGGACTTAATGTACCCGTCACCGGTGCCATAGCTTTTAAGGCAGTCATGTTTATAGCCTATTATTTTCTTGGACTTCGAGCCTGTAAGGATATCCACGATATGCGTCAATCCAAAGCGTTCATTTACCTCATCGACACAGGAAAGGAAGGTCCTTGCAACCTCGGACGCATCATAAGTGTCGCGCGGGTTCAAACAGACATCACAGCTTCCGCAATTGTCGGACTCCAGCTCTTCTCCAAAATAACGCAATAAAGCCTTCCTGCGACAGTAAGTGCTTTCACAATAATCTATCATTTCCTGCAACTTCGTCATTGCGATATCGCGCTCAGACTTTTTGGGTTTCTGATCAATTAAATATTTGATCTTGTACCAGTCAGCCCGACTGAAATACAAGATACATTCACATTCAAGGCCATCACGCCCACCCCTGCCTGTTTCCTGATAATAGCCCTCCAGGTTCTTGGGAAGATCATAATGGATGACAAAACGAACGTTCGGTTTATCTATACCCATACCAAAAGCAACAGTAGCCACAATGATATCGACATCGTCCCTGATGAAACGTTCCTGATTATCCTGCCTTTTGGCATCGTTCAATCCTGCATGATAAGGAAGGGTATGAAATCCTTCACGGTTCAGTTTGGTGGAAACAGATTCAACACTCTTCCGGCTGTTGCAGTATATGATACCCGAATTTCCACGCTGACCCTTAAGGAAACTTACCATGTCACCATAGGTATTGTTCTTGGGTCTTATCTCATAGGAAAGATTAGGACGATCAAAACTCGCCACATAAATAGAAGGAGAGACCAGATCAAGTTGTTTGATGGTATTTTCCTTTACCTTCGCAGTAGCTGTTGCGGTCAGAGCTATCACAGGAACATCAGGGTACTTCTTTTTTAAAAATCCCATACGCCGATATTCCGGCCTGAAATCATGTCCCCATTCAGAGATACAATGAGCCTCATCGATAGCAAAAAGACTTACATTGACATGACTAAGCAGCTCCTGAGTGC
>Ga0255368_10233_pt2 | contig 13154 bp, 13 predicted proteins | sample ANMaggSeSYBR01E6_FD_182094 | JGI IMG/M metagenome (GOLD analysis project Ga0255368, IMG submission 182094) | Sediment cell enrichment communities from methane seep in Santa Monica Basin, California, United Staets - ANME aggregate JGI... | ecosystem: Environmental > Aquatic > Marine > Cold seeps >...
ATCTTTCAGGAAGTACCTCTTGCCTGACCCTGACTCGACCTTGTCGAAGTTTTTGAGTTCCCGTTTCCAGATCGAAGGTGGGATCTGTCGCCCCCCGATGGTGCGCAATCAGGAGACCGAGAATATATATCAGCGAGTGAGGGTTATCAGTAATCGTCTTGACATCAGGACTATTGAAGAGCACAGGTGGAGTTCGTCTGATATATGCGCTGTAGGTCAGGACAGGGCAAGAATCGACGGTTTGGGTCCGATAGGGGATGCTCCGCATGACTACGAGGAGTATATACTGAGGCACAGCCTTCTTGACAGGGCTGCGCTACTTGCGCTGCTCATGAATGACTTGAGACAGAGGAAATAGCAATAATGGATTTCAAAGAGATCGAATCAAGGTTTCAAACCACCGATGACTGCAAGTGTGCGGAGGCTGAACACGGGATGGTTGCAACCGCGTTTCCTGATGCCACACGCGCCGGCGTTGAGATGCTGAAGCAGGGCGGGAATGCCGTGGACGCAGCATGTGCTGCTGCTATGGCGCTTGGGGTCTGCGAGCCGCAGAGCAGCGGTATCGGCGGGCAGACAATGATGCTTATCACTTTAGAGGGTGGCAAAGTGCTCGCAGTCGATGGATCGTCAAGGGCGCCATCGCTTGCCCATGTCGGCGCAATCTATAAGGACGACCGATCACACGGCTATCGCGCTGCCACGGTGCCAAGCACTCTGGCAACTCTCTGGTATGTCAACAAAAACTACGGGGTACTTCCGTGGGAACAAATCTTCAAACCTGCGATCCGTCTCGCGGAGAATGGGTATACGATTACCCAACTCCAGCACCGCCTCCAGAAACGGGAACTCAAAAACTTCGACAAGGTCGAGTCAGGGTCAGGCAAGAGGTACTTCCTGAAAGATGGGGAACCTTATCTCCCGGGAGACATATTCTGCCAGCCCGATTTTGCCGGACTCTTGAGGATACTTGCGAAAAAGGGCGTGGAAGAATTCTATCAGGGAAGGGTTGCAAAGCAGATCGATTCTGATATGCGCGAGAACGGCGGGCTTCTCCGGTATGACGATCTTGCCTTAATCCCGTTCCCAATTGTCCGAAAGCCCCTGAAACGAAAGTTCAGGGGACTGACCGTCTATAGTATGCCCCCGGCGGGCGCTGGGAGAAGTCTCCTCTTCACGCTCTCGATGATAAACATGATAAAGCCCGCACATCTCAACCGGGACGAGTTTGACAGGGCGCATCTGCTCGTGGAGATATTCAGGAATGCTCTGCTGGAACGTTCAGACCGACCATTTGACCCCAATTATTACCCACAGGTGGCAGAACAGGACATGTTAAAACGCACTTATGTCCGCAGATGCATCCGTGAGATCAACCGTGAAACAAAAATACGTATACCGATCCGCGAGACCGAGGATGAATTCTCAGGCGAGACCACACATCTCTCAGTCATAGACGGCTCAGGGATGGCGGTCAGCCTGACCCAGTCGATTGAAAGGATCTACGGGAGTAAAGCTGCTGCAGACGGACTCGGATTTCTCTATAACAACTACCTGATGGATTATGACTATAAGGTATTTTCCCATCCGTTCTATCTGCGTCCGAACGCAGTCCCGTGGGCTACGGTCGCACCGACTCTCATCTTCCGCGGCAAGGAGATATGGATAGCGGTGGGCAGTCCCGGGAGCGAACGGATATTCTCTGCAATCGCCCAGTTCCTGATTCATGTTGTCGATGAAAACCAATCGATCGGTGAAGCGATGTACGCGCCGCGTCTGCACTGCTCGCTTGGGGGGCGCGTGAGTCTCGAAGCAGAACGTTTCCCTGATAAATTTCCTGCATTTTTCCAGCAAAAGGGGTATAGAATTGATAAGAGAGAGTCGTTCTCATTTTATCTTGGCGCAATACACGCGGTACTGAAAAAGCACGACAGCACCGGCTTTCAGGGTGTGGCTGAAGTCAGAAGGGATGGAACTGCAGCAGGATACTGAAAATGGGCACTGTATATCCTTTGTTGATATCCATTCCGCACAGTGGGAGCATAATTCCGCCCGAAGTTGCGGAGATGGTCAGAATAACCGGGAAAGACATCTTCTATGACGGGGATACGCTTACCCGCGAGATATACGACTTCGGGAAAAGCGCAAACGCTGTAATCAAGACACCCATCGCACGGGCGATTGTGGACGTGAACAGGGCTTATGACGACCGCCCCCCGGAAAATCCGGATGGAGTCGTGAAGACTGTGACAACAGACGGTACACCGGTTTACAGGGAAGGTATGTTCCCTGACGACGATCTTGTCGAGGATCTGCTGCAAAAGTACTATTTTCCGTATCACGAACGGCTGGGGAATCTCCTTGAAAGCCGCAGCATTAGACTGGCTCTTGACTGCCACAGCATGCTTGAGCATTCACCGGTGACAAGCGTTCGCCCGGGAGAACCAAGACCGCTGATATGCTTGAGCAACCGGGGCGACAGAGAGGGGATGCCTGTGCGCGGGTGTGGTCATGTAACCTGCCCTCCCGAATGGATACGTGCGCTTGCAGAATCGTTTCGGTATACATTTGCCGGTGAAGGCGAGGTTGTAATGAACAATCCGTTCGCGGGCGGGTACATCTCGCAGTATCACTACGAACACAGTGGGATACCGTGGATCCAGATCGAGATCAACCGCAAGCTCTATCTGAACGAAACGTATTTTGATCCAAAGCCATTGAGAGTTGATCAAAGGATCATTCGGGAATTAAGAGAGAGGATATCCGATTGCATTGTACGATTCTTAACTGTGCTCTAATTCCCGGTAGTCCCTACAAAGCAATGCAGGTTTGAGAATACCGCCTTGCATTACCTTGCAAACACCTGCTTTTTCATTCTGTGTTAACAGAAGCTATAGCAATGTAACTTGTTGAAATTATTGACCCGCATTGTTTTGTAGGGACTACCCAAATGTTTCAATAGCATTCCAGTCATTTGCTCCGCCAATAACAGCGCAAATTGTAATCACCATAATATCAACCAGTTTGTGTCTCTTATTGTGTTTACATCGAAAACCTGGTATACATGAAAAGTGATCGACAAGTGTTGCATTTTCAAGTGAATTCATTTTTTTCCTCTTTTCCAAGTGCGTTTGCCCGGCATGGATGCAGTAATCCTTCAGCCTGCGGCAGGAGCACATGGGGAGCTGATCGGCATGTTCATTATTCATGCTTATCACAAAAACAGAGGTGCGTAGCGTTTCAGGATTCTTGTCCCTGATACAGCCCACGGCACAAATCCGGCCACTGCAACCCTGTGTGGTTATAGTTCCGTAGAGGTTGAGTCAAATGAAAATGGAATTCTTTCGGTTGAGACGGAAACAGAGTCAAAAGAAGATATCGACAAATTTATTGAAGCATTTAAGGCTATTGCGGATGAAGCAAAGGATGCCCCTGACTTGCTGCACAATGCTCCAGGCAAAAGCAAGGTAAGAAGACTTGATGAAGTGAGCGCTGCCCGCAAACCGTGTCTTGCAGGATGATAGTGATAGTATGGAAATAGTAATTGTCGGTCTTGGAGCAGGCGGGCTCTATTCTTCAAAGAGCGCTCTGAGTTATAACCGAAAGTGCCATGTAACCATTATTGAGAAGAGAAATTTTGATCAGTTTTCTCCCTGCGGCCTTCCCTTTGTTATTGAAGGTGTTGTTAAAGATTTTGATGAGCTGAAATATAATGTGCCTGAAGTAAGAAACAGGTTGAGCAAGCTCCTTTTTCACAAAGTTGTTTCCGTTGATGCAAAAAAGAAAAACAGTAAAAAGCTCTTGACCTGGCGACTTCACAGGAGAAGGAGATCAAGTATGATTCATTGATACTTGCAACAGGCGCATCGCCGATTATCCTTGGAGTTCCAGGTGCAAAGGAGCTCGCGGGCAGAGGAGTTCATTTTGTATCTGATATTGATAACAGTGAAGCTCTTCTTCAGGCTGCCAAATCTTCCAACAAAAAGAAAGCGCTTGTCGTAGGCGGAGGCTCTATAGGCCTGGAGATTGCGGTAGGGCTGAAAAAACTTGGACTTGATGTGGCAATAACAAAGAGAACCCCTCCTCCTTTTCCGCGAAATCTGGAACCCTCAATGGGGAGTATTATAGTTGAGCATCTTGAGAAGCTTGGAATCAGGGTTCTTTTTGGTAAGGGCATAGACCGTATAAATGGAGCGCAGGAAGTCGAATCTGTAGAAATTGCCGGTGAAAATATAGACTGCGATATAGTTGTTATGGCTGTTGGCATGAAGGCAAATGCGCGGCTTTCTGAATTGGCGGGCGCAAGAACGGAAAGAAAATCAGTTGTTGTAAACAACAGGATGGAGACATCTGTAAAAGATGTGTATGCAGTTGGCGATCTTGTGCAGACTTATTCCCGTATAGATGGGACACCAGCCATTATGCAGCTTGCAACCTCGGCTTACCGGCAGGGGATGGCGGCTGGAATAAATGCAGCAGGAGGCAACAGCCCTTATCCAGGCGCTTTGAACACATTTGTTACAGTTATAGGCGGTCTTGAAATTGCTTCAACCGGCTATACTCTGGAAACCGCAAAAAGCCTGGGCTATGAGGCAAGAGCGTTTTTTACAAAACGGGAGATAAAACCACATTATATGCCTGATGCTGAAGAAATCAGCATTGGAGTCATTGTTGAATCAAGCACCGGAAAGATCCTGGGTGCGCAGGCTGTGGGGAAGGAAGGCGCTGTATGGAGAATTAATTTGTTTGCTCTTGCCATACATGGCGGCATGACCGTCTATGATATTATGGATGCCGAGCTTGCTTATAATCCTCCTGTTTCGCAGATGTATGATCCAGTATCACAGGTTGCGGAAATAGCTCTTAAAAGGCTTAGATTACCTCCAAAAGAATGTAAAAAAATATTTTTTCCTGTTTAATCTCTTTATGAAATCAAAAAACACACTAATACCTGCCCGGCTTAAACCTGGCGATAAGATCGGAATTGCCGCTCCAGCCAGCCCTTTTGATATGGAGAATTATAATCTTGGTGTTCATGTTTTGGAATCAATGGGCTTATGTGTATCTGTTTTAGATGATATATTTGACAAAAATACATATCTTGCCGGGCCTGATGTTCATAGGGCAAATTTGTTGAATAAGCTTTTTGCAGACAGTTCAATAAAGGCCATTATTTGTGCAAGAGGAGGATATGGCTCGATAAGAATTCTTCCATTGCTGGATTATAACATCATACGGAATAATCCAAAGATTTTTATTGGATTCAGCGATGTGTCTGCAATTTTATCTGCCATATATACAAAGTGCGGCCTTGTAACATTTCACGGCCCAATGGTAACAACCATGGCTGATGCTTCTCAAAAGACGAAAGAATCAATGATGGCTGCTTTTTTTTCAGACAGTAAGCTTGAAATAACAATAAAAAACGGCATTGCACTTAGACATGGTTCGGCTTCAGGAATCGTTTCAGGAGGGAATCTTGCTACCTTGTGCCACCTGGCGGGGACTCCTTTTCAGCCCGGTTTTAAAGATCATATTCTTTTTCTTGAAGACAGGGGGGAGGCTGTATATAAAATCGACAGAATGCTGACCCAGATGAAAATGGCCGGATGTTTTGACGATATTGCCGGCCTTGTTCTTGGCTTTTTTGAAGATTGCGGCAAGATTAAAGAAGTTTTTAATGTTGTTGATAATATTTTCAAGGATTATGATATTCCTGTTCTTGCCGGCCTTGAAGCAGGACATGGGAGAAATAATATTACTATTCCGTTTGGAATTACAGCAACTCTTGATTCCGACAGGAGTTTACTTTCATTCCATGAAGCGGCTACATCTTAAACAGTTTACGGTTGATCAAACATATCAGCCAGAGGCTGACAAGAAATAAGAGGCTCGGTTGTGAGAATTCAAGGCAATTAACTGTGAACTGTGAACCGTGAACCGACAACCGACAACCGTGAACTGTTACTATCAATCATTACAAGATTCATTTAAAAAAACTGTGAACAGCGAACTGTTACCAAAAGTCTTACCTCGTATGTTTCAAATTAATGATTTGATGAGAAAGGGCGTCAAAGACAAGGTATTCCCTGGAGTGGTACTTTTGGTTTCAAAAAATGATTCAATTGTTTTTTTTGAGGCTTATGGATATGCAAATATATTCTCAAAACGCATAATGACAAAAAACACTGTTTTTGATTTGGCGTCCCTTACAAAACCTCTTGCAACTACATTAGCAGTGATGAAGTTGATTCAGCAAGGAAAGCTGGATCTTGATCAAAATCTTGGAACAGTATTGCCTGAATTTAGAAATACGGATAAGAAACAAATATCTATTAGAAATCTTCTTTGTCATAATTCCGGTCTGCCTGATTATCGACCATATTATATTGAGTTGCTAAAAATTCCGTATAATTTTCGAAAAAATGCTTTAAGAAACTTTCTCATAAATGAACCTCTTATACATCCTATAGGTAACGATGCATTATATAGCGACCTTGGATTTATGGTTCTTGAATGGATTGTTGAAAAGGTATCTGGAAGATCTTTAGACTACTTAGTAATTCAAGATATTTACAGGCCCCTTGGGCTTGAACATCTTTTTTTTGCACGCCTTAATTCTGAGAGTTATATGGATTGTTTTGCCGCTACAGAACTTTGCCCCTGGCGCAAAATACTTCTAAATGGTTTAGTACACGATGATAATGCCTATGTTGTGGGGGGTATAGCTGGGCATGCCGGTCTTTTCGGGACCGCTATGGATGTGAAGGTTCTCTTGTCTTCACTTTTATTTGCTTCCCATGAACATTCATATGGTTTTAAAAAAGAGTTAATAAGCAAGTTTTTTGAACGGCAGCAGGGTTCAGACAGGGCGCTTGGTTTTGATACGCCTTCTTTATCTGATTCGAGCTGCGGCAGCCATTTTTCTAAAAGAAGTATAGGGCATCTTGGTTTTACCGGGACATCATTTTGGATGGATCTCGATCAATCAATTATTGTTATACTTTTAACAAACCGTGTACATCCATCACGTGATAATAATAAGATAAAGAAATTCAGGCCGATATTACACGATGCTGTGATGGAAATTATTTTGTAACTTCTCAAATAGTCAGCTTTTTTACATTTTATCACCAGCGGACTCGTCTTTTTTGTTTTTAGCCGAACTTTCTGAGAAGTTGCCTTATTTTAGTAAACACTAAATGTTGACTTTTTACGAGTTCATTAATTATAACTTTTATTTGTAATAACAGGATATTTTTGGTAGTGATTTATTATTTGATTAATCGAATACCTGAGTTGGGCGATTTTTTGCGAAGAAATGTGCCAAGATTTTGATGCAGCAAGGTTTGCGAAAAGCGCAGGCATACCAATGGATATGTCGAGACTTTTCGCAAGTCCGCATGCGCAAAAGATTAGTGCAGATCGAGTAAAAATCGCTCAATTTAGGGAATAACATATGCGCTATTTACGAGCGAGCGAGAATGAGGAGCCATGAGTTTATTTTTAGATGGTATTTTAGGTATGTTTTCAAATGATCTTGCCATTGATTTAGGTACCGCAAATACACTTGTTTATGTTAAAGGCAAGGGCATTGTGTTAAGTGAACCCTCGGTTGTTGCTGTGCGTACTGATAACAGAATGAAAAACCGAGTGTTGGCAGTAGGGCTTGAGGCGAAAAATATGCTTGGAAGGACGCCAGGACATATAGTAGCCATTCGTCCAATGCGAGATGGCGTTATCGCTGATTTCGAAGTCACTGAGGCAATGCTGCGTCATTTTATACACAAGGTGCATAATAGGCGAGCATTTGTCAGGCCAAGAATTATTGTTGCAGTACCATCGGGAATTACTCAGGTTGAAAAGCGTGCTGTTAAGGAATCGGCTGAATCAGCGGGGGCTCGTGAGGTATTTTTAATTGAAGAGCCTATGGCTGCTGCGATAGGGGCGGGACTTCCTATTACAGAACCTATATGTAATATGGTGGTCGATATCGGTGGCGGCACAACTGAAGTTGCTGTGATTTCTCTGGCAGGAATTGTTTACAGCAGGTCTATCAGGGTGGCTGGTGATAAGATGGATGCAGCAATAATACAGTATATAAAAAGAAAATACAATCTGTTGATTGGCGAGAGAACAGCCGAGATTATTAAAACAACAATAGGTAACGCTTACCCGGATCCCCAGAATTTGGAAACGATTGAGGTTAAGGGAAGAGACCTTGCATCAGGAATCCCTAAAATTCTTGCCATTGATTCCGAAGAGATAAGGGTTGCAATTTCTGAGCAGATAGACGCCATAGTTGAAATTGTAAAAATAGCCCTTGAACAAACTCCGCCTGAGCTCGCTGCCGACATAGTTGATAGAGGAATTGTATTAACAGGCGGCGGCGCTTTGTTAAAAAATTTAGATAAGCTTCTGAGGGAGGAGACAAGTCTTCCAATAACAATAACCGATGACCCATTATCCACAGTTGCACTAGGCTCCGGTAAAGCTATTGACAGTATTGAAATACTCAAACAAGTTGTGATCATATAGTTTTATGTTTTCTAAAAAAATGGTGATGATAGTTGGAGCGGTTGCTTTGATCGTTGTTAACATCATAATCCTTTCAGTTAACAGTAGCCGATATTCTTCCTATGGGTCATGGCGGATCGCTATTTTTTTTATTGCTCCTTTCCAGAAAACTGTTACCCAATCCGTTCAATTTTTAAAAAATATATGGGGCCATTATTTTTTTATGGTTTCAGTGGCACAAGAGAATGATAATATTAAAAAAGCGATAAACCAACCCATAGATAAAAACAATAAGAATCGTGAAGTAGAATTTACTCCTGAAAGACTATCCAATTTTAGACTCCGTAACTTATTAAATTTTCGGGAAACTATGACTAATCAGGTTCTTGTCGCCGAAGTTATCAGCCAGGATCCCTCTCCCTGGTTTAAAACAATAATCATAGATAAAGGCAAATCCGATGGAGTTGAAAAGGGTTTGCCTGTAGTAGTGCCTGAAGGCATTGCGGGGCAGATTATAGATATCAGTTACAATTATTCCAAGGTGTTGCTGATTATTGACCCCAATAGCGCTGTAGATGCTTTAGTTCAGAGAACCAGAGATAGAGGGCTTATCAAAGGCGAATCATATGGAAGATGTCTTTCCAAATATGTATTAAGAAAGCACGATGTTAAAGTCGGAGACACAGTTGTTTCTTCAGGTTTAGATGGCGTTTTTCCTAAAGGCCTACGTGTTGGTTATGTTACGGAAATTGTCAAGCGCAATTCAGGTATATTTCAAGAAGTAACGGTTATGCCTTATGTAGATTTTGAAAAACTTGAAGAGGTTCTAATAGTATTGGATTCTCCAAAACATGATTTTGATTTTGTGAGTGAGCAATGACGTATTGTTTTTATATCTGCGTCTGTCTCTGCCTTGTAATTTTTCAAACAACAATTATACCCCACATCGCTTTATTCAATAATTTTTATGACCTTTTAATCCCCTTTATTATTTATCTCGGTCTGTTCCGCCCTGCCCGTGAAGGCATCCTTTTTATACTTGTGCTGGGATTTATAATGGATAGTCTTTCAGGAGGGCCTTTTGGTCTGTATTTAACAACATATTTCTGGCTGTTTATTGTTGTTAAGATAGTTATTAAATATTTACATGCATGCAATAATATTTTGTTGCTGTTTATTGTTGCCGCCGGCGTATTGATGGAGAATATAATATTTATTGCCAGTGTTTCTATGTTTGGTCCGGATTCACGGTTTCTCGCCATTACTATGAGGGCTGTTATTTTTCAAATTCTATGGGCAGGATGTACAGGCTTCTTTTTTATAACATTTTTTAATCATATTCATAAGAAATTGGAAAAATTTTCTATTTTTCGTTCGGGCACTAAAATAACATAGAGGTACTTTGAGCAAATACTTACAGAGCGCAGATACTGATTGGTACAAAAGACGTTTGACCGGGGTTGTCTTTTTAGTATTAACGGCTTTTTTAGTGCTTATTGCCCGCCTCTTTTACCTTCAGGTGATTGAAGGGGATGAGCTTAGACGACTTTCAGAAAACAACTGCATACGATTGCAAAATATAGAGCCTTCAAGAGGATTAATTTTTGATCGCAATGGAAAGTTGCTGGTTGATAATAGGCCTTCGTTTGATTTGAATATAATTTTGAAAGATGCCAAACCTGTTGAACATACAATTGAAATGCTCTCCCAATATGCAGATGTTCCGGCAACAGAGCTTATGTCAAAAATCAGCCGCAACAAAGAAATATCATTCTATACTCCTGTCTTGTTAAAGCAGGATATAGGGCGAGATGCCTTGGCTGCTATTGAGGTCCACAAATATAATCTTCCTGGTATTGTAGTTAGCGTTAAACCAAGAAGACACTATATTTATAAGCAAAATGCGGCTCATCTAATAGGTTATTTGGGTGAGATTAGTTCCGATGAGCTTAAATCGGGAAAATACTCTGGTTATAGAGCAGGTGATTATATTGGAAAATTTGGTGTGGAAAAAACTTATGAGGGTCTATTGAGAGGTAAGCGTGGAGGACGGCAGGTCGAGGTAAATGCGGCAGGGCAGGTTGTTAGAGTCTTGAGAACCGTCGAAGCTTTTCCGGGCCACAATATTTATCTTTCAATTGATTATTTACTCCAGAAAAAGGCTGAAGAACTTTTGGAAGGTTCGGCCGGCGCAATAATAGCTATGGATCCGGCTACAGGACAGATACTGGCTATGGCCAGCAGTCCTGCATTTGATCAGAACGCATTTGTAGACGGTATGTCACATGAACAATGGGATTCTCTTGTTTCTAATCCATTTAGGCCAATGGAAAACAAGGCTGTCAATGCTGAGTATCCCCCAGCTTCCGTATATAAGATAGTTACGGCAATAGCAGCTCTTGAGGAAGGAATAATTGATGAAAATACAACAGTTTATTGCCCGGGATATTATAAGTGCGGGAATCGGGTTTTTAGATGCTGGAAAAAAAGAGGACACGATAAAGTTAATGTTGTGAAGGCATTAGCTGAATCCTGTGACGTTTTTTTTTATCAGGTCGGCCAAAAACTGGGTGTTGATAGACTGGCATGGTATGCTAGGGCTTGTGGCCTGGGATCAGCAACAGGCATTGACCTTGATCATGAAGCAAATGGTTTGATACCAACCGCTGCCTGGAAAAGGGCTCGTACAGGCATTAGATGGCAGTTAGGTGAAACCCTTTCTGTTGCTATAGGGCAGGGCTATAATCTTGCAACTCCTTTGCAGATGATGTCTTTGATTTCTGAAATAGCAAATGGAGGAATAAGGTATAAGCCATTGATTCTTAAAAAGGTAGAAACAGCAGAAGGTGAACTCGTTAATGAAAATAAAAGTAAGGTTACAGGAAAATTGCCTGCCGGTCAACGGACGTTAGAGATTGTGAGGCAAGGGCTTTGGGATGTAGTTAACAAAAAAAAAGGAACTGCATGGATTGCACATGTTGATGATGTTGATATCAGCGGTAAAACCGGGACAGCTCAGCTTGTGAGCAGGACCGGCAGTAATGATAATGCTTCTATCGATAAAGCAAATAAACCGGATCACTTAAAATCACATGCATGGTTTGCAGCCTATGCTCCATCAAAGGACCCCCAAATAGCTGTAGTTGTTATTGTTGAACATGGTGAACATGGCTCTAGTGCTGCCGCTCCACTTGCGAGTGAGCTAATAACAACCTATTTATCAATAGTTGGTGAATTAACCTTGACATCAAATAAGTCAGATAAAGATAAAACATAGCCGTTCACGGCTTGAAACTTGAAAACGTGTGATGGTTACACGATCGGCAACTGGAGCGAATATGACTGATACGAAGCATCCTATCCCGAGTGTCCGTTTGATTATCCCGGACAATGAAGGCAGAGTCCTGATCTTGAAACGGGATCAGACCGACCATTCTCAGGGGGCTTGGTGTTTACCAGGTGGCAAGGTCGATTACGGCCAAACCGTGGAAGAGGCTGCCGCAAAAGAACTCTCTGAGGAAACAGATTTGGTCTGCACCTCAATGCGTTTTCTCTTCTACCAGGACAGCCTTCCCCCGGAGCCGGGAGCCATGCACTGCATCAATCTATACTTAGAGTGCAGCGTGAAGGGGGGCATAACCTTGAATGATGAGTCGAGTCGGTTTGCGTGGATTAGGCCGGGAAACCTGCCCGACTACGAGATGGCGTTTCTCAACGACAGGGCCATACTCCGATACTGGGAAGAAAGGGGGCAGTCCCCTGCCGATGAGTAACAGCCGAAAGCCACGAATGCCTTACCGTTATTTGCGAAAAACTTCATATCCATACTCTTTCAACAGCCTGGGAATCAGTCTCACAGTCTGCCGGTCCCACTCCCTTACTTCCTCGGCCAGTTCCGCCCACGATACCAGATAAGGGCTTTTCTTTTTCAGCACATCCCTTGGTCCCAATGTCCAGCCGGCAAGAAGACGTTCCGCATTCCACCTGCCATGTTCCATCTCTGCCATGGTTTCGGTTTCTTCTTTGGAAAAGCTCGTCAGTTTGATCTGCCCCACTTCGACTCTTTGGATAGCCAAACCAGCAGAGCGTAATTTCTCCTCGACATGGTCAATCTGTTGCAGGCTCGACTTTTTGAGATCGGGCAAGAGGTCATCCCAGTCGGCCATGGCAGGGTCTATACTCTCATGGCGTTTTTTCTGGGTCTGCTGATAGTCCCCATGCGAATCCCTGGCCATACGTTCCCTGTCTTTAGGTGTAAGGGTTTTTGAGCAAGGTGGGTCCTGCACAAACCCTTTGATGGTATACGCATCATTCGGCAACAGCAATAATCCCGGAACTCCGTTCCAATCACTGTCTTCGAAAATTTTATTTGCGGAGCGTCCACTGTCGCGGATGATGCCGACTTTGGCTCCCAGGGTAATGGCCAGTCGAAATTCAAACGCTGAAATCCTTCCGCCGTTGATTCCGAGCAGCTTCACATCTGCAGGATTAATCCCGGAGAACAGAATATCTGTCCAGATTTGGATTGTTTCAAGAGCGGAAAAGCCTGAGCCAGTGCTGTAATAGATACCATATTCGTTATGAATCTTGGTCCAGGCCGGAATGGAGCGTGGAAGACAAGCAATTTTTCGGATATG
>Ga0255368_10256_pt1 | contig 13122 bp, 10 predicted proteins | sample ANMaggSeSYBR01E6_FD_182094 | JGI IMG/M metagenome (GOLD analysis project Ga0255368, IMG submission 182094) | Sediment cell enrichment communities from methane seep in Santa Monica Basin, California, United Staets - ANME aggregate JGI... | ecosystem: Environmental > Aquatic > Marine > Cold seeps >...
TATACCTATGATCAATAAACAAAAAGCCAGGACCAGGTGGTCGCTGCGATCCATGTTCATTTCCAGATAGTAAGTTCGGTCTTCTCTAGCTCCGAACCCTTTGGACTCCAGCGCCATACCGAAAACATTAGTGTCCCGGATAGTGGAAATAAACACCGGGATTAAGATTGGTATAAATTTTCTCAAGCGTTCCAGGATGCCTCCGCCTTCCAGATCCAATCCCCTGCTGCGTTGAGCTTGTGAAATTGTATGGATGCTGGTGGAAATGGTCGGGACCATGCGTAAAGAGGTAGAAATCGCGAACCCAACCCTATATGGCAGGCCAAGTTTTATCATTCCCAGGACCAGTTCCTCGTTGCGGGTAGTGCTGAGCAAATTCAACCCGCTGATAATCATCAAAAGTATGAGCATTGTCCTAGCAATGCTGTACAACAAGGACTCGAGATCAACAAACCAGAACAGGTGTGTTTCACCGCTGGCAAAGAGATTCCACATGATAATACTTGTGAAAGTCAGAAGAAACAGAAGAAAACGAATGCGCCAGATATTCATCCAGGCTCGGGCTAAAAAATTCTGGAGAAGAATCAACAATGCGATCGGAAGAATATACAGCGGATCCTCAAATAGCACCAGTGCCAAGAAAGAAGCCAGAAAGAGGATAATCTTTGTACGGCCGTCAAAACGGTGGATTACGGTATCGATGTCCAGGTAAAAATCAATATTCATAATTTATTTTCCCTCCATACAGGAGATCATTTCAGAATCCGACAGGAATGTCTTTCCGAGCAGATTGCTGAACTGGACAAAATGAGGCGGCCTGAGGAATGAATCTTTGAGGATCTTTTCCTCGGCAAATATTTCTCTGGTTAATCCTTCCAGGAGAATTTTTCCGTCTTTGACTACATAAACCCGGTCGGCATAGGCAGCGACTACCCACATATGATGAGTAATAAAGATAATTGTGCTGCCCTGTTTATTCAGCTCCACCACCATATCCATCATCCCCCGCTGTCCGTCGTAATCCAGCCCTGTAGTAGGCTCATCCAGGATCAAGACATCAGGCCGGATGGATAAAACTGAGGCAACTGCCACTCGCTGCCGACCGCTTTTGGTTAAGCTGAAAGGGTCTGCGTCCTCAAATCCTTCCAGGCCAACTGCCTTGAGAGATTCTTTTACCCGTTTTTCTGCCTCATCATCCGGAACATTTCGTAATCTCGGTCCATAAATAACCTCATCATAAACTCGCTCGGAAAAGATCTGGTGATCCGGGTTTTGGAACACATATCCTACTTTCTTTCCGATTTCAAAGACTCCCTGTTCAGCTGTAGTTTTTCCATAGATTTCAACCTCTCCTTCCGTCGGGATCAACAAGGCATTAAGATGCTTCGCCAAGGTTGTTTTTCCGCTTCCATTCTGCCCGACAATGGCAACAATTTCCCCTTTATAAATGTCCAGATCTGTACCTGATAAAGCTTCCACTCCGTTGGGATAGGTATGTTTCAATCCACGTACTTGAATAATTGGTTCATGCTTTTTTTGGGACAGTTCATCTTGTTCTTTTTCGACCAGGTTGCGGTAGAGAGAGTCGGAGATTTTCCAATTTTCTTTTTCAAAAATCTGTTTTCCATCTTCGGGGGTAAGAGGAAGCGTCGAACTGCCCATCTGTTCAAAGAAACGAGGGATACCCAGAGGCATAACCCCAAGCTCCGCCAGCAAATCACCCCGCCTTAGAATTTCCTGAGCCGGTCCTAGTTCTGCCACCTTGCCGTCCTTCATCAAAACAATCCGGTCCGCATCCAGGACTTCTTCCGTATCATGCTCAACTACTACCAGGGTCATATCTTCCCGCTGGCGAAGTTTATTGGTGATCTCGTAAATTCCTTGTTTACTGATAGGATCGAGATCGGTTGTGGCTTCATCCATTGCCAGGATATTGGGCTCCATGGCTAACACCGATGCAATGGCCAATTTTTGTTTTTGTCCCCCAGAAAGGGTGGCCGGGGAACGCCTTCGGAATTCTTCCAGGCCAACGAATTCCAAGTTTTCTTGAATACGCCGTTTGATTTCTTCCCGATCAATAGCAAAATTTTCCGGGCCAAAAGCCACTTCAAGTTCTACGTTGGTCGAGAATAACTGGGCTTCAAAATCCTGGAATACGATGCCAACATCCTCTGCCAATTCCGGGACCTTGTGGTCCTTGGTATTTTTGCCCCGGACAAAAACATCCCCTTCCATAGGGCCTTTCGTATAATGAGGAATAAGGCCATTAAAGAAAGAGACCAGGGTGCTCTTCCCGGTTTCATTGGCCCCCATGATAACCAGGAATTCACCCTCCTGAATATCAAGGGAGAAATCATCAATCACCAGTTCTTTTTTGTCGCGATATCGAAAACGAAGTCCTTTGATACTCACTGCAGATTCTGCCATAACAACTCCTGACCTAAACTAATAATTCTTTTCCTGGAAGAATGCTTTTTCCATGATGGCGTCCCAAATAAGTTGATCTTTTGCGACCGCTTCGGGAACATTTTCCATCATTAAACCCACAAACAGGGCGTGTGTAATCACATATTGCGCGATACGAGAAGCCATGGTCTCAATCCGGGTTTCATGAGAAACTGACAACAATACAACATCAGCGTAATTGGTTAGTTTTGATCCACTGTTTCCAGTAATGGCAATCACCGAACAACCCTTCTGTTTAGCAAGCGCAATTGTCCGGATGGGATCCGTAGAATCTCCAGTTTGGGAAATCACAATCACAACATCTCGGGAAGACAACAGCGCAGTCTCCATCACCTGCAAATAGGAATCTGTTTGGACGCGGCAGTCTATCCCTAATCGAAAGAAGCGGTTATACATTTCGTGAGCTATTGGACCTGAAGTTCCAACACCAATGATCAGTGTTTTTTCAGCCTGAGAAATCATTGTGATGGCTTTCTCAAAATCCGCTTCATCGATTACAGCAATGGTGTCCGTTAACGCCTGAATGCTGCACTGGAATATTTTTTTTGCCAGCACGCCGGGAGGATCATCTTCTTTAACTTCATCCAGGAGTTGTTCAGAGGGTCTGTGCAGAGATCGTGTTAAATCAATTTTAAATTCAAGCCAACGTTTATATCCCATGGATCTACAAAACCGTAGAACACTGGCGTCACTAACGCCGCTTTCAGCAGCAACATCAACCAATGTCATCCGAATGATCCCGGGGTTGTCTTCCAGGAAAAAATCCGCCACTTTCTTTTCTGAAGGCGTAAAAGAAGGGTAATACCCCCTGATGACCGACCCCATATCAAAAGCTTCGGATTCGATTTGAGCCATAGGAATATGTTGTAATACTACTTACATAACTGTTAATATGTTGTAGGTTTACTTCATTCTACACAATGAAAAAGGGGGCGTCAAGACAGAAATGAATAATTCAAGATTGACCAGAGGGAAAAAGGCTCCCTAATGACCGTCCTGGATGCGCTTTATAAATGCGGGGCTGTTTAGATGACCTTCCAGGGTATGAGTCAAATAATAATGGATTAGCTTTTCTAGCTCATCAGTAATCCCGGAAGGGATCTTAAGAGAAATCAGGTTGTTGATATCTGACCGCTGAAAATGCCTCAGGTATTTTAAAGTCCTTGAGGATACTGGCCGGATCCCCGTCCCCGATACCCCCGGGGCACACTCAGGGCATACCGTTCCCCCTAATTCTCCTGAAAGAAATTGATCCTGCTCGATGGTTTTTTTCCCGCATTCCACACAAACGAATAATTCAGGACGAAAACCAACCAGGTCAAGCAAATGAAGTTCATAATACCGGATTATGATCCCTGGGTCCTTTCCGGTGGATAAAGAGTCCAGTGTAGAGACCAGCAGGTCGTAGAGTTTAACGTTACTGCCTTCCTCATAAGTAACCGAATCAACCAGCTCTACCACGTAGGAACCTGTTCCGATCCCCGACAGATCCTTTCTTAATGGCTCAAAATCTTCAATCATCTCCGCCTGGGTCAGGATGTGTAAATTACGACCGCGTGAGATTAAAAATGAAGACCTCATAAAGAGTTCCAGATGCCCGGAAATCTTTGAGCTGGGTTTACGAGCTCCTTTTGCAATCACAGAAATCCGTCCCATTTTTTTGGTGAACAACACCAGGATGCGGTCAGATTCCCCAAAATCCCTCCGCCGTAGGACTATTCCCTCTGTCCGGATTGATCGATCTCGGATTGACATATTTGATGTGATATCTTCTAGTCAGGATCAAAAACCAGGATTATTAAATTCCAGGGTATCGTCCTGGTCTTTGAGTATCTAATTATCTGGCTTATGCAATCAGGAATAAACTTCCTTTTTCAACTCAGCGATGTACGGCAACGTTCGGTGTTTATCGGCATAATCCAGCCCATAACCGACCACCCAGACATCCGGAAGATCAAAACCCACATAATCAAGAGGAACTTCCAAACTATTGCGTTCCTTCTTAAACAAGGTGCAAGTTTTCAGCGATGCCGGATGTCTTCCTTGCAGGGTCTGATAAAGATAGTCCATAGTATGGCCAGTATCTACGATATCTTCTACAACGATCACATGCTGATCCGCAATTGGCTTTCTCAGATCCAGGATCAAACGAACCGCTCCGTCAAATACAGCCTGGTCTCCATAACTTGAGATAGACATAAAGTCTACCGTATGCGGTACAGTCATTTTTCGGGAAATGTCCGCTGTAAAGATGAACGCTCCCTTTAAAATGCCAATTAATACAACCAGGTCTGCACCTTGGTAATCCCGATCAATTTCTGCGGCGAGTTCGGCAACCCGTTTCTGGATTTCATCTTCAGTGATTAGAATTCTCTTAATATCAGGATGGAGATCAGTCATGATAACTCCTTGAGGAATTCCTCTTGTCGCGGTTTGTGGGTTTCCCTTCCATGCAATATTATACACGGGAAAATCCAGCAAAATCTGCGGCAGCTAATTCTCTCGATTCCCCCATAAGCCAACCCACTCTCCCTGCTGACGCTGGGTTTTAAGGTTGAATCCATGTTCATCAAGCAAGATCAATATCCCAGGCAGCTGTTCTTGCAGAATACCGGACAATATCAAATTTCCTCCCGGTGAGACAGTATCCCTTAATCCATCTTCGAACAGCCTGGTTAAAACCGGGGCAATAATGTTCGCCACAACCAGGGGAGACCGGGAGAGATTAAGCTCTTTCTGGATTAATTCCCTGACTGACCCCAGGGTAAAGCTGGTATTGCCGCTCACTTGGTTTTTTTCCGCGTTAGCCAGGGAGACCCGGATTGCGTCAGGGTCAGTATCCAGACCCAAGGCAGAGCTCACCCCCAATTTTGCCCCGGCAATAGACAAAATCCCAGATCCACAGCCAATATCAAACATCTCTGGGACGGGATTCTCAGCCAAACATTCTTCTATGAGGATCAGAGAAAGCTGAGTCGTTGGATGGGTTCCTGATCCAAAAGCCATGCCCGGATCCATATAAATCGGTATGCGCTCTGGCGCCGGATTTTCCAGCCAGGAGGGAACCACTATTAAGCGGGAGCCAAGGGGAATTGGGTGATAATCTTTCTGCCAGGCCGTCGCCCAATCCTGCTCATCCAGGGGAGAATAAACCGGATCAGGTAGGGGAAAAATCGCCGCCAGGTTATTAAGTGCACTGGTAATATCTTTCCGGCGATTCTCAAGTTTTTTGTCAACCGGCAAATATCCGTAAACCCGTACCGGTACCTTTACACTATCCAATTCATGAGGGAAAACTCCCCCATAGTTACTCTCTAGTACCAGTCCTCCGGGCACAATCCCACTCAAAGCACCTGCTACGGGTTCAGCTAACTCCTGCTCAACCAGGACGCTGATTATAACCCATGATTTTTTAGATTTCTGTTTATCCATTATTATCAAAAAAGTGCAAATCTCCGCCATTATGCTTCGATTTGCACTCTATAACTTAACCCTCAGACGAATATTATCATCCACCTAAGACATTTTTTAATTTCTCAAGAAAGCCCCGTTCCTGGGGTAAAACTTCGCTGTCCATTTTTTCCGCCAGCTTCTCAAACAGGTCCCTCTCTTCCTCATCCAGTCGTTGTGGAATAGTCACATTTACAATCACCAATTGATCCCCACGGGAGTTGCTCCGAAGATAGGGCACTCCTTTTCCTCTCATGCGGATAATCTTGCCCGGCTGCGTTCCTGAAGGAATTTTCAGTTTGACGTCCCCATCCACAGTGGGAACTTTTACTTCTGCCCCGAGTGTGGCTTGAGAGATGTTGATGTTCAAATCCAGCAAGATATCATTGTCTCTGCGCCGGAAATATTTATGCGGTTTAACCCTGACGATAAGATATAAATCGCCGGGAGGTCCATTATACTCTCCAAGTTGGCCTTCTCCAGCCAGCCTGATGCGGGTTCCATCATCTACCCCTGCAGGGATATTGACTTTCTTGCGGCGGGAATTTCGGACTTTACCTCTACCGTGACAGGTAGGACAATGGGTATCAATTATTTTTCCCCGACCAGAACAAACCGGGCAGGTAGTAACTTGAACCATAGAACCCAACAGTGTTTGCCTGGTTTGTCTGACTTCCCCTCTTCCCTGGCATTCTGAACAGGTTCTAGGGGACGTGCCTGGTTTTGCACCATCACCTTTGCAAGTATCGCAGGTTTCATCTTTGGTAATGTCAATCTCTTTTTCTACTCCGAATACTGCTTCCTTAAAAGAAATAGCTACCTGGTACTGAAGATCTGCCCCTCTGCGGGGAGCCGTTCTGCTTGCGGTGCGGGATCGTCCCCCAAAACCACCAAAACCAAACATATCTCCAAAGATATCTGCGAAATCTGAAAAATCAACCGTTTCATAACCTGGACCGCCGCTGGGACCTCTTACTCCCTGATGTCCAAAGCGGTCGTAGGCTGCTCGTTTATCTGCATCAGACAAAACCCCGTAGGCTTCGTTGATTTCCTTAAACTTATCCTCCGCATCAGGGGCATCGTTAACATCCGGGTGATACTTCCTGGCTAGATTCCGAAAAGCGCTTTTCAACTCGCTTTCCGATGCACCCCGGGATACACCCAATATTTCATAATAATCGCGTTTTGCCATAAAAGTTACCGTAAGAAATCTTGCATAATTCCGCTAAGCCTTCCTGAAACCCAAAGACCGGGGAAAGTAAAAAATATTTTTCCCCGGCATTGAACCTGTTTTCAACCAAGCGGATTAGACGTCTTCAAATTCACCTTCAACTACATCGTCTTCATCACTGCCCTCTTCTGTTCCTTTCCCGGAATCTGCTTCAGGCATCTCTTCGCCGGCTTCAGCAGCACTCTGGTAAGCGGCTTCTCCGACTTTCTGAAGGGAGGAGGAAAGGGAGTCTGTCAATTCCTGCAAGCGAGCAGTGTCAAGGGGATCTTTCTCCAATTCAGCACGAACTTCAGCGACTTTGCTCTCTACTTCAGTTTTGATATCTTCCGGCACTTTGTCTCCTAGATCCCGCAGAGTTTTATCCGCAGTGTAGGCCATCGTGTCCGCGTTGTTGCGGCTTTCAATCTGTTCTTTATTAACCTTGTCGTCCTCGGCGTGGCGCTCTGCATCCTTTCGCATTTGCTCCACTTCTTCATCACTTAAACCAGAACTGGCTGTGATAGTAATGTTCTGGGTTTTGCCGGTAGCTTTGTCTTTAGCGGTAACCTCTAGAATACCGTTGGCATTTATGTCAAAAGTGACTTCAACCTGAGGTATGCCTCGCGGAGCCGGGGGAATTCCATCAAGGATAAAGCGGCCCAGAGATTTGTTGTCAGCTGCCATGGCACGTTCGCCTTGCAGCACATGGATTTCTACCTGGGACTGATTGTCACTGGCAGTGGAAAAGGTCTGGCTTTCCCGGGCAGGAATAGTGGTATTCCGCTCAATCAGCGGAGTTGCCACGCCACCAAGAGTCTCAACTGACAAAGTCAGGGGAGTTACGTCCAGGAGCAGCAAGTCATCCACCTCTCCACCTAGAACGCCTGCTTGGATAGCAGCTCCAACAGCAACAACTTCGTCCGGGTTCACACCTCTGTGCGGGGCTTTGCCAAATAACTTAGCTACAGCTTCTTGCACTGCTGGCATACGAGTCATACCGCCAACCAGAACCACCTCATTGATATCTGAAGGGGAGAGGCCGGCATCATCCAGAGCCTGTTTCACGGGTTTCATAGATTTTTCAATCAGGTCACCAGTGAGCTGCTCCAGTTTTGCCCGGTTAAATTTCTTAACCAGATGTTTTGGTCCTGAAGCATCTGCCGTGATATACGGCAAGTTAATCTCAGTTTGCTGCATGGTTGAGAGCTCAATTTTTGCCTTCTCAGCCGCTTCTCTTAAGCGCTGGAGTGCCTGGCGTTGTTCCCGGAGATCAATTCCTTCGTCTTTCTTGAACTCATCTGCCAGATAGTCAATGATCCTCTGGTCAAAATCGTCGCCGCCCAAGAAAGTATCGCCGCTGGTCGATCGGACCTGGAATACGCCTTCTCCAACATCGAGGATGGAAATATCAAAAGTTCCTCCTCCAAGGTCATAGACCGCGATTACTTCGTTTTGTTTTTTATCAAGGCCGTAAGCAAGAGCAGAAGCTGTCGGTTCGTTAATGATCCGCAGAACTTCCAGCCCGGCAATTTTTCCGGCGTCTTTTGTTGCATTGCGCTGGCTGTCATTAAAATAAGCCGGAACCGTAATCACTGCCTGGGTAACCGTTTCACCCAGATAGTCTTCCGCATCTGCTTTGATTTTCGCTAATATCATGGCAGAGATTTCAGGCGGAGAATATTCTTTTTCATCCATCAACACCCGGACGTCTCCATTGGGCGCTTCTATGATTTGATAGGAAACCATTTTCCTTGCCCGATCAATTTCCGGGGAAGAAGTTTTGCCACCCATAAATCTCTTAATGGAAGTAATGGTATTTTCCGGATTTACTACAGCCTGGTTTCTGGCCGGTCGCCCAACCAGGCGTTCATGATTTTTATTCATTGCCACTACAGATGGGATAAGGCGGTCACCTTCCGCAGAAGGGATAATTGTGGGTTCTCCACCTTCCATCACTGCAACAGCAGAGTTTGTTGTTCCTAAGTCAATTCCTATTATTTTTGCCATATTTTCCTCCGTTTTTTTTCAATTTATTTTGTTGGCAGATAATTCCTTTTTAAGCAGCTACCCTCACTAATGCTGGGCGCAGCACCTTGTCGCCTAACCAGTATCCTTCCTGCATTACCTCAATTATTTGCCCGCTTTCAAATTCCTCACTCTCTTCCTTCATCAACGCTTCATGTATATTCGGATCAAACTCTTCTCCTATCGGATTCATGGGTTTAATTCCTTCTACTTCAAGCCTTGCGCGCAATTTTTGAAAAATGATCTCGATTCCTTCAGCCCAGGTCTCCCCATCCCCAGCTTCTGGTTTTTCCTGCAAAGCTCTCTCTAGATCATCAGCGATATCAAGGTAAAGTTTGATTACTTCTCCCCGGGCTACCTGGCGAATATCCATATTTTCACGCAGGATACGCTTTTTGTAATTAGCGAACTCAGCCCGTGCTCTTTGCCAGCCGTCCAGGTATTCTTCTGCTTTTTTATCCATTTCTTCCAGAGCTGTTTTTAGAGCTGTAACTTGCTCTTCAAGTTCAGGCTCTGCTACCTGGTCTTCTAAGATACTTTCCTCATTGAAGGCTGAATCATTCTGCTCGTTTTCAATCTCCGGTTTTTCTTTTTCCTCTTTCTTGTCTCTCATACCTTAATAATTCTCCTTCAAATTAGGTTTTCATTGCTCATTGATTCTGAAATAAGTTCACTCATGAGATCTGATACAAACCGGACCGTAGAGACTCCCCGGCTGTATGCCATCCGCAGCGGGCCAAGGATTCCCACAGCGCCCATTGCATATTCTTTTGAACCATATCTGGCAATAATTAGCGAGCAGTCTCCCAACTGTTCCCATGTATCTTCTCCACCGATGATCACGTGTACACCGGGAGCATCACTTTCGAACACAGTTCTGGAAAGCAGGTCATCCATCATTCCCCTGTCCTCAAACAATTCCAGCGTTTGTTTCGCTTTCTCCGGTTCGGAAAACTCTGGCTCTGAAAGCATGTTGGCTAATCCATCCCGGTAAACATCCCCTGAAGAAATCACTTCCGCTTGCTTGATTACCCGGTATACAACTGCAAACACTTCCTCCAGTGGAGTATCCTGCAGCTTGCTGCTAATTCCTTCCAATTCTTTGGCATCCATCCCGGAAGCCAGCAAATTAATCTGTTCCGCAATGGCATTTAGTTGTTCCCGGGGAAGCAATTCATCCAGAACCATTGTTTGCTGATGAACCTCCCCGTTGTTCAGGATGATAACAAGCAGCACCTGACGTCCACGGGTCGATATGAGTGCAATATGTTTTAATCGGGCCTTCTCTGTATGCAGCGGAGTCACAATGGATGCAACCTTGCTGTGCTGGGCCAGAACAGATGCAGATAGTGAAAGCCAATCATCCACATCATGGCGAGCTTGATAAAACTGGTGCCGGATCATCTCTTGAATAGGTGCCGGCAGCTCATTTTCGCCCATTAATTGTTGGACAAAATATCGGTATCCTTCTTTGGTAGGCACTCTACCAGCAGAGGTGTAGGGCTGAAGTAAAAATCCTCTCTGCTCCAGCACTGCCATCTCATTCCTAACTGTGGCTGAGCTGAAATCCAGGTGATAATTAGCCACCAGCCGTCCAGAGCTGATTGGTTCGGCAGTATCCACGTAATCGCGAACCAGCAGCGCCAGAACTAGTTTTTGTCTTTCTGTTAATCCAGCCATAATAACTTTCAATGTTTAGCACTCTCAACGCGAGACTGCTAATATCGGTTTATAGTCTATCACGGGGGTACTTGGCAGTCAAGAAAAGCAAGTGCCAATAGTGTTTTTCTAATGGGATGTTAATAAAATTTGTGTTTTTTAAACCCGGTGGAACCTGGAGGTGCCCCGGCAAGTCGCTTCTGTCATGATTAACACAATTTCGCTCTAATGTCATCCTGAGGGAACCAAAGGATCCATTGAGTCCTGAAATGATCAAAACACCATACATGATTGGACATTGCGAGAAAATCTAAGCCTATCCCTTCGGCAAGCCCTCTCTGAGCACCTCAAATCCCCCTTCACTGTACTCAGCGCCCACTCCGTGCAGACGTAGCGAAAGACTCAGGGGAAACTGATCATTATCCGTAAATTACCCTTCTGTGTTTAAATTGGTAGATATTTATGGGGCTTGACTAGAAAGACATTTTCTAAAGGCCAATTATTCTGATGCTGGTTTATCATCCAAGCCTGATGATCCTGCATTCTTTAATTGATCTAAAAATTCAATATCCTCTTCGGATAATTCAAAATCAGTTAACAGTTCAACCCTTCGTTCCAGAGTTCTTCTGAGAGACTGGTTCCTCCGCCAACGATCAATCTTGGCGTGATGTCCTGACCTGAGTACTTCCGGAACTATCCAGCCACGGTAATTTTCCGGCCTGGTGTAATGGGGATGCTCCAGCAAACCACTGGCATGCGAATCTTTTTCCGCAGCTTGCGGATCACCCAATACTCCGGGGATCAAACGGGTGAGGATATCAATCAAAACCAACGCTGGCAGTTCTCCCCCGGTCAACACATAATCTCCAATGGAGATTTCTTCAGTAACCAGGTGCTCACGCACTCGCTCATCAATGCCTTCATAATGCCCGGCAACAATGGCCAGCCTGGAAAACTCTACCAGGCTGTTGGCTTTCTTCTGTGTCAACAACTCTCCCTGGGGTGTCATCAAAATCACCGGACAACAGGGCGGATCACCCAAAACTCCTTCCACAGCCGCAAACACTGGTTCCGGCTTCATGACCATTCCTCCCCCTCCCCCATAAGGAGGCTCATCCGTTATGTGATGTTTATCTGTTGCCCAATCCCGGATATTATGCAGATCTACTCGGAGGCGCCCCATCTCCTGGGCGCGATGAAGAATGCTGGAATCCAGGTAAGAGGGAAAAACTTCTGGGAAGAGCGAAAAAACGTCAAATTGCATGTTCCCATTCTAGCCGAGAGAGAGTTGTTACGCAAGTGAGTACCTGTCTCTTCTGCTGGTTTATAGGCTCAAGCGGTTGGATGAAATCCTTGACGCATTTTTAACGACAGTGGTAAGATGTGCGCATGTACCTTAGTGGAAGTAATTGGAAAATGACCAAAAAACCACGCAAGAGATCCAACCCCTGGCGGATTATTGCCCTGGTAGTGATCATTGCGGTTGTTGTATATTTTAACCAGGCAGTTGTTCCTGAGATTGATCCGCCATTCATTCCAACTGTAACCCCAACGGAGAATCCTGAAACCTATATAAACAGGGCGCAAGAGCTATTTAAAGAAGGCAAATTAACACAATCTATCGAAGCCTACCGGGAGGCTATTCTGGCAAATCCAGAAGATTCTTCTCTCTATGTTTCTTTGGCTAGAGTTCAAATCCTGGCAGGACAACCGGAAGCAGCTCTTGAAAATTCCGAGTTGGCCTTGCTTCGCAACCCGGATAATCCCCTCGGTCACGTAATGAAAGCCTGGGCGCTTGATTTTTTAGGTGATTTGATTGAAGCCGAGGTTTCTATCAAACGGGCTTTATCCCTGGCGGAAAAAAACCCACTGGCACATGCAGTGTATGCAGAAATATTAATTGACAGTGAAAATTACGAAGAAGCCAGCGCAGAATCCATTCTGGCTTTAGAATTGGGTCCAAACTTATTAGAAACCCATCGTGCGCGGGGATATGTGCTGTATTGGACAGGAAATTTCAGTGAAGCTATTCGGGAATACCAAAGCGCCTTGAATATTAACAATGCCATTCCCAATCTCCATTTGATGCTGGGGTATTGTTATTTTGCTAATCAGGAAAATGACAAGGCAGTAACCTCCTTCAGCCAGGCAAATGCTCTCAATCCCCTGGATCCTACACCAGATTATGAAATTTCCCGTATCTATCTCCTGGATGGCATCTTTAATAAAGCCATCCAATACGGTGAACTGGCCGTCAGGGATGCCCCGACAGATCCGCTCATGCAGGGAAACCTGGGCGTGCTCTATTTTAG
>Ga0255368_10257_pt1 | contig 13100 bp, 14 predicted proteins | sample ANMaggSeSYBR01E6_FD_182094 | JGI IMG/M metagenome (GOLD analysis project Ga0255368, IMG submission 182094) | Sediment cell enrichment communities from methane seep in Santa Monica Basin, California, United Staets - ANME aggregate JGI... | ecosystem: Environmental > Aquatic > Marine > Cold seeps >...
CATGTCATTCGAAGAATTTCATGCACGTTTACTGGGAAAAGAAAGTGGAGCATCCTGTTGTGAATATGGACATTTTCAGCAATAACAGGACCTTTACATTCTCCAATCTGGCGGCTTTTATCCATTATTCTGCTACTTTTGCGGTCTCGTTCCTTTTGAGCCTTTATCTGCAATACATTAAAGGACTGCCCCCCCAAAGTGCGGGTTTAGTGCTGGTGGCGCAGCCTTTTGTGATGACTGTTCTCTCACCCATGGCAGGCAAGCTCTCAGACAGGGTCGAGCCGCGAGTAGTGGCTTCAATGGGAATGGTGGTGATGACAATAGGGCTCTTCCTTTTCACTTTACTGGATAATGAAACGACCTTGACATTTATTGTACTCAATCTGATATTGCTTGGCTTTGGTTATGCTATGTTCTCATCACCCAATACCAATGCGATCATGACCAGTGTGGAAAAAAGATATTATGGAATTGCTTCCGGAACAATGGGTACGATGCGGCTGGTGGGGCAGATGCTGAGTATGGGAATTACCATGTTATTATTTACAGTATTTATAGGCAGGACCCAGATCACACCAGAATATTATTCTCCTTTTATTGAAAGTATAAAGGCTGCTTTCATGATCTTTTCGGTTCTGTGTTTTGCCGGTATATTTGCATCCATGGCACGGGGTAAGGTTCATTAAATCGAATAGACATTAAAAGTGTTCACTATGTATTGAGCATTTCCACTTATATACTGACTGTTGCCATCACTGGTAAATGTCACCTTCTCGTTATCGATTGGCATTTCACATCGCTTTTTTACTATTTTCATTAGCTTGTCTGCTGTTTTCTGCACTCTTTTACCAGTACTGTGTGCCAGGTGGAGTTTTGTATCTGCCTTCTTTGCTATGTAGATCCAGTAATCGCCATGTTTATCTGCGTAATCATTTCCTTCGTCAACGTTTTTTTGTTTTTTTTTATGAAAGACCACATTTCATCCACCTGAACTTCAGTAAGTTCAATATCCTTTATTAAAAAGTCAGTTACTTCCCTCGCGTGTCTTGCTATGTCTTTTACAACATCTGATATCGTGTCGCGATGTATCCCAGTTATGCGTTCAATGGCTCTTATTCCATTTTTTTCTACCAGTAATTTGCAGATCAAGATTATCTGGTCCTGTGATAACTTGCGATTGTAAAAAATAGTGTTTTTGGTCTCTACGAAGACACCACCGCATGTTTTGCACTTAAATCGCTGTTTGCCGTTTTTGTCGTGCCCGTATTTGACTATGTTGGCTGTGTCTCTCTTGCTGTAGTCATTGCAATTTTCGTTCGAGCAAAATTCATTTTTCAGGTCTATTTTTGATTTGTTTTTTGCCATAGTTGACAAATATGCATTCCACTTATATACCAACTGCGTTGCCGGACATGACCGAATAATCTTACAATTCCAGGGCTTACAGCTATTCTATAATTGTTCTGTAAAATCGTAATTAAGAGGTCATTTGTAGCGTAGATCAAAGGAACTGAACTTACCGGTAGGCTCTTCCCATTCTTCTTCCACGTTCCTGACATCTGCAAATGGTGGTCCCATATGGCACCACTGTATCATCTCATGAACCCGTTGAGGAATTCCCTCAAATACAGCTTCAACGTTCCCATCAGGAAGGTTCATTACCCAACCTTTTAATCCCAGTTCTACTGCCTTTTTCATAGTATTGTGCCTGAAAAACACTCCCTGCACTCTTCCTGAGATAATAAGATGCACCCTGATATCGCTCATGATGTAAACCTTTAGAATTTTAACTGGATATATGTATAATTAACCTCTTATTTTATATAGTATTACTATGCACAACTTCAAGGAAGATGAATAAAGAGATATTGATAAACCAGGTCATAGGCATACTGGAACAAAGCGGATTCAATGTTTCAGAACGCTGCAATATCAGGCCAAGAAGCTTTGACATCGCTGCAAGGCGCAATGAACGGCTATTATTGATAAAGGTACTTTCCAACATCGACGGTCTTAAAGAGGATACTGCACAAGAGATGATGTACCTTGCAGAATACCTGGGGGGGTCTGTGCTTTTGGTTGGGGAGAAGACCAGGGATCAACCACTTGAACCCACTGTCGTATATTATAGATATGGTATTCCATCTGTTAATATCGATACAATATTTGATTATTTTATAGAAGAACTGCCGCCCGTGGTATATGCAGCACCTGGAGGGTTGTATGTGAGTGTGGATGGTAGTGTGCTGCGTGAACAGCGAATACGCAAACAACTTTCAATTGGAGCCATGGCTTCAGACCTTGGTTTATCCAGGCGTACCATAAGTAAATATGAAGAAGAGGGTATGGATATGTCTGTTGATATGGTGATTAAGATCGAAGAAATGTTCAATACAGGAATCGCCCTTGCTATTGATTTTCTAAATGTAAAAAATACAAATGTGAAATCCAGGCCGCATCCGGTTGAAAAAGAGCCAGGAACAATAATTAGATCCATATTATCCAATTTAGGCATTGAAGTGATTCCAATCTCACAGGCACCGTTCAGTGCTGTTTCATTCGAGCACAAGGAGAACATTAATCAGGATAATGTGTCCAAGATTCTCACGGGTTTTAGTGAATACTCGGGAGCAATGATGAAAAGGGCAAAGTTAATGAGCAGCATCTCTGAAGTGACAAATACTCATTCCATGGTCATTGTAAATGGATATTGCAAGTCAGAGATGATAGAAAATACTGTACTCGTGGAGAAGAAAAAACTTGACACAATGGATGATTTCCTTGACCTTATGACTTTTATTTCCGATAAGGTCAAAAAGACTTGAATTGCCAGACAAAATATGACAATTTATATATTTGTCATCAACATAGTATTATACCACTTAGTAATATATTGAATACCAATATATTAATCTGCGTGGAGTGAAAAATGAAGTCTTTTGCAATAATACGGGCAGATAGTCCTATAAAGGTACATACTACACTACTTGATTTAAGGAGATACGGACAGATGGTGTTTTCAGGACCACCAAAATCCATATCACCGGATTATGCAGACGAGATACTTGGAAAGGTAATGAATCGTCCATTAAAAAATAAGTGCTATGCAGCAGCTTTAGTTTCACTAGACACAAGTCCAAGTGTCGCTATTGGAAAACTTACAAAGATACATCCGCCTGCACATGTGGTCATTGTCAGTTCCCAGCATGAAGTGTTTGAGGAACTGGGAAGGAATGTTAATATCCTGCCTGAGTTTAGCCAGCGAGATAATGAAATGCTGCAAAATAATGACTGACAAATCAAGAAAATGCTCACTTCGTTCACATTTTCTAAGCCTACAGGAAAGTATATACTTACCTATACGTCAAGAAATAGCTGCTGACTTTTAACTCGTGATCACTTTGAATATGATCGTATATACGATTGCGCTCTAATAAGGTGGTCGGCAAGTACCAGTGCTGTCATGGCTTCGGCTACAGGTACGATCCTGGGTGGGATTGTTGGGTCATGTCGCCCTTCTATTGTTATATTGGTTTCAGACATATCAGACATGTCTACAGTCCTCTGGGACCGGGCAATGGAGGGTGTGGGTTTAACAGCTATTCTGCAAACGATTGTTTCACCACTGGAGATGCCTCCCAAAATCCCACCTGCATTGTTGGTGGAACATACCACCCTCCCATTTTGCATTTCGAAAGGGTCGTTCATCTGGCTTCCGGTCATGGTGGCAGCTGCAAAACCTGAGCCAATTTCCACGCCCTTGACTGAGCCGATACCCATAAGAGCCCCTGCCAGGTCACAGTCCAGTTTATCAAACACGGGCTCGCCCAGGCCGGGCGGGACCCCAAGAGCCAGTATCTCAACAATTCCGCCGATGCTATCCTTATCTTCCCGGGCCTGTTTTACTCTTTCCAGCATGGCCTTTGCAACTTCGGGGTCGGCACAGCGTACCGGGTTCGATTCCACATTGGCTTTTATGTCATTGGCATTTATTTCATCAACCTGTACAGGTGAAGCTCTAATACCGCCAAGTTCAACAACATGAGCCAGTATTTCGATGCCGTGTCCGGCAAGTATCTTTTTAGCTACTGCTCCACCAGCCACACGGCCAATGGTCTCCCTGGCAGATGAGCGCCCTCCTCCCCTGTGGTCACGTAGACCGTACTTCATCTGGTAAGTATAGTCGGCATGACCGGGGCGGGGCATGTTCTTGATAATGTCATATTTGGAGGAGTCAGCGTCCTTGTTTTTGACCTGCATGGCAATGGGCGTGCCTGTTGTCTTACCCTCGAACACTCCAGAAAGTATTTCCACTCTGTCCTCTTCTTGCCTGGGTGTGGTAATCTCGCTCTGGCCGGGACGTCTGCGGTCCAGTTCAAGCTGAATGTCAGCTTCTGTCAACTCCAGTCCTGGAGGGCAGCCATCGATGACAACGCCTATGGCAGGACCGTGGCTCTCGCCCCAGGTTGTGATTGAGAATGCTTTTCCAAAGGTGTTGCCCATCATGGTATCCAGATATGTGGTTTAATTATATAAACGTAGATGAACCGGTACAATGATAACTGAATGGGACCGGTTCTTTTTATTGTATATAAAGTATATATTTTCATAGTAAAATAAGTAATATATTGACATATACTCTTCTGAGGAGTCAACATAGTATGAAAGGCGGGATTGAAAAATTTGAAGATGACGTAAAGGAAACTACCGATATATTGGAAGGTTTCGATATTATCCACAGCATCATACTCTTTGGATCAAGGGCAAGAGGTCTTCAAGGAAGGGATATAGACATCTGCATAATTCCTTCAAAAGAATTGGGCCTGAGGGAACGGTTATCCATCGAATCCAGCGTTCCCGATAATGTAGATATTTCGGTTTTTTTTGACTTACCAATACATATCAGAAAAAGGATATTTGAGGAAGGTCAAGTGCTGCATACAAAAGATATGTACTATCTGTTAACGCTCTTAAAGGAAACTGATTTTGAATACAGCGGTTACAAGAGACACAGGGAATACTACAATAATACCATGCAGCAGCGCATGAGGAGAAAGGTTGGCAAAAGGTGATTTTACTTTGGATATTGAACGAATAGAAATTATAATGCTTTGGATTACTAGGATATTTATTGTAAATTTATACAGAATTAGCATTCTAAAAAACTAAAGACTTTTAAATTGGTGAATAAAATATTAGATGCTCTTAAATGAGGATTAGATAATGAGCTGGGAAGAGTACATAGAACGATTACCATGTCCCTGTGGTAATGGAGAATATGAAGTTTTACATCGTGAAGACGATTGGTTTCAGCACGAAGTACATTATAAAATGTTTGCCCTAAATGTAAAAAAATGTATGAATATGTTAAAGGTGGCGAATGGGATAAGAAAGGAATGCAAGGCGATAGAGGATGGGTATTAAAGTCTGTGTTAGAAGAGGAAGAAAGAACAAGATTAAAGAATTTGGAGCATCAAAAAGAGGTAGAGAACAGAGCAAAAAAGCTCTATTTTGAAATTTGGGAATCAAAATTTAAAGGTCTGAAAACAAAAAAACAAATTTGGGATGTTCTGACAGTGAATGGAAAATATCATCCGCTATTGCCTTCTTTTTACAATCGAGTTAAAGGATTTTCCCTCGAAGAGGTTGAAAATTTTGTAAATATATATTTTAGCTATAGTGATATTTTAAGGATTCTTGAAGTATGTGAAATAAACAACCTAGAATGGAAAATTCTAGGTTTAAATGAAAAAGAAATAAGATTATTTTCTGAAAAATGGGCATCCTTAAAAGAATGAATTAAACAAAAATTCATCAAAGTTTTTTTCTGTTTTCCTATGGTTCAATCGAGCATAAACTAACCATTGCGGTAAAGTGACCGTACCCCGGATTGCTCTGCAAAATCCGGGGCATCTCGAGGGTGCATGAAGATTTATACCAACTTCTGTTATCTTAGCTTCTGTTAGTATGAGGAAGCATAATGCTTCATGACATTTTAACATTATTTAAAGAATATTGGTGTCAATTTTAACAGTCTAATGAGCAGTTTGATCTTCCATAGAGGCTTTTTGATACTGGAAACCTCTTGAAGCTGAGCAAAACCAATATATTTTTGATAGGATAATAATGCTTCTTTATACAATTTTAAATCTATTTGAGTTACTCCCTTAAGGTACCATGCCTCAGCAAAACTTGGATTTATTTTGAGGGCTTCACTATAGCAATCAATTTCTTCTTGAAGCTCGCCTAGCTTGTGAAGAATGATTCCTTTATTTAACAATATTTGTAACTATTCAGCCATACATAAACGTTATCGGTAGACTGAATAGTCCAAAAATAGATAATTGCACACAATTGTCAAATGCCTTTGGAATCGATGGACGTAGACTCAGTATTAAAAACTAAAAAATGTATCGCCATAGACACAAATAAGCTGATTTTCGTCATCGGCATCCGGTCTAAAGGAAGGCTGAATAGTTACCAATATTTTATAAATAAATGGTGGTTTTTTTTCAATAGCCTTGTCATAGCATGCTAACGATTCTTGAAATTTGCCCATCTTTAACCCTAATATATTTCCCTTATTGACCCATGCCTCAGCATACATTGGATTTATTTCAAGTGCTTTATCGAAGTATGTTATTACTTCCTCAAGAGGCTCACCCAAATCATTTAGCATACTTCCTTTGTTATTCCATGAAGAACAACTTTTTGGATTAATTTCAATAGCTTTATCAAAACATGCAACTGCTTCTATAGGTTCACCTAATTTACTAAGTGAAATCCCTTTACCGCTCAAAGCTTCACTACATTTTGGATTTATTTCAAGAGCTTTGTTAAAACATAATATTGCTTCTTGGTATTCACCTAAATAATATAACGCTGATCCTTTACTACCCCATACATCATCATACTTTGAATTTATTTCAAGTACCTTATCATAGCATGTTATTGCTTCGTCATATAATTCTAAATAACCCAACGCACGTCCTTTATCGTACAATGCCACATAATCTTGTGGGTCAATATTTAATGCCTTTTCACAGTATACAATTGATTCCTTATACATATTTAATTGACCTAGAGAAGCTGCTTTATTTACCAACTCCCATGATTCCAATTCTAAAGGAGACTCTTTAATAATAATTTCACCCGTCAAATCAAAATAAATTTTAGTAAGTTTCTTCTTTAATTCACTAAAATTTTGAAATCTTTTATGTGGCTCTTTCTCAAGGCACTTAGTGATTGTAATCTTGATTTCATCAGGAATATTCTGTTTTATAGGTATTGGAGATTCCTTTTGATGCATCTCTTTCCATGAAAATTTATTAGAGTAGGGATAGCGATCAGTGACCATCTGGTACAATACTATTCCAAAGCTATAGATATCAGTTCTTGTATCGATGTTTTCACCTGTAAACTGTTCAGGAGCCATATACGGGTAAGTTCCAGCAATACAGCTTGGGATATAACTTAAATCTGATGGAACTGTAATTTCTTCAGATTCTAATTCTAATGTCTTTGCAAGGCCAAAATCGGTTATTTTAACAGTTTTGTCTTGAGTAATAAGTATATTACCTGGTTTAATGTCACGGTGAATAAGTCCCATTTTCATATAAGAATATTCCATTCCATTACAGAACTGAATAGCTAAATTCAGAATTAAAGGTAAGTCTAACTTCTTTGTGTATAACCAGTCACCCAAATCGCCACCACCGACGTATTCTACTAAGACACAAATTTGATTATCAATATCTCTTACACAGTAAGCTTTAGCAATATTCTTATGCTTATCAAGCCTAATCCATGTAAGAGCTTCCTTAGTAAAATCATCCATCGATTTCTGACTGTTTAAATATTTTGACTGGAATGTTTTGATAGCAATAGGTTTTTCATTTTGGTGATCATAACACAAATACACAATCCCAAAGCCACCTTGCTTTATATCACGTATTTCAAAATTATTATCAATCTTATCTCCAAAATCCCATTTCATTCCCATTCTCCTTATGAATTTTTATAGGTTTTAAATATGTGATACTATAAAATCTCAGTAAGTTAATTGAACATATTTCATTTTCTCAGTTATTACTTTGTAGTATTCATGTCCTTTTTTAGTTTTTTAATTGTTATTTTGGTTTTGACCATTCCCACGATGCACAAACACCTATTGTCCGCAAATAACTACCCCTGTTCTAAAGTACAAGGTCTTCAAACAACATAATACTAATCAAATTACGTTCCTTAAATTTCCAAGCGGGCCTTATAGCTCTTGAGTAATCTACTTGTGGTTATCATTTGACAATAATATTAAATGCATTTCCAATTTCAAAGTTGAATATAAATCATATAGCTAATATATATAAACATAGATTGACTAAGTGGACGGAGTTGAAAAAATAATAGAATATTTCATCTATACCAGATTCCACCCCCAGAATTTTCCTTGGCCTACAGACCTATTTGTCCTTATCCTTCAGAATATTCTCAAGCTCTTCCCTCTGCTCAGGAGTAAGCTCTCCCATGGCCTTCTGGGACTCCATTGTCAGCTTCCTGATAAACAGGTTCTCCAGCATAGGCAGAACATGTTGAGTCTGTTGCTTACTCTCATACCCGGCCCTGGCTGTGTCCCTCATCAAGGTAAGTTTTTCCGCAGTTATGCTGCCCTGCCCCAGTCCCGGACAGTCCATATCCACTATAATGTAATTATTACCATTATAACCCAGCGGGAACGAACGGCAGGAAAGCGGTCTGTTATCACCCAGTGTGCACTCGCTCTTTTCAAGGTCATATAATGTGCACACAGTCCTGTCATCTTTAGTCTGTTTATCCAGTTGAATGACAACAGAACCAAAATCTCCCACTATAGACAAATTGTGCAGTACATTGTACATCAACCCATGTTCTATCCAGTAATTTATATCGTCAAGATATACAGTTACATCCCTTTCACAGCATTTACCGCATTCCTGGCATTCAAATACGAATTTTGGTTTATCATTCATAATTTCAACATCCTCTCATTAGATCCTATTCTGCTTACAATTAAGATTCAGGTCCGGGAACTCCTGGTGATCTCCCCGGCCATATCAGTGATCATGATCTTCCTGACCTCATCAATATCCCCGGTTTGCCCCATCGCCCACATCAATTTCACCAGCGCAACCTCGGGCATCATATCCTCGCCCTCGATAGCCCCGGCCTTCAGGATGTCGCGCCCTGTATCATACACCCGGTCACACACCCTGCCACTTATGCACTGGCTGGTCATCACTACAGGTATCCCGGCTTCGGTTGTCCTTTCTATATAAGGCACCCATTCAGTAGATACATGGCCCAGCCCTGTCCCCTCAATAACAATACCCTTATAATTGGCAGAAGCAAACAACAGGGTTTCCGGACTTGCCCCTGTAGTATATTTTATTAGCGTGCACCTGGGCTCAATATTGGAATTAATGGCCAGTTCCTCCTCCCCACGTCTGGCATGGTCAAGGTAGGTTGTGATATCACCGGACGGGTAATCCACCCGACCAAGGGGTCTTGAGTTGATGGACTTAAACGCATCACGCCTGCTGGTATGCATCTTCCTGACCTTCGTTGCCTTGTGGATATGGCAGAAATCGTCCGAGGTTGTCCCGTGCATGACCACAGTAACCCCGGCAATATCGCTTGTAGCCACCTTTGCTGCACAGATGGCGTTCATGGCATTGTCACTGCTGGGACGGTCAGCACTGCGCTGGCTGCCTACGAACACAACAGGCACCGGCGTCTCGATCATAAACGCAAGAGCTGCTGCCGTGTACATCATAGTATCAGTACCGTGGGTGATAATCACCCCGGCAGCTCCGGCTTTTATCTCATTATATACCTCTTCTGCCAGTTTGACCCAGTATTCAGGCTGCATGTTCTCAGATAAGATACTATAGCAAACCCTGGCATTATAATTAGCGATCTTGGTAAGTTCAGGAATGGCCAGTAAAATATCCTCGGCTGTGAACTGGCTGGTCACGGCCCCGGTCCTGTAGTCTACCTTACTTGCAATGGTCCCGCCCGTGGATAGGATGGATACATTTGGCAGGTCAGGATCATGGGGCGGCAGTTCTACTGTTGCAGCCTGCATATCCTGTTTTTTCTCAGCCAGCTCCATGGTAATATTACCAGGATCAAATCCCACGTTATAACCGTTCTTCAATTTAATGACAGCACTGTCTGTGAACGAGGGCATAAGTACACCGTCGAAAGTGTGATTGCCCTGTTTTACAAGTACGCTGTCCCCTTCTTCTACTGTCATGTATTACCTCTTTCAATAAATGAATCCTTAATGTTATCAAGCTTCTTCATGGCATCCTGGACAAAATTGGTTTTTTCCATTAGCGTATTAATATCCAGCGATAACTGGTAATTGCGCTCTTCTATCATCCTGCTTACTTCAACTGGTGAGGGACCACCGACTACATTACGCCGTTTTACATTCTCCATGATATCAAGAGCCTCATCAAACATCTCCTGGCTAAGCCCCTCATCCGAAAGTTTCCTGCCTGTTATCTCAAGTGCGATCCTGTCCAGCTCTTCAAGTGTCCTGACATCACTCTTTGACAGCGTACCTACGATCTGGTGTGCAGTCCTGAAGGGAATTTCAGTTGTCCGGACAATCGTATCAGCAAGTTCTGTAGCTGTAGAAAAACCGGTGCCTGCCGCAGATTCCATTTTTTCGGTATTGACTTTCATAGTGGGAAGCATACCTGTCATTATTGTTACTGAACTGATGGTGGTACCGGCCGCCCTCCACATGTGGGGAGTAACCTCCTGCAGGTCCCTGTTATAGCTCATGGACAGTGCCTTGGTTATGGTCAATACAGACATAAGGCATCCGTAAACCGTACCTGTCTTCCCTCTCAGGAGTTCCGCAGTATCAGGATTCTTTTTCTGGGGCATGATGGATGATGTGGAAGCATACTGGTCATCCAGTTCCACAAATCCGAATTCCTCTGAACTCCAGGAAATGATCTCTTCTGCAATCCGGCTCAGGTTTGTCATTATGTTGGAAAATACGGATATGGATTCCAGGATAAAATCCCTGGTACTTACAGCGTCCATTGAGTTTTCAACGATTTCGTCAAATCCAAGCAGTTCTCGTGTACGTTCACGGTTGATATTAAATCCGGTTGATGCGAATGCTGCTGCTCCCAGCGGGGACATGTTCGTCCTCATGTATGCACCCAGTAGCCTCTGGGTATCCCTTGATAGGGCATCGTGATGGGCAAGCAGATGATGGGCATAAGTAGTAGGCTGGGCATGCTGCAGGTGCGTAAATCCGGGCATCAGGGTCTTTGTATGTTCCCTGGCGATCGCAAGCATGGTCTTTCTAAGGGTGATGAGCTTATGCATCAATGTAATCAGTTCATCCCTTAATCCGATACGGATACATGTAGCGACCTCGTCGTTTCGTGAGCGTGCGGAATGCATTCTTCCGCCTGTATTCTCGCCTACCAAATTTATTAGCTTTGCTTCGATGGATATGTGTAGGTCTTCGTATGACATGTCAAGCCCTTCAAACCCTTCCTGTTTAATAGTATCCAGGGCCCTGAGGATCAGTACACATTCATCCCTGGTTATGATCCCGGCTTCGCTTAACATCACCACATGAGCCATGTCTACTAACAGGTCTGCATCAAATATCATCCTGTCCGCATCCATTGATGAAAGATAATCAAGGATATCCGGATCTTGTTTTGATCCCAGGCGTCCTCTTCGTAAAATGTTATTCATAACGCACCTATGTATCATACATGAATGTTAAATGGAATAAAGTTTTTGAATAATCCCTTGATGTCATGTGCATTTGTCACAATACGTACCAGTTTTTCTATATCTCTTTTCATGTGCAGGTGACCGATGCAACTGCAATCGGAACTCCCGAACCTGTGTATCGTTTCAGTATGTGACCCGATCGTTTCTGATATTTGACATTCCAGGTCCTGGTCGGTATGTGTCAGCACCACACCTCTTGGAATGGTATGCGGCAACAGGTAGTCTATATGCCAGCGCCTGGTTGGGTTACGCCCGGCTGCCACATCCAGGTGCCGCCTGATCCTGCTAAAACCGCCACCACCTCTTGCCGAGCCAGTATATGAATAATAACCGGCAGGGAAATTGATTTCTCCCAGTGCCCCTACTGTTATGCACATATCTTCTTTTAGTTCCAGTAAAAGCGAATAGATACCACTGCCTTTGGGTATGGTAATATCCGGATCGTTCATCAACTGTAATTGTATGGTGAGGTTTAAACTATTATTGTTTGTTCATTGGTCAGCAGGGGGAACTATTGGGTTATTGATCTTGAGTACAAGATTTTGCTGGACTGAACTGTTAAAAAGCGATACCGTTGTGGGTTAGTCCTGCGTTTCCTGTGTATCTTGTTTCCCCCAGGTCACTACGGTATACCCCGTACAAATGTACCGGGCCTGTATATGGCGATTTTCCGTATCTATCTCCTGTTATGCTCATATGTATTATGTGCCGAGATATATTTTTCAACCACGTCCCAGCCAGAGCCCACAGAGCCGTGGTAGCAACTTGGAGCCCATAGATGGTCACCGCACCATTCCTTCAAATGGGGAAACTCCTTCCTGAGCATCCTGCTACTTCTACCTTCGATCATCCTGGATATATAACTTACGTAATATTTTGGCGGATATTTGATAAATATGTGCACATGGTCAGGGGTTACTGCCATATCAATGACCTCAATATCAAGTTCTTTACACGTCTTCCTGATAATTGCCTCAGCCAACATGGCCACATCGCCGACCAGCACCTTGCCCCTGTATTTGGGAGAGAATACCATCTGGTCCGTAAGCAGCGATACTGTGTGCCTGTCATGTCTCGATTCCCTTGACATACTGAATTATTGATGTGGCTGTAAATAAAAATGAATGGCAAAAGTGCGGTGAAAGTATTATCCCCTCACAGCTTACTCCCCCTCCCCCAACCTCCCACCAATCTCCACACCCATCCCCGCAGTATCCACAACCCTGTGTGCCAGCAGCCGGATCACAGGCTACTTACCCCACCGCACACAGTTCATACACCACATCCGG
>Ga0255368_10258_pt1 | contig 13075 bp, 8 predicted proteins | sample ANMaggSeSYBR01E6_FD_182094 | JGI IMG/M metagenome (GOLD analysis project Ga0255368, IMG submission 182094) | Sediment cell enrichment communities from methane seep in Santa Monica Basin, California, United Staets - ANME aggregate JGI... | ecosystem: Environmental > Aquatic > Marine > Cold seeps >...
GGGGATTTGGAACTATACCTTGATAGTCATTTAAAATTGCAAAGTAACGAATTCATTATTAGCGGAAATGTAACTACCCTTACAAATACTATGCTTGAAGTTGATAACGGTGGAGTATTTATTGCTGAAAACAACATGGGTGTAAGCGGAATAGTACACCTAACCGGTGGCAATATTGATGTGCAAAATAATTTATCCATCAACTCGTCTGGAATAGTAACTATCGATGATGGTACTTTTATGGTGTCGAAACCAACAGGAGATGAATTTCAATATTTTGATGGTACTTGTGAAATAAATGGTGGATTTCTTGAGATAACCTATAATGGTTTACGAATTAATACTGGTGGACTGATAACTATGTCAGGTGGTGAAATCGGATTGGGATATACATTTAATGCAAGTGAACCAAATAGTTTTCAACCGACTGGTGGCACAGTAAAAATGAAAGGTTCAGGATTTTCATCCATTCTCATGGATGCCTCAAATTACTTCCATGATTTGATCATTAATAAGCCCTCCACACAATATATGAACATAACTCAACCAATACTTGTAAATAATGATTTTAATGTTTCTACCGGCAAGTTTCAAACAAATGGAAATGATTTAACCGTAATGGCTAATCTTTCTATTGGCTCTGCAGGTCAACTTGACCCAGATGATGGGAATGTTTACATAGGTGGAGATTGGCAGAATAATGGAGGTGGTTTGGGCTATTTACAAGGAAACAGTAAAGTTAGCTTTTTTGGTAACGATGGTTCACATTTACTAAATAATGAATTCTTTTATAACCTGGAAGTAGATAAAATTGGTCAATACACTTATCTCTTCATTGATAGTGCCATTACATGTAATGTAATTAATAATGTTGAAATAATTGGTGCCTCACTTCGAACCAGGGAATTAGCAACTTTAAATATCGATGGAGACCTGATTATTAATGACAATACAAATTTGTTTGGAGCTACTTCTTCAGATTCCTACATTAACATTTCTGGCAATTGGATAAATCATAATATATCGGGTTATCCATGGGCTTATGGCTTCTATCCTGGTAAGTCCACTGTCACATTTGAAGGAGATGGCGATAATTTTGTTTATTGTGATTATGGATTGCAGGAATTCCACAATCTAAATATTGATAAAACATTAAATTCTTTCTATCCTATTACAGATATTTCGGTTACCAATGATTTAACCATTACCAATGGAACCTGGGGAATGGACTATTCGGGATACAATTTTACTTTTTACGGAGATATAACCATTGAGGCAACAGGATTATTTGATGACAATACATGCAATGTAACTATTGCCGGCACAGAAGATCAGCAGTTTATCAATAACAATGGAAGCCCAACAGAATTTAACAATCTGAATATTGACATGGGTATTGTGGCTGGTGAAAATTTACCTGTATTCCTGATCATTGGAGATTTGCATTGTGCAGGAAACATTGTTGTGGATACCGGTATTTTCTTCATCAACTCAAATACAGTGGAATGTGAAGGTAATTTTCTTATTAACGATTTTGGGAAAGTATCTGCACCAAACCTATCGACAATTGCAATGGGCGCAGGTAGCATGATAAACGTTGAGGGAGAATTACAAATGTATGGTGATGGAACTAACAATCCTAAAGTAACTGCGATTACTGGCAATTACGAATTCAACATTATGAATAGTGGGCTGCTATCAACAGCTCAGGCCATTTATGAATACATGAACATTGAAGGGGTTAACATTTATGATAATGGATTGGTATACGGAACAAATGCCTTAAGCAATTGCATATTCAGAAATGGTGAATCAGGTGGGACGCTCCTACAGATAAACAATGATCAGGATCTGGTTATTAATGGGGCTGAATTTCCAACCAATACATGGGGTGGATCATATAATGTTGCAAAATACCAGGATCAGGGATCTATTTCATTCACAAATGAAACAGGTGATTTTGCAGGAGCAGGGGATGAATATGATCCATATAACCGAATTGATTGGGCAAGTTCAGTAGCAGGAATATGGACCGGTGCTGTAAACCATTCATGGAATACGGTGGGTAACTGGCAAAATGACCTGAAACCAACAGCATCTGATGATGTATATATCCCGGCAGGCACACCCAATGATCCATGGGTGGCAACAACGGATCAGGAGTGCAATAATTTAACGATTGAAACTGGGGCAATCTTACGTGTATATGATGAAATACTTACGGTTCATGGGGATATGATCATTTATGGAGAATTACGAATGGATAATGCTGCAGGTGTATTAAATGTAGGTGATTGGTTTGGAGAAATAATTAGTTGGGAAGCAGGTTCCACAGATATCATCAATAGTGGTACTATTAATGTTTTTGGTGATTGGTATTTTAAAAACGGGACAGATGCCCAGCTAGGTACAGGTAACACTGTCAATTTCTATGGTACCAACCGTTCATACATATATTGTGATGATGATGATGCAGAGTTTGGAAACCTTGAGATTAACAAGACAGGAGTTCCTAAAGATTTTGTGCATGTACCTTCAGGTAATTCGGTCAGGGTGGCAGAAGATTTTAATGTTTACAGTGGTACTTTTGAGTTGAATCCGGGTTCTTCTCTGAATGTAGGCAATGAATTAAACATCCAGAATGGAGGAACATTAAGTGCTATCGGGACAGCATTTGATATTATCGTTATATCCGGCGATCCTTCATATGGAATTTTTGAAGTGGCCAGTGGAGGTACTATTAGTACAGAATATACTTATTTCGAATATTTTGAAGGTGCAGGTGTCTTCGTTGCATCTGGTGCTACAGTTGATCCGGCACATCCATTCGATCACTGTATTTTCCAACATGGTACAGTGGGAGGTTCATTACTTACCATAAATAATAATCAGGTGTTAACTATTAATAAAGTCATTTTCCCGCCTGATGGTTGGAACAATAATAATAGGGTTGCTAAAACATTAAACCAGGGTCATATAACATTTACCAGTGCCATGGGAGGATATGTAGGAGATAATTACGAAAATGATCCTTTTGATTTAATTGAATGGCCAGGTGTGGTAGCAGGCATTTGGAATGGTCAGGATAATCAGGACTGGGATAATGAAGCAAACTGGGATTATTATTTAAAACCCACTACAAATGACGATGTGACTATCCCAACTGGCTGCACCCATGACCCAAAGGTACATTTAGCCGATCAGGATTGCAATAGTATAATCGTTGAAGCAGGCACAACACTTGAGATTTTTGATCAAACATTGACCGTGGATGACGGCCTAGCAATTTATGGGGAATTGATCATGAACCATTCTTCAGGTGTATTAAATGTTGGGGATTTCAATGGCGATTATTTCATTTGGGAGTCAGGTTCATCATCGGATGTTACTGCGGGAACAATAAACGTCTACGGTGATTGGTATTTTAATAATGGTACTGATGCACAGTTTGGAGGAGCCAATACAGTGGTTTTCTTTGGATCAAATAATTCAGTGATCTATTGTGATGATGCAGATGCCAGTTTTTGCTCAATAATAATCAACAAATCGGCAGATCCAAAGGATAATGTCACAATTCCTGATAACAATATTGTAAGAGTAGCTGAAGATTTCTATATTGGAGATGGGATATTTAATATAGGTGAAGCATCCATTTTTGAAGTCGGAAATGAACTTTATGTAGATAATGGAGGAACTTTAAGTGCCATAGGAACAGCAAGTAACAAAGCTGTTGTAACCGGAACAACGAATTATTGTCTTCTTGAAATTGCAAGTGGAGGAACTATAAGTGCAGAATATACCGAATTTAAGTTTTTGGAAAGCCAGGGATTAGTAGTAAATCCAGGAGCTACAATTGATCCTCTACATCCTTTAAATTATTGTTCTTTTGAGGAGAGTCCTGTTGGAGGAGCCTTGATTCACATAAGCAATAATCAAACATTAACAATTGATGGAGCTATATTCCCACCAAATATCTGGGGAGGAGCTTACAATGTAGCTAAAACATTTGATCAGGGCCAAGTAACATTTACAAATGTCGAGGGGACCTTTGTTGGCGAAGATTTTGAAAATGACCCGTATAACAGGATTGACTGGCCAGGAGTTGTAGCCGGGCTTTGGACAGGTGTAGAAAGTCCAATCTGGAATGATCCTGATAATTGGTCATATAGCCTGAAACCAGATGCAGGAGATGATGTATATATCCCCGCCGGGACTCCTAATGATCCATGGGTATCATCATCTGATCAGGAATGTAATAATATCATCATTGAAACAGGTGCTTCATTAAGAATTTATGATGAGATTCTGACTGTTCATGGTGATATGATAATTAATGGTCATTTAAGAATGGATCATGCGGCTGGTGTATTAAATGCCGGAAGTACATTTGGAGACAAAATTAGTTGGGAAAACGGCTCATCAGAGACTATTGTAAACGGTACTATTAATGTTTATGGTGACTGGTATTTCAAAAGTGGCACCAATGCCCAATTGGGATCAGGAAATACAGTAAATTTTTATGGATCAAACAATTCAACCATTTTTTGCAATGAATCAGATGCTGAGTTTGGCAATGTGACAATAAATAAATATGCATTTCCAAAAAATATTGTAAGCCTATCATCAGGTGATTCAGTGCAGATTGCAGAGGATTTATATATTGGAGATGGAGAGTTGAAATTAAACGAAGGATCAGGATTGTTTGTAGGTAATGAATTCTATGTTGACAATGGTGGTACCCTAACATCTATAGGTTTGCCAAGCCAGGAAGTTAAAATATCAGGTTATCCCAACCACTGTGTTTTTGAAATTGCCAGCGGAGGAACGATTGGTGCCGAATATACCATTTTTGAATTTTTGGAGTACTATGGCGTGGTTGTAAATCCGGGTGCTACAGTTAATCTAACGTATTCTTTTAATAATTGCATTTTCCGCGAAAGTACTCCTTTTGGATCACTGCTGACAATTAACAACTATCAGGATTTAACCATTGATGGTGCTCACTTTGAACCAAATACCTGGAATGGAGACTACAATGTTAGAAAAACTAGTGATCAGGGACATCTTACATTTGTAAATACAACCGGAAACTTTGCAGGTGAGTTCCACGAATACGATTCCTACGATCGTATTGACTGGTACAGACCATGGTATGATGTTAATCTGAAAGTTTTCCTTGAAGGACCTTTTAGTACAATAAATATGGAAACAAACTTATCAAACGTTATTCCTTTGTCTCAGCCATTCAACTCTCCGCCATGGAATTATAACGGCACTGAGTCTGTTTTGGAAATACCGTATAAGACCATTGACTGGGTTTTGGTAGAATTGCGGGATGCAAGCGAGGTTGCATCTGCCGGTTCCGGAACTGTGGTGTCTCGCCGTGCTGGATTTTTAAAGAATAATGGCTATATTCTTGATCTTCAAGGTCCCGAATCACTCCAATTTAATGATTTTATCAATGATGAATTATATGTAGTTATCTGGCATAGAAACCATCTCGGTGTCATTTCAGCTTACTCGCTAATTCAATCAGGTAGTGCATACAATTATGATTTTACCATTTCAGAGGATCAGGCATTTGGGGAAAACGATGGTCATAAAGAGATTGCCCCCGGCATTTGGGGAATGGTAGGCGGAAACGGTAATCCGGATGAAATTGTTGACCTGGGTGATTACAATTTATGGAAAGTAGAAGCAGGTAAAACAGGCTATAAAATGGAAGATTTCAACCTTGATAAACAGGTAAACAATAAAGATAAAAATGACGTATGGTTTGAGAATAGAGGTTTTGAATGTTGGGTACCTTATTAACTCATGAATAATTAAATATAAATTGGCAGGTAACCTTATAATAACCTTTAATTAGGAAAGCACTGATCACCTTCGTTTTTATAGAAGGTGAGGACATCTTCGCAAATTTAATCCAAACAAAAACACCGGAAGAAAAACATTCCGGTGTTTTTGTAATTAATAGAAAATCAGGATATTCGGAAATTCTTAATAAAATCTTTTATAAAATCGCTTGTTATATGGATATATATTTTATATATTTACAGCGTTTTTTGAATAAACCTCAAATTTGAAAAGATGAAAAATATAAAAGTTTTATTTATCGCCTTGTTAATCCCTGCATTTATGATGGCTCAATCGGTTTCGCCGGAAGTAGTTTCTTCTGCAGGAGATTATTTTGAAGGAACCAATGCATCATTGAGTTGGACATTGGGTGAAATTGCCACAGAAACTTACTCCAATGGCACCAATATTTTAACCCAGGGTTTTCAGCAACCCATAACAGTTACCATTGCAGGAATTGATCTGGATGTACTTGTTTATATTGAAGGCTCCTATTCAGGGACTGAAATGACAACCGATCTCAACACAGCCGGAGAGTTGCCTTTGACTCAACCATACAATACATCACCATGGAATTACACAGGAACTGAATCTGTGGGAGCAATTCCAAATGCAGATGTTGTTGACTGGGTAATTGTGGAATTACGCGATGCTGTAGATGCAGCTTCGGCAACAGGAGCGACAAGAATTGCTCAACAAGCAGCCTTTTTGCTAAAAAATGGTTCAGTTGTAGGCTTGGATGGATCATCAACTTTACAGTTTATTTCATCTGTTTCAAATAACTTATTTGTGGTAGTTTGGCACAGAAACCACTTAGGTGTACTTTCAGCAAGTCCTGTAACAGGAACCGGTGGAATGTATTCATACGATTTTTCAACAAGTTTGTCACAAGCACATGGAGGAGGCGCAGGTTATAAGCTTATTGCCACTTCCGTTTACGGTATGCCCGGAGGGGATTTTGATGGCGATGGTGATATAGACAATGATGATAAAGCAGCATGGACTACCAATGCGGGTTCAATGGGCTACCAATCATCTGATTTTACTTTAGATAACCAGATTGACAACAAGGACAAAAATGATGTTTGGGTAGAGAACACCAGTTTAGAAAGTCAAGTGCCTGAATAATACAGTATACACATAAAGATAAAAATTGAGCCCGGTTAAATTAGCCGGGTTTTTTATTCTATCTAAATAAATTCTGGTTTATCCTACATAACAAAACATTACCCATTCTTAATTCTGAGATTCATGCTCCCTAAACTTTTTTTGTTAAATTTCATATAAATATGCAAAATAATATATATGTTTACAGTCTGAAAATAATCTCTAAATATTAAAGATGAAAAGAATAATTTATCTTCTTTTGTTCCTGATCCCTTTAATTGTTTCTTCCCAGCAATTATCAACAGATGCAGATCCAGAGACCGGTGATAATTCAGATTACACTTTTTACCTCAAGCTGAATCTGTTTCTGGAAGGACCCATCAAAGGTGTTAACATGAAAACCGACCTGAACAAAGCTGGGCAAATTCCTCTATCGCAACCATATAATGTTCCACCATGGAATCATGACGGAGGGGAATTGGTTGATACAATGCCAAATGGCAACATTGTGGATTGGGTATTGGTAGAACTCCGGAATGCAACAAGTCCGGGTGCAGCAACTTCAGTAACTGCATTCGCAACACAGGCAGCTTTTCTGCTCAATAGCGGACAGGTTGTAGGGAGCGATGGATTTAGCATGCTTGTTTTTGATACGACCTACACATGATGCATGTATGTCGTAGTCTGGCACCGTAATCATATGGGAATTCTGTCAGGGTATAATTTGACCAACAATGGCAATAACCTTTTCAGTTATGACTTCTCAACCGATTCAAGCCAGATTTACGGAGGACCACTGGGATGCAAAGAAGTTGCACCAGGTATTTGGGGAATGGCATCAGGAGATGCAAATGGTGATGGAGATATTGATACACATGATAAATTAATCTGGGAAACAGAAGCAGGAACTTTGGGTTATAAGCCCTCGGATTTTAACATGAACGAACAAGTGGATAATTTAGATAAAGATAGTGAATTTATAGAAAATATGTACTTGAGCAGCTATGTACCGGATTAAACATCAGCTTACTTTTTCTTCTTATCTATTAGCCGACAATTAATTCAATATTACAGGTAAATTCATACTTTTGCCCTGTAAATATTTTTAACATGAAGAAGTTATTATTATCAGCTATCATCTTTTTTACATTATTAAGTTACAGCCAGGAATATTCCGTTAAAATCAAAGTTTCAGGTTTTCCTGAAAAAGAAGTTTACCTCGCTAATTTTTATGGCGACAAAAACACCTTGATAGACACCGCTTTGCCGGATCAGGATGGAACTTTATTGTTCAAAATGAAACCTGAATATTACCCAGGCATGTACAGAATATTCCTGGAGCAGGAAACATTTTTCGATATTATATATAACAACGAAGATATTGAAATTACGACTGATGCAAATTATCTTTACGATAGTTTGAAAGTGATAAAATCGGAAGAAAACAAAGTGTATTATAAATTTTTAAGAGCGCTGAATGAATATCGTTTGAAATTTGAATTACTCTCTCCCCTCAATGATTTTTACCCACGTTCAGATACATTTTTTCACGACGCACGTGCAAAATACATTGGCATACAGGCTGATGTACAACTTCACATAAATGAAATGGTAGCTCAATATCCGGATGCGTGGGCAACAAAGATCATTCATTTGAAAAGGCCTATGTTTTACGACCCTTCACTGGATGAATATGGCAGGCGGGAATATACCATTGAGCATTATTTCGATAATGTTGAATTTACTGATGTTGACCTGATCCGAAGCAATGTTTATACTACCATAGCCATTGAATACATGTCGTTATACAGCAATCCGAACCTGACACAAGAATTGCTTGAAGAGGAATTCATCAAAGCCGTTGATATAATTATGTTTGAAGCTATTGATAATAGCATTATTTATGAATTTATCGTTGATTACCTCGTAGGTGGATTTGAACGCTTTCATTTTGATAAGGTGTTGGATTACATAGCTGAGACCTATTCGCCTGAACAATGTGAAAACGAAGAACGAAAAACAGACCTTCAGACTCGTCTTAAAAAATATGCTGAATTATCTGTGGGAAAAAAAGCGCCTGAATTTGCAATCACGGATATAAACGGAACAGAACTAAACCTGAAAGATATAAAATCAGATTATACACTGCTCCTTTTCTGGGCCAGTTGGTGCTCCCATTGCGCTGAATCATTACCAAAAATCCATGACATTTTTACCGGTACGGAAAGAAAAGATCTGGAGATCCTCGCTATTTCATTAGATACGGAAAAAGAAGAATGGGCCAATGCTGTTGAGCAACTGAAGTTCACCTGGACAAACTGCTCCGAGTTAAAAGGATGGGACAGCAAAGTAGCCATTGATTATAATGTTTATGCAACTCCTACCATGTTTCTGCTCGACAAGAAAAAAAATATCCTGGCTAAACCGATTACCTTTAATGAATTAAAAGCTGCGTTGAAAAAGGAAAAAATCGTTGAGTAATACAAAAATCGACCTAATCAAACTCTGCTCTTTCGGATATATAGTGGGCTATAGAATGTGATAACCCGAGAGCATTAACCGGGAATTTTCCTCCTTACATGAGATGGCTACACCAAAAATCCCCAAATTATTTCCATCCGGTTTACCCTCCGTGTTTGCTATAAATAAAATCCTTATAAATTGGAAAAATCACTTATACAGGTAAAAGGAAGGATTGTCTTTTGTATTGGCCAAATCATAAATTTGAACGAGGAGTAATTTTTTATCATCCGTTAAAAAAGCTTATATTTGAACAATCAAAATAAAACATGAAAGCATGAATATAAAAGTAAAAGAAAAAGACATCAATACCTACAACAATGTTTTCGAAGAAAAAGACCAAGTAAAAAGATCTGAGCAGGCACAATTGGCAACTGATAATTATTACACGTTAATTACAAAGTTTTACGAAAAGGGGTGGGGACAATCCTTTTCACTTTGCACCAAGATATAAGGGTGAAAGTTTCGAAGACAGTATAAAAAGGCACGAATCTTTCTTGGTATTAAAGCTGGGATTAACTTCAAATGATAAAGTTCTTGATGTCGGTTGCGGAATAATGGGACCAGCAAGAAATATCGCTCGCATTTCTGGTGCAAAAATTATTGGACTAACCATTAATCAATACCAAGTTGATAGGTGCGAAGAACTTAATAACGCATCAAGTGTTAGTCATTTATTGAATGTACAACAGGGAGACTTTATAAAAATGTCATTTCCGGAGAATTCGTTTGACAAGATGTTTGCAATAGAGGCCTTATGTCATGCACCAAATTTAAAAGGTGTTTATGAACAAATGTATAGTCGATTAAAACCTGGAGGGAGAGCATGTTTCTATCAATGGGCAATGACAGATAAATATGACCCATCAAACTCAGAGCATATAAAAGCCATAGAGATGATTGAATATGGCAATAGCATATGTCAATTGAAAACAATAGATGAAATAGACAACACTCTGCAGGAATCGCCTTTGACCGTGATAGAGACAATTGATCTTGCTGTTGCAGACTCTGAAAATGATGTGCCGTGGTATAGCACTCTGCAAAGCGGATGGTCATTATCCCAAATACGACATACAAAAATCAGCAGAACGCTTGTCGGGAAAATACTACAAACCTTTGAGACATTGCGCATACTACCTAAAGGAATAAGTAATACTCAAAAAGTTTTGCTAGTAGCTGCTGATGGCTTAGTAAAAGGTGGCAAGCTAGGAATTTTTACTCCGATGTATCTAGTTGTGGTTGAGAAGCAATTGCAACAATCGTAATTTACATCTACCCTCTGCTCTTTCGGATTTAGGGTAGGCTATGCCTGATTTCATTGATCAAGCAAAGTATTCACCAGTTCCGGTACACCTTCTCTGGCAGTTTTTTTGATGACCTCAAGATTTGACACACCACTTACCTGGAAAGCTTTAGGATCAACATAATATTTTGGTATATCCTGATTGGCATAAATAATAAGGCTGGCTGCAGGGTATACCACCATAGATGTTCCGATGACGATAAAAATATTAGCAGTGGAACATATCTCTGCTGCCGGCTCGATCATGGGCACAGCTTCACCAAACCAAACGATATGAGGCCTTAACTGTGAACCTTTTTCACATTTGTCTCCCATTTTTAATTCCCAGTGATCAAGTTCATAAACAAGGTTCGGATCTGCAGTGCTGCGTGCCTTTTTAATCTCGCCATGCAGGTGAAGTATGTTTTTAGAACCGGCTCTTTCATGCAGGTCGTCTACATTCTGTGTGATAATCTGAACATCATATTTTTCCTCGAGCCTGACCAAAGCTATATGACCCTCATTTGGTTCTGCTTCCCAAACAATTTTTCGGCGCCAGTTATAAAATTCCTGTACAAGTTCTGGATTTTTTGCCCATGCCTGTGGACTGGCCAGGTCTTCAAACCTGTATTTATTCCAAAGTCCATCACCATCGCGAAATGTCTGAATACCGCTTTCAGCACTTACTCCAGCACCTGTTAAAACAACTATTCTTTTCATACAACTTCTTTTTCAAAGATCGAAGGTACAAAAAAAGGCATCCCGCAGGATACCTCTTCTTAATATAAATTAAACAACCACCCTAAAAGGGGTAGATTTGAATTGCACCCAGAAGGTGTTATAGAAGTAACGAACAATGGAATGATGGAAAGGTGGAAAGGTGGAATAATGGAAATCTTTTATTCAAAAAATTAATGGGGAAAAATTCCAATATTCCATTATTCCGCCGAAGGCGTGCCTTTGGCACACTATTCCAAAAATCTAACATGTAAAACCATCGAATAAAATAACCACCATCAAAAAAGATGGATTTCCATATTATATATACAAGAATTATTAGAACAATTTCATGTTGTCCAAAACTTTCATCACTTTTTTAACAGCAACTGCTGATTCGCTCAACAATTTTTTCTCGTCTTTATTCAGGTTTATTTTAATGATACTTTCAATCCCTGTTTTACCCAGCTTTACCGGAACACCCATATAGATGTCTTTGAGGCCATATTCACCTTGCAACCAGGCACAAACAGGGAATATCCTTTTTTGGTCATCCACAATGGCTTCAACCATTTGAGCGGCAGCAGCGCCCGGTGCGTACCATGCAGAAGTCCCCATGAGGTTTACCAACTCACCACCGCCAAAACGTGTACGTTCTACTATTTTATCGATTTCATCCGGACCTAATAATTCCGAGATCGGAATACCATTTACCGAGGTATAGCGCGGTAATGGAACCATGGTATCTCCATGTCCGCCAAGTGAAAGTGACAAGATATCTTTTGGAGAACATTCAAGTGCACTGGCAATAAAAGCACGGTAACGGGCTGTATCTAACTCACCTGCCATACCAAATACTTTTGTAGATGGTTTATTGGAAGCGAGGTATGCACAATAGGTCATCACATCAAGTGGGTTAGAAACGATAATGATGACGGCATCCGGTGAATATTTTATAACTTTCTCTGTAACTTCCTTTACGATACCGGCATTGGTTTTTATTAAATCATCCCGCGACATACCAGGCTTACGCGGTACACCTGAAGTAATTACAACTACACCTGAACCCTTGGTTCTTAAGTAGTCGTTCGTGACACCAACAACCCGTGTGTTAAAATTCAGAATTGATGATGTTTGCCAGATGTCAAGGGCTTTTCCTTCAGCTACGCCTTCTTTTATATCTACCAAAATCACTTCACGCGCCATGTCTCTCTGAGCAATCACGTTTGCACATGTGGCGCCTACATTTCCGGCACCTATTACGGTAATTTTATCCATAGTACATTTAATTTTTTTGTTAGTTGTTCGTTTACTCATATTCAGAATAGAATGACAAAAATAGGTGATAACAGTTATTTATCAAAGTATTTCGTACAAATGTTGCAATTTATATATGACAAAAATTCTAAATGACTGAAATTTATCAGGTTAATTGGTAAATTGGTTCCTTCTCCGCAGAAGTTTCTAAGGACGCTGTGAATTAGTTGAATTGCCTGCCCATCCGAAACGAAGTGAAGGCGGGGTTAAATCGGTTGGATTGGTTAAATGTTTAAGGAAGGAATTTTTATTAATATTTATCCAATAATTGTT
>Ga0255368_10259_pt1 | contig 13045 bp, 14 predicted proteins | sample ANMaggSeSYBR01E6_FD_182094 | JGI IMG/M metagenome (GOLD analysis project Ga0255368, IMG submission 182094) | Sediment cell enrichment communities from methane seep in Santa Monica Basin, California, United Staets - ANME aggregate JGI... | ecosystem: Environmental > Aquatic > Marine > Cold seeps >...
CACAGGGCGGAATCAGGATTATCAGGACAAAACAGGACGTACCGATCAGCGAAGCACTGGCCGACGTGCATAAGCATATCGACCGGGCCAAGGGTTGTATTCTGGCCAGCGATTATGATTTTCCCGGGCGTTATTCGCGATGGGACATTGGCTTTATCGATCCGCCGCTTGAGATGATTAGTCGTGCCCGCGATTTCACTTTCCGGGCATTGAACGAGCGTGGAAAAATCATGCTTACTATGTTGGCGCCGGCTGTTACCGAAAGCGAACACGTGGAAAATTACGACATCACCGATCAGGAAATTACCGGCAAGGTAATACCTATGCCCGACGATTTCCCGGAGGAGCTTAGAAGTAAGCAGCCGAGTATTTTTTCGATACTGCGTGCGATTTGCCGGCTGATGGCCTGTGATGACGAGTATTTGACTATGTTTGGCGCTTTTGGCTATGATCTGGTCTTCCAGTTCGAGCCTGTAGAGTTCAGGCACGACCGTAGTGATACCGGCCCTGACTGTCATTTGTTTCTGCCGGACCGTATAGGCGCTATTGATCATCAGAAGCAGACTGCTTTTACTTTGTCTTATGAATTCATCGGACCCGGCGGCGAGACCACCGAGGGCGTTCCTGTTACCGGCCAACGGCGGGAAATGCCGCGTAGCATCACTTCGCGGAAATTCTCAAGAACTGGTGGCATCGAGGCCGAATACGCCGCCAAGGGTGAAAAGATTCGTGAAGGCTGTCGGCAGGGCGATTTTTTCGAAGTTGTGCTTTCGCAGGAGTTTCAGGTGAAATGCGGTTATTTCCCTTCGGAGATTTTCGCTCGGTTACGCAAGAACAACCCCAGTCCTTATGACTTTTTGATTAACCTGGGCGACGAACAGCTTATCGGCGCTTCGCCGGAGATGTTCGTCCGGGTGGACAGCCGTGAGGTCGAGACTTGTCCTATTAGTGGCACAGCCAGACGGGGCGGCTCGCCTATGGAGGATGCCGAACAGATAAGAGCCTTATTGGACAGTAAAAAAGACGAATCGGAACTGACGATGTGTACTGACGTCGATCGCAACGACAAATCGCGGGTATGCGTGCCCGGCTCGGTGCAATTGGTGGGAAGACGAATGGTCGAAAGTTATTCGAAGCTTTTTCATACAGTCGATCACGTCAAGGGCGCCTTATTGGACGATTGCGACATCTTCGATGCTTTTCTTACCCACATGTGGGCTTGTACACTTACAGGCGCGCCCAAACCGGTTGCTATGCAGACCATTGAAAACCTCGAAAACAGTTCCCGTCGTTGGTATGGCGGCTGCGTGGGTTTCTTTACATTCAGTGGCCAATTGAATACCGGCATTACTATTCGCACTGTGCATTTGCGGGACGGGCTTGCTTCTGTCCGTGCGGGCGCGACATTGCTTTACGATTCGATACCGGAGGAAGAGGAAGAAGAAAATCGCGTTAATGCAGCGGCGCTTATTCAGGCTGTTACTACCAGGGATTACGAATAAACGCCGCCGGACACAATGTATCTGAAAGTCAAGAAGGGCAAACGTATCTTATTTGTCGATAACCAGGACAGTTTCGTCCACACGTTAGCTAATTACGTTCGGCAGATGGGTGTTGAGGTGATCACCTTGCGAAAGGGATTTGCGGAGGAAAGGTTGGACGAACTCGAACCTGACCTTGTCTTTATTTCGCCTGGGCCGGGCACCCCGGAAAAAATGGGTGTTCCTTCTCTGGTCGATCAGGCTGTGAGGCGAAATCTGCCTGTCTTCGGCGTCTGCCTGGGCCATCAGGGCATCGCCCAGCATTTCGGAGCAGAGTTAGGCGTTATGCCGGAACCAAAACACGGCAAGGATTCATTGGTCAGCCACAATCAAAAGGGAATATTCGAGAATGTCCCGAACCCGTTTTCGGCCGGTCGTTATCACAGTCTTTACGTCAAGAAGGAGGGACTACCCGACTGCCTTGAAATAACCGCTGAAACTGATGACGGATTCATTATGGCATTGGCTCACAGGGAATTGCCCATCGCTTCGGTACAGTTTCATCCCGAATCAATTTTAACCTTGCAGGACAACATCGGCCTGAAGATAATCGCCAATGTAATAGATTTGCTGGTATAATAATCTGTGGCCAAAACTAAGCATACTCTATATATCAAAACGGGAGCGAATTATGTTACGTGAAATAACGGAAAAAATCTTACGGAAGGAAGACGCCACCTTTGAGGAGGCCCACCAGGCGATCAATAACATCTTGAACGGCCAATGTGAGCCGGTCCCCATCGCTGCCCTTCTGACTGCCCTCGCGGCCAAGGGCGAGACTGCCCAGGAAATGGCCGGGATGGCCCGTGCCCTGCGTGATCACGCCGTGCCCGTGCGGCCAAAGGCTGCCCCGCTGGTTGATATTGTAGGCACCGGCGGCGATGGCCAATCGACTTTCAACATCAGCACTACCGCGGCTTTGGTTACAGCAGGTGCCGGCATAGCTGTCGCCAAACATGGCAACCGCGCCATTACCAGTAAATGTGGCTCGGCCGATGTGCTGGCGGAACTGGGCGTCAAAATCGATGCCGCCCCGGAGGTAATCGAACGTTGTATCGACGAGGCTGGTATTGGTTTTATGTTTGCTCCGAACCACCACCCGGCAATGAAATACGTTCAGCCCATCCGCAAGGCATTGGGCTTTCGTACCGCGTTTAATATTCTTGGTCCGTTGGCCAACCCGGCAAGCGTACCCATCCAGATTACCGGCGTTGCCAAGCCGTATTTGCTGGAGGTAATGGCCGAGGTTCTTAAGCTGCTTGGCGTACAGCGTGCGATGGTGGTGCATGGTGACGGGCTGGACGAATTCACTACTTGCGGGCCTACCGATGTCGCTGAACTGCGCGATGGCCGAATCAGCAGACACACTTTGGACTATAGTGATTATGGTTTTGCCGAGGCGAAGGTAAGCGATTTAGCCGGCGGCTCATTGACCGACAACGTCGCTATTACTCGCGGCATTATTGAAGGCAAAGACACCGGCCCTCGTTGTGACGTGGTGCTTTTTACCGCTGCCGCTGCGATTATGATTGCCGACAAGGCGCCCGGCCTGGCTGAAGGTATCGCCCTGGCACGGGAGAGCATCAATTCCGGCAAAGCCGCCCAGGCCCTGAATAAGCTAATTGAAATTTCCAATTCATAGTTTTTTGTAGGATGGGCTTTTAGCCCATACGGTAATTTCTGGAAAAGACACATTGACAGCTAAAATAAAAATTTGTGGTATAACCAACCAACCGGACGCGCAGCTTGCCGTGGAACTGGGCGCCGACCTTTTGGGTTTCAATTTCTATCGGCCCAGTCCCCGTTATATCGCCCCTGCCGCTGCCGCCGAGATTATCGGCAGCCTGCCGCGCGGCCCGGAAATAGTGGGTTTATTTGTCAACGCTGAACCTGAATTCATTCGGGATGTGCTGAACCATTGTCCGCTGACTATGGTACAATTGCATGGCGATGAAAGTAATGCTGATTGCCGGGCGGTTGCGCAGCCTGGGATAGAGGTTATCAAGGCAATTCGAATCCGCAAACCGGACGATGTTAAACAGGCCGAAAATTTCGACACTGAGCTGATACTGCTGGACGCCTTTCGTGAAGACCTTTACGGCGGCACGGGAGAGAGCTTCAACTGGAACTGGATTACGTCTGTACCGAACAAGAGGATTTTCCTTGCCGGCGGCATCGACCCTGATAATATAAAAGCGGCTTTGAATGTGGGGACCTATGGCGTCGATCTTTGCAGCGGTGTCGAAAAGCAACCGGGAATAAAAGATCATCCCAGGTTGAGATTACTATTCGAAAGAATCGCAGAATAATTCCAACATTAACACATGACCAACAAAGATATATTACTTTTCGGCGGCTGGGTGGCAGCGTCTGTCCAGCAGGACAGGCGATGGCGATTTTCCATTATTCGAGCCTCTTTTAAAGTGGGAGGCACACTCCGTGTGGCGATCTTATTCGTCATTGGGATTTCGTTATTGATTCCTCATTCTAATTTCCTAATTCGTCATTAGTTCTTTTTCTCAAGTGAGTACATGACCAACAAAGGCATATTACTTTTCGGCGGCACGTTCGACCCGATCCATAATGGCCATCTTATTATCGCCAGATCGGCGGCGGAGAAGCTCCGCGTGGAAAGGGTGGTGCTGATACCATCGGCCAATCCGCCGCACAAGAACCATTCTTCTCTTACTCCGATCCGACATCGATTGGCAATGACGCGGCTTGCCGCGGCTGGTAGCGAACTTTTCGAGGTCTCTGATTGCGAACTGAACCGTCCCGGCCCAAGTTTCACTCTTGACACAGTGCGACACTTTCGTGAACAGAACGGCCCGAACGTTCCTTTGTACTGGCTCGTCGGTGGTGATACGATTAAGGAGCTTGCCTGTTGGTATAAAGTGGAGCAATTGGTTGATGAATGTACTATCGTAACCGCCGGCCGACCGGGCTGTGATATGGAAGTTGACTTCGGTGTTTTTCGCGGCAAACTCAGTGATGAGCAGATTGCCCGGCTAAAACAATTTATCCTCGAAACCCCTCTCGTCGATATCTCCGCTACCCAAATCCGTAGCCGTGTTCGCCACGACCTGACCATCAGCGACCTGACCCCCCCTGCCGTCCGGGACTATATCATCGAGAACAAACTATACAAAACTTAACGGGCGACCTAAAGGTCTCCGGTACCTTTTTTCTTCTCACCACCCACAACTCACAACTTTCTTTTCTTCGTGCCTTCGTGGCAACAATTTTTTCTGTTTTTTTCTCGCTGTAACAACCCATTTTCATCTGCGAAAATCCGCGAAATCTGCGGATTATCTTCTTCTCTTTTCTTTTCTTCTTCGTGCTCTTCGTTTCTTCGTGGTCAAACTCTCTTCTGTTATATTTTTTTTTCTTCTTCGCTACCTTCGTTATCTTCTGTTCAAAATATTTTTCTGTATTCTTTTCTTCTTTAGTCTTGTAGGGTGGGGTCTTACCCCACGCGGTATTCACTCTTCCAACCGTTCCATCCTTCTCACTTTTCTAACCTTCCCTCGTCCCCCCTTTTCCTCGTTTTCTCGTTTTCTCGTTTTCTCGTTTTCTCGTTTTCTCGTTTTCTTACAAACGCTTGACATTTCAGCTTTTGTCGGTATAGTTTTTGATAAATGATTAAGATAACCTTACCAGACAGCAGCGTATTGGATTTTGACAGTCCCGTAACGGGCCGGCAGATTGCCGAAAGAATTGGCTCCCGGTTGGCCCGGGGCGCCTTGGCCGTGCGGATTGACGGCCGGCTTTGCGACCTGGCCACGACAATCGAGAGCGACGCCACCGTCGAAATCCTCACTTCTAAAAGCGATCCTGACGCGAGTCTTGAGCTTATACGTCATAGTTGTGCTCATATAATGGCTGAAGCGATCTGCAATCTTTTTCCTGACACTAAATTGGTTTATGGCCCTACTGTTGAGAACGGCTTTTATTACGACATTGATCTGGACAGGCCCATTACCCCGGACGATTTTTCGGCTATTGAGGAGGAAATGGGGAGAATCGTCGCTTCTGACAAACCTTTTGCGCGTTATGAGTTACCTCGCGACGAGGCGATGGATAAGCTCCAGGCCGAGGGCAATCGCTACAAGATAGACAATGCCAAGCGGGCCAAGTCGGACACGCTCAGTTTTTACGTTACCGGCTCACAGGAGAATAACAGCTTTGAGGACCTGTGTTTAGGCCCTCACATACCCAGTACCGGCCATGCCGAGGCATTTAAGATGATGAGTGTGGCAGGGGCGTATTTTCATGGCGATTCCAGCGAGAAAATGCTGCAACGTATTTATGGAACAGCATTTACGACACGGAAAAAACTGAATGTTTATCTTCATCAACTTGAGGAGGCCAAAAAACGTGATCATCGCCTTATAGGAAAGCAACTGGACCTTTTTCATTTTGACGAAAATGGACCGGGTTTTCCATTTTTACATCCGAAAGGGATGATAATCTGGAACGAATTACTGAAATTCTGGCATGAGCTACACAACAGAGCCGGCTATCAGGAAATCCGCACACCTATCATTTTGAATGAAAAATTATGGCATCAGAGCGGCCATTGGGACAATTACAAAGAAAACATGTATTTTACTGACATCGACGAGGTAAGATACGCCATCAAGCCGATGAACTGTCCCGGCGGATGCCTGGTTTATAAATCAAGGCCGCATTCCTATCGCGAACTACCGATGCGAATCGCGGAACTGGGGATCGTACACCGACACGAGGCAAGCGGAGTCCTGCACGGACTGATGAGACTCCGCCAATTCACCCAGGACGATGCCCATATTTATTGCACCCCGGAACAGATCGAACAGGAAGTAATCGGCGTAATTGATTTGATATTCGAGACTTATGAGGCTTTTGGCCTGACCGACTGCCGCCTGGAACTCTCGACCATGCCTGAAAAACGTATCGGCTCAGAGCAGATGTGGGACAAAGCCACTAACGCACTCAAAGACGCGTTGGCCGCGAAGGACGTGAAATATTCCATAAATCCCGGCGACGGAGCGTTTTACGGGCCAAAAATAGATTTTCATATTCGAGATTGCCTGCAAAGATCCTGGCAACTGGGCACTATCCAATTGGACTTTTCAATGCCGGAAAGACTCGATCTGAATTACATAGATCGGGATAATACCGAAAAACGGCCCGTGATGATACATCGGGTGGTATTAGGGGCGATGGAACGGTTTTTGGGAATCATTATTGAGCATTACGCGGGGGCGTTTCCGTTATGGCTGGCTCCGGAACAGGCTCGAATCCTGCCAATCAGCGAAAAAAGCGACGAATATGCAAAAAGCGTATTTAATCGCTTGCAAAAAACAGGATTACGCTGTATTATCGACACGGCGGATGATAAAATAAACGCCAAGATTAAGCGTGGCCACAACCAACGACTGCCTTATATGTTGGTTGTTGGGCCGCAGGAACAACAAAACGACACTGTGAATGTCCGCATAAGGGGACAGAAAGAGCAGTGCGTGGTAAAAGTCGATCAGTTCGCGGACCACGCAAAGCAGGAAGCAGCGGAAAGATCCCTGCATCTTACACTAACCGATAGTCGGAACGTGTAAGTGTACGATTATCCGCTTGGTACGACAACAGAAAGGTCTGGTGAGAGCCTATAGCCGCAAAAGCCCTACGCGTTAATGAACGGATCCGTGTTCCGAAAATTCGACTGATTGACACAAGCAATCAGCAAGTGGGTGTCATCGGCACAGCCGAGGCAATACAGATGGCCCGCGATTCGGGACTTGATCTGGTGGAGGTTTCACCTAACAGTGAGCCGCCGGTGTGCCGTTTAATGGATTACGGCAAGTGGAAATACGACCAGAAAAAAAAGGACCATAAGTCCAAGGTCAAGCAACACAACGTAATTCTCAAAGAGGTACGTTTGCGTCCCAAGACCGACACCCACGACCGAAATTTCAAACTGAAAAAGGCTCGCGAATTCCTGGAAAAAGGCAGTAAAGTACAGTTCACTATGCTTTTTCGCGGACGTGAGATGATTCACCTGGACCGGGCAATGGAAACATTCCAGGGAATAGCCGAACAGATGGAGGATTTGGGTAAAGTGGAAGTACCGGCCAGACGTCAGGGCCGCAGAATGACAATGATCATCACGCCGGCAGCGGCGGCAGGCAAATAGCAAGCAGGGTGGGCCTGGGCTTGCGTGAACGCGACTTCATGTCAAAAATATTGGGTTTTAGAGATTCCCTGAAAAATTAAATTAAAAAACAGAAAGAACAAATGCCAAAGCAAAAAACACATAAAGGATTAGCTAAACGAGTAAAAGTAACCGCACGAGGAAAAATAAAGCGGGGGCGCGCCGGCGGTGGTCATCTGATGAGCAGTAAAACCGGTAAACGCTGCCGCTTTATTAACAAGGCAACGGGTATGTCGCCCGCTATGGCAAAAAAAACACTAACGGCACTGGGCCGATAGGTACCGCGGACGTCTCGTCCGCATTTAAGCATCCCGCCAATATACAAACAGCCGTTGAAACGGTTTTTTTGCGTCGGATGCTGAACAATAAGAGCTTACTTCTCGGCTGACAGCTGCCGCCAGTAAGCGATAATAAAAATGAATCGAGAACCGCTGTTTTCGGCGGTAACTGAAAAGAAAGGAAAGCTGTTATGCCAAGAGTACGTAAAGGTGCCGCGAGGCGTCAATCAAAAAAACGCATTTTCAAAGCCGTTCGAGGTTTTCGCGGTCCCCGCAGTAAGAACTGGCGATTAGCAAAAGAGTCGTTTCTCCGTGCCGGGGCCACCGCGACCAAGGACCGAAAACGGCGCAAACGTGATTTCCGTTCTCTCTGGATTATCCGTGTTTCGGCAGCCTGCGCACAGCGGAATATTCGGTACAGTCAGTTTATCTATGGCCTGAAATTGGCCCAGGTCAGTATCAACCGCAAAATGCTCTCCGAAATGGCAATCCACGACCCGGAAGGGTTCGATCAGGTAGTGGCCGTAGCCAGTAAAGCAATTGAAGCTGCCGCTTGAGAGTGGAGGGTAAAATGAGAATACGGAAAACCCGTTACAGGGGATAGAACAAATGGAGAAAACTACAGGGGTTACGTTTGTAGCGACCGTGTGCGTTGCGGTTCTGATTGCCACAACACAACCGGTAATTGCCGGCATTACTAATGGAAATTTCTATAATGAAGTTAATCCCAATGATAATTTCGGATGGGAAACGGCATCCGGCCAAGTTGATTTCACAGATGGCGACGATGGCCATGCTGTTTTAGTTCAGGGACCTGATGTTTCGCCGCCTGACAGTGTATTGTATCAGTTAGTTACTCTGGAGGACAACGAGAATTGGCTCTCGTTTCATTTATTGATGAATACTGGGCCGCCGCCGGGTGAGACAGACTATTTTTATGCCACGCTCAATGGAACTGTAGTGTGCGACACGTGGTCCAGCAAGGCTATTGTGGTTGATGAATATGGCTACGGCACACGTGAAGAAATAATTACTTTTGATGTTTCCACCTGGGCACGCAGTTCATACGATTTGGTATTTAGATTGAACCACGATCCTATTGATGGTTACACAGAAGTAACTATTGACGGCGTAATGCTGACATCAGGGCCTCCGATTGTTCCCGTGCCGGGTGCGTTGCTGCTCGGCGGATTGGGCAGCGCGTTAGTGGTGCTGCTGAGAAGATATGTCTGATATACTCGAACAGTTTAAGGCAATCGGTGAGAAGGCGTTGGCGGACCTGAAGCAGGTGAGCGATTCGGCAGAGTTGGAAAAGTTTCGTCTCAGGTATCTTTCGCGCAAAGGTGAAGTAACATCGTTATTAGGTCAGTTGGGGGCGCTTCCCAAAGAGATCAAGCCGCAGGCCGGCAAGCTGGCCAATCAAGTCAAAAACAAAGTCAAAAAAGCATTCGATGAGCTGCAAACAGGCCTGAAAAAACAAGACGTCGAAAAGGCTGATAAACCCCTGTTCGATGTAACGCTGCCGGGCGAGCCGACGCGATTGGGCAGCAGCCATGTGATCACACAGACGACAAATGAACTGTTGGAAATCTTCGGGCGGATGGGGTTCGACATCAGCTACGGGCCTGAGGTCGAAGATGAGTTTCATAATTTCGTGGCACTGAATATCGATGAGTCGCACCCTGCCCGCGACCCGCTCGATAATTTCTATATCGACGATCAGACCTTATTGCGGTCGCAGACCTCGACGATCCAGATACGGGTAATGGAAAAACAAAAACCACCCATCCGGATTGTCGCCCCTGGTCGGGTCTTTCGACCGGACAGTGTCGATGCCACCCACATGTATATGTTCCACCAGATCGAAGCTCTTGTGGTCGATGAAGACGTGAGCATGATCGACCTGAAAACGACTATCGACCAGTTCATACACGCCTTTTATGGCCCCGACACGAAGTGGCGATTCCGTCCGAGCTTTTTTCCGTTCACCGAACCGTCAGGCGAAATCGATCTGCTGCTGCACGACAAAAAGGGTAACGAAAACTGGGTCGAGATGGGCGGCTGCGGAATGGTCGATCCGAACGTATTCGAGATTGTCGGGATCGATCCGGAAAAATATACCGGCTGGGCCTTCGGGTTCGGCATCGAACGGCTCGCCATGCGAAAGTACGGCATTACCGATATCCGGCTGTTCACCGAAAACGATCTTCGGTTCCTGAAGCAGTTTTGATTTTATCTGGAATGAGTATTTTCTCGCCTGGCCAGAATAAGCAGTTGTTTGGCCTGCTGAATAGCGGCGGTACGAGCTTCGGCCTGTTCGAGAGTGTCCGACGGCAACACCTGAGCCTCTATAAGTTGCTCTTGCATATCGGCAACTGTAACATCATCGGCGGTCAATGCTCGATGAGTCAAAATAGACACTTCATTATCGCAGATGTGCCCGAACCCACCTTCGATATAATATGTATGCAGATGATCTTCGCTGTCTCGCAGCCGTAAAAGCCCGACACCCAGACTACACAGCATCGGAGCATGGCCGGGCAACACGCCCATCAGCCCGTCATGAACAGGCAGAACCATCTCAAAGGCCCGTACGTCCGCAACTCCGGCAACCGGGGTCAGGATTTGGCAGTGAATTTTAGATGTTTTACCAGGCATTATAAAACCTGTACCGCAGGCATCTCGCCTGCAAACTTTGTAGGGTGGGGTCTTACCCCACGCGGTTTTCTATCCGATGTTCAACTCTTTCTTTATTCAATATTTCTTAATTCGACGTTCGACGTTGAATGTTGAACGTTCGATGTTCAACTTTATCGAAAATTGCTTTAAGCGACTCCTCTATCTATTTTTTCTGCTTTCTTAGCGGCGTCCTCAACGGATCCGACATACAAAAAGGCTTGTTCGGGCAGATGGTCCCATTTACCGTCGCATATCTCCTCGAAACTGCGAACAGTATCTTCGAGACTGGTATAGGTTCCGGGTATTCCGGTGAAAACCTCGGCAACAAGAAACGGCTGTGAGAAAAACCGCTCGATCTTGCGGGCACGAGAGACAATGTTTTTGTCTTCTTCGCTGAGTTCATCTACGCCAAGAATAGCGATAATGTCCTGCAGATCGCGGTATCGCTGAAGAAAAACCTGTACGCGACGAGCTACCCCATAATGTTTCTCGCCGAGGACGTGAGGGTCAAGGATGCGACTGGTTGATCCCAATGGGTCAACAGCGGGGTAGATTCCCTTTTCGGCAATAGATCGCTGAAGATTAACAGTAGAGTCCAGATGCGTAAAAGTAATAGCCGGTGCCGGGTCGGTATAATCGTCGGCAGGCACATAGACAGCCTGAATTGAAGTAACAGCCCCCTTGTCGGAAGATGCGATTCGTTCTTGAAGGTTGCCCATCTCGGTACCAAGGGTAGGCTGATAACCGACAGCAGACGGCATGCGCCCGAGCAGAGCGGAAACTTCTGAGCCTGCCTGCGAAAAACGAAAAATATTATCGATAAACAACAGAGTATCGGCGCCGGTCTGGTCACGGAAATATTCCGCCATAGTCAAAGCTGTCAGCGCAACACGCAGCCTGGCACCGGGCGGTTCGTTCATTTGGCCGAAGACCATGACGGTCTGATCGAGAACACTTTTACCGGTATCACCGATTTTGGCCTCCTGCATCTCCAGCCAGACGTCATTGCCTTCACGCGTCCTCTCGCCCACGCCGGCAAAACACGAAAAGCCTTCGTGGAAACGCGCAAGGCGGGCAATCAGTTCCTGGATAATGACGGTTTTGCCTACGCCTGCGCCGCCGAACAGACCACATTTACCTCCTCGGACTAATGGGCAAAGCAGATCGATGACTTTTATACCGCTCTCGAACATTTCCGTTTTCGGTGAGAGATTAACGAACTCCGGCGGCTCCTGATGAATAGGACGCGTTTCACTGGTATTGACAGGACCGCGTTTATCGATCGGTTCGCCGAGCAGGTTAAAGACACGCCCGAGCGTTTCATTACCAACCGGAACCATCACAGGATTACCGGTATCGATTACTTCCATACCGCGAACCAGCCCATCGGTAGAGCCAAGCGCTACCGCCCGAACCCTGCCGCCGCCCAAATGCTGCTGAACCTCGCCAACCAGATCGATTTTTATCCCATTGATTTCGGTCTGTATCTTCAGCGCATTATAAATGGAGGGGATGTTTTCTTCCTCGAACTCGGCGTCGAAAGTACTGCCTATAACCTGAAAAACTTTACCTGTATTCATTCTGCGCTCCGTGTAATAGTATATGGGTATAAGATATTCGATTCCACTCTCTACTTTTCACACTTTCTTCTACCCGTCCACTCTTCTACCCGTCCACTCTTCTACCCGTTCACTCGTCCACTCTTCTACCCGTTCACTTTACCGCCTCGACTCCGCCGATGATATCGAGCATCGCACTGGTTATATTTGTCTGACGAACACGATTAAACTGTTGTGAAAGGCCCCTGATCATCTGCTCGGCATTATCGGTAGCGGCTTTCATAGCTCTCATTCTTGCTATTTGTTCACTGACGGCCGCGTCATTAAAGCACTGAAACAACTGAGTCTGAATAGCGGTCGGGAGCAATTCGTTTAATATCTCCTCGGCGTTGGGAGTGAACAGATAATCTTCACTGGTAATCCGATGGGCTTTTCGTTCGCGTCGGTGTTCGACTGACGTAAAGGGCAGAATTTCCTTTACCTTCGGATAAAAGCCTGCCGCCGATTCGAAAAATGTATATACGACATTCAGCGAATCGATCTCTTTTTTTGCATCGACGGTAGCCGACAGCAATTTCACAGCCTCGGAACTTCAACAGGCCGACACCTTTTCTGCCTGATACGCGTAACTCGATGATTCGTTTTCTTTTTTCTAATCGTTTGATTAGTTCACCTGCCAGGCGTATTATATTACCGTTATATCCGCCGCACAGACCGCGGTTACTGGTCAGTACCAATACGACATCGCGACGAGATTGCCGATTCCGCTGTAACAGAGGATGCCCTGCCTGGATACCA
>Ga0255368_10260_pt1 | contig 13028 bp, 10 predicted proteins | sample ANMaggSeSYBR01E6_FD_182094 | JGI IMG/M metagenome (GOLD analysis project Ga0255368, IMG submission 182094) | Sediment cell enrichment communities from methane seep in Santa Monica Basin, California, United Staets - ANME aggregate JGI... | ecosystem: Environmental > Aquatic > Marine > Cold seeps >...
TGAAGCTCGCAGAAGTGTCATTACATATTTCTTAAAGGAAAATGATCTTGATAGAAATGCTTTTTTTGGTGGTCAGTCAACAACACCTGATTCGAGGTCCACGCCCGATGTTAAGCTCAATGGGATCGATGAAGGCGGAAAATGGGTGAACATCAAGGCAAAGGTCTTACAATTATGGGACAGTTCCCATGAATCTGTTTCACAGGTAGGGATCATCGGTGATGAAACCGCTACAATAAAGTTCATCAAATGGTCACGTGACACTATCCCTGACGTTGAAGAGGGAAAAAGCTACTATTTCAAGAACGTTGTCAGCAATGAGTGGAATGGAAGATTCGAATTAACTCTTAATAAGAACACTGTGGTAGAAGAGCTCGATGAGGACATTGAGGTCATTTCCTCTCCTATGGCAGGAGCTGGGGATGGGCAGCCTGCTCCAATGGTCAATATTGCTGATATTGCAGAAGATGGAAAATGGGTATCTATCAGAGCAAAGGTCTCTCAGTTATGGGACAATTCCCACGAATCCATATCCCAGGTGGGTTTGGTCGGTGATAGTACTGGTACCATCAAATTCATCAAATGGACAAGTGCAGATCTGCCAGATCTCACTGAGGGGAACAGCTATCTTTTCAATAATGTCGTTGCACAGGAATGGAATGAAAAGTTTTCGGTAACTCTTAACAAGAACAGTTCCATAGAAGAGCTTGATGAGGACATAGAGGTCGCTTCTTCTTCCATAACATTTGCCGGCGCAATGGTGGATGTACAATCAGGTTCAGGATTGATAAAACGTTGTCCTGAGTGCAAAAGAGCACTCACGAAAGGTGCCTGTATGGAGCATGGAAAGGTGGATGGTACGTATGATCTTCGTATCAAGGCAGTTCTTGATGACGGCAACACTGCACAGGAATCGATTCTTAAAAGAGAACTTGCTGAACAGATAAGTGGTATAACTCTGGATGATGCAATTTCCATGGCTGCTGATGCACTTGATCAGGGTGTTGTCCTTGATCAGATGAGGCTAAAATTACTTGGAAAATATTTCACTGTGACTGGCTCTAAGGTCGATAGATACATTCTTGTGGATTCAATCGAACCGCAGGATGGGATGGATATGGAAATGCTTGATGAACTAATTGCAGATGCGGAGATGATCTAAATGGCTGGATACGTTAGGGAAGTTTCAAGGCGCGTTTTTGCACAGGAATTCAGGGAATCCAATCTGACCTTCAAGGATGGGGATGATCAGTATTCTCCACAATATCTGCTGACGCCTACCGGTGCAAAGGTAAATCGCCTTTTCATTGTAGGTACTCTCATAGAAAAAGAGGATATAGGTACGGATTCCGAGTATTGGAGGGGGCGCGTGTCCGATCCAACTGGTTCTTTCATGATCTATGCAGGTCAGTACCAGCCGGAAGCTGCTCAGGCTCTTGCGGAATGTGAAACTCCAGCTTTTGTAGCGATCGTAGGTAAGCCAAGCACTTATACAAATGCTGAGGGCACGGTCTTTACATCAGTAAGACCGGAATCTATCTCAATTGTCGATGTTGACACACGTGATCTTTGGGTTGCAGATACAGCAAGGCGAACTCTTGAGCGTGTCAAGGACCTTGATAATATGGATTCCAATGTTGTCAAAGCAAAAGAGCACTACAATACTGATAAAGACCATTATTCATCAATGGTCAGGGAAGCTTTGAGATCATTGAAAGAAGATCTCTGATATTTAAACAACTGCACATTTTGTGCAGTTCTCCTATTTTTGATATTTATGACCTGTATAATTTGCTAAATGTTAATTATATGCTGAAATTTAGCGATAATGTGATAAATATTCCTAACTGGTAATGTTCAAAATAGAAAATATAAAAGGTAAGGAAGAATAAAACTTCGCTAATTCTAATTTTTATTTATTTTTCTCTAGATTGCGTGAAAACTCGATAAATCCGCATGCATCCCCTTCTATCTCAACTATCCTTGGCAATATTTTACCATCCTTGATATCTATTAATACAACAGATGGGTCTGATTGACGTGGCTTTGTGGGTGAGCCCGGGCATATGAGTATCACATCACTTTTTTCTATCAATGGCCTGTGTATGTGTCCAAATATAAGTACATCAACACCCATCTCAAGGGCCAGATAGCGTAAAGCGGTCGTATCCATAATGGATAGTGATCCTTCATGGACTATCCCCATCTTGATCCCCTCTGCTTCAAAAACAAGTCTTTCAGGCAATATTTGTTTTAATTCAGGACCATCTGAATTACCATATACTGCCTTGAGTTTCCCTGTAGCTGCAAATGCATTATAGCATTCATTTGATGTGAAATCGCCAGCATGGGCAATTATATCGCATTCATCGAGTAATCCTTTGAAAGCAGGGGGTAAGTCCCCTCCCTTGAGATGTGTGTCAGAAATAACAAGTATCTTCATATTTTATCCCTTCATAGAATATCAGCTTTCCCTCACTGAACAGTGAGGTCCACAAGCTCATATTCCAGATTCTCAATTTCCAGTCTGCTCATGATCTGTGGTACTTCTTCATCAATTGCAAGCACGAGAGATGATAATCCGTGGAATGCAGCTTCAACAATTGATTCTTTGGCCCCATACATCACATCTGGTTCCTTGTTTATCTTTTTCAACGCAACAAGGGATTCAACACCAATAACTGCAATAAATGATTTTGAGCTAGCAAGTTTTTCCAGTCTTTCAAGGTCTACATTTCTTGATCCGCCACGTTCACTTCGTGGTATCTTGCAGACGGTTATACTTGCGTTCTCAAGTTCGATCATTCCCAAAAGGTTCGTAACTCCAACATCATCTCCTTTTTCTACAGAAGATATGGTGATGCCGGTTGCACTCGTTGTATTTGTTTTGCTGACGTAAAGTAAACCCTTTCGCATCTGAAGATATACGTCATCCCCTTTTTCAAGGTCTTCATCTGCAATGGCTGTCCATGTGGAAACATGACTAATGATGTCGCTCATGACAAAATTAGCATAGCGTTTCATGTCCGCAGCGCCTTCCAGGACCCATTCAACACCCTTTTTAGTGATCCTGTAACGTACACGGCCATCAGAAAAGATAAATCCTTCCGCGGTAAGTTCTTTTATATATTCAGAAACTGCCTGGGGAGTAACACCGATCTTTTCAGCGATCTCCTTCTGGCGAACATTTGGCTGATGTGCAGCAACTTCTGTAAGTATCTGAAATTTGGTGATACCACTTTTACTTTGAAGAATATCTATCATTCATTTTCCTCATTCATCTTGAGCCTTTGTCCCATGACAGAAAGCTTTGATGATCTTCTGGCCAAAGAACGAATGTATAATGGATTTTTGTTCATAGCACGTGTCAGACTGCTCATGGAATGATTTCCTTTCTCCACAAGTTCCTCCAGCTCGGTTATGAGATCACTGATATCTTCATATTTATTGAAAGTAAGTATTATTATATCGCTCAGATCTTCAAAAGAACACTGGAAGTTCGATTGAACTTTAGAATAGGATGAATGATATTCCTTTTCGGGCATTTTACCGGGTTCTGGCATGTGCCACTGACTTTCAAGAAGGCCACATTTTTTCAGTATGCTAATGCTTTCGGTTGCATCAAATCCCATTTTATCTTCTATATCTCCTTTTGTCAGCCATTCTTCTAAGAGGAGATTGAACACCTGTTTATGTTCTTTTGACTGAAAAGTCTGGAGCAGGGGAACCAGTTCTGAGGGGTCATTTATAATTCGAGTCCTTTTCGGCATTATTATAAACCTCTTATAAGGTAATTTTGGGGGGTTTCGCAGATATTTTACGGGTAAAATCCACTTTTTCATTCACTACGCTTACTCACATATGCAACTTTTACTAAATAAAGGTGTTGTGGGGTTATGCCCTCATTATGCATATTTTAGTGTCTTATGCTCTTCTTTTTTATGCCATACAGCGTTATCTCTGATTGACCGATACATTTATCCAAGTTTGTTATCAATATTGGTTAGGAAGCATGGCTGAAGATCTATACAAAAAAATCTACAAGATACTTGATAAAAAGCAATTATCCATAAGCGGCATAAGCAGGGAGCTCAAAACAGAAGGTTTTGAAGAGCACCGTCTTATCATCACAGGCTATCTTCGCGCATTGCGTGATATGGATAAATTAACTGAAGTTGAGATCCCTCCATCCAAGATATATGTGTGTGTGGAAAATGAAGGTGCATCTGAAAGTGAACTGTATTCTGTAATGGCTAAACATTTTCAGTCCCTTGAACCGAATCTTCGTTTTCCTGTAGCCGTTCATATTGCTACTTCCATCTTTGAGAGACCTGTTTTCAAGGAAGAACTGAAATTAATGGGTATAAATGAATCCCACATCAGGAACTATCGCCGCTCTCTCATTACGGTCACGGACCTGGCGGGTAAGGACCTGAAGGAATTGAGAAGGTCCATCAACCGTATCGTAATTCCCGATTCGGATCCGGCATATAATATCGCAGTCGATCCCACATCAGCTGAAGTACTGAAAATCGCGAACACTGTTCTCATTGCTTTGGTCAAAGAGATGTCCGACCTTAGTGGTCTTGTGCCAAAGACAAAACAGGTAACTCTGATCTAAGGCTAACATCATAAAAAAAAGTGTGGTGAAGGGATGTTCCCCTCCACATCATTCAAGATAGATAGCTGGTCTGAGTGGATATGCGAACCTTGCCTTATTTTCTGGGTCATACTCCGCATTATCTGCTGAATATATCTCAACAGGGCATCCAAGCTCGTTCTTGAAGAATTCCCGATTTTCCTCAAGTGCAATCTTCTCATCAAGATCGAAGTTTGAAAGGGTATCGAACTTTTCCTCGTTCATGGCCGTTATGTCCGAAACGACCTTCTGCGCAAACTTAGGAACTTCCTTTCCATGGCTCCTCATCTCCGGATCGCTCATAAGATCCTTTATAAGTATACCGTGATTCAGGCTTCCTTCCTTTTGCATTGAAAGGGCCTTCTTGAATGTCTCCATCTTCCATTCAGGTGAAGTGTACAATATGGCCTTCTTTGGTGTGAGCTTTGTAACCCTTATGATCTCATCCACATCTGAAAGGGTACCGCTGATAAGCTCCTCTGTAAATTCTGCCTGAGTGTCCACAAGACCCTCATCATATTGCGGATAGTCTGCCAATGAAATAAGATCATTGTCAGTATGGCCTATTGCCTCCCATATCTCTTCACAGATATGTGGGGTGAATGGCGCCATGAGTCTTATCCATACATCCAGAACTTCGCAAAGAAGAGCACTTCCGCCACGTTTCTGATACCATCTTATGTCATTGAACAGCAGGAAGTATGCATTCTGCAATGCATTTCGTGTCCTAATCGTATCAAGCGCTTCATTTGTTTCAAGTATGCGCTGCTGCAATCTGCTGATCATCCATCTGTCGATGCCTTTCAGGTTCTCCATATTACAGGTTAGGATACCGGATTCGATGATATCCTTTGAGAAATTATAGAACCTTTCTATCTGCTTTCTGGCAGTTTCGATTCCGGAGTTCTTCCAGTCAGCATCCTGCATCTGTTCCGCACTAGAAAGGATATACATCCTGGAAATGTCCGCACCATAATTTGCGATAGCATCATTCAGCGTAAGAAGGGGACCCTTTGATTTACTCATCTTCTTTCCTTCGAGTGACACAAAACCATTGATGGCTATTGCACGTGGCCATTTATCCTCATCGAAGATAGCTACGTGGTGGAACAGGAAGAACAAAAGGTGGTTCGGTATCAGGTCCTTTCCTGAAGACCTCAGGTCAACAGGGTACCAGTACTCGAAATCGCTACTTATCTGTTCGATAATGTTTGCATCGATCCCACTCTTTTCAGCAGCAGTCTCCAATGAACATTTTTTAAGGAGCACATGATCGAACAGTTCCGGTACGAGTTGCTCGGTCTCAATTCCCGCTGCAATGAACTTCGCAATGACATAATATGACATGTAGATAGTGGAATCCCCAAGGGATTCAATAAGCCACTGGTTATCAAAGGGCAGAAGTGTTCCAAGCCCTTTCTTCCTTGCACATGCCTTATCCTTGAGCCAGTCAACCTTATTGTTGAACTCTACCCTGAGGTCTTCAGGGATGATGTCCATGTTCTCGATACAGCGGTAAACCTTGTCCTTCCATTCAGGGTTAGAATAGTTGAGGAACCACTGTCCTTTGACCATGTTTACAACACATGGTGTTCCGCAACGGCAGACTACCGGTTCACTGAACTCGTAGAACACTTCGCCGATCCCCATCTCAATGAGGTCCTTTGTAAGAACATCCTTGATCTTGGAAACAGCTATTCCGGAATACTTGCCCGTATTCTCTTTAAGCACACCACCATGGAATTCGCGGCGATAGACGATCTTTGTCGCCTCTTGTGCCTTGGGGTCGTCCTGGTCCTTTACCTCGAACTGTTCCACAGCCTCTATCGCAGGGAATTCCCCGAATTCTTTCACTTTGATCAATGAAATGAACTTAAGTTCCCGCAGGTCTTCAGTGATCCCATATTCGCTCAGGTCCTTGTCATAGAGGTCTCTCAAAGCAAGATAGTCGTATGGTGCATGCGAAGGCACGCTCATTACGATACCGCTTCCGTTCTCTCCCTTAACAAAGGATGCAGGCAAAGTAATGACCTGTGCATCGTTCAGGGGGTTAGTGACCTTGATGCCTATCAATGACCTGGCATCGATATCCTCGATGAACTCTACCTCTCTGTCCGTGAAAGTAAGTTTACGATATGCTTCCTTGCTTACGACCCATACCTCTTCCCTGCCTTCAAAGGTCACTTTTATCTTAACATGCTCCAGATCTGGATTTATCCACAGATTTGTCACACCGAAGACCGTTTCAGGTCTTAATGTGGCACATGGGATGATCATGCCATCATACTTGAATTTGACAAGAGTGTAATCGATGATCGTAGCTTCTTCTCCGTGGAGGATATCATGATCTTCCACAGGGTTATCGTCATTAGGGCACCATTTGACAGGATGTGAACCCTTGACGATGAGGTCCTTTTCATAAAGCAGATTGAACTGCCATTCGATGAACTTCTTATAATTTGGATCGGTGGTCGTGAACTTACGTCTCCAGTCGATGGAATATCCAATGGAGCGCATGGACCTTTCAGCTTCCACACTGAAATAATCCACTATCTTTTCAGGAGTATCCATGCCCTTGAGCGTTTCTATTGGTATCCCGTGGAACTCGGTATACACTTTCATAGTCTCTGGATCCCGATTCTGTATGAGCTCTGCAAGCCCGACTATCGGTGTTCCGGTCACATGGAATCCCATTGGATAGAGGACATTGTTGCCCATCATCCTCTTGTATCTTGCAACGACATCACCGATGGTGAATGTCCTTGTATGTCCGGCATGGAGATTTCCATTCAGGTAAGGGTATGGGATAGTTATGAAATACTTGTCGCGGTCATCGGCTTCAGCTTCAAAGACCTTGCTCTCATTCCATTTTTGTTGCCATTTCTGTTCAATATTGCTTGAATTATAATCCTGTTGCATAAATAACACCGTTCCAACAAGTTCTTATCTTATTTCGAGAACACATCATGGATAGCTTCGATCTTGGTATCCGCGACTTTTGATATGGAAAATTGGAGATATGATAATAGCTCTAGTTCTGATATAATCAGTTATTTAGTTATATTCCGTTTAATTAATGACAAACTAAATAAAAGGAGCGGAAAGAACGCTTCCCTTTGATCATATATTGTTTTCTTTATATGGTGACCGTCATACTTATTGAAGGGAAATCTAATCCACATATCATGGATATCCAGCTTATAGAAGGCTCTTTGGTCATAGATGAACTACAAAGGTTCTTGAAAGGTCTTTCTTCAATAGCATCCGAACATGATGTGATAATACAGGGAATGGATGCCGGCAAGATCGCTGGAAAAGCCCATATAGACCATGCAATTTCAAAAGCAACGAAAGCAATGGAGAATGGTACTAACATTGCAAAGGACCTTGGGGTGGAGATGATGCGTTATGCTTCCGGTAAAAGGCAGATCGGCGAGGCATTCTCCATTGGGCTTTCCGAAGGCAGACTGGATGTCGTGTTCATTATAATGGGAGCTCCTGAGAATGTGGGCGAAGCCGCTAAAAAGGTCTCTTCACTGGTTGAGCCTTCGGATGTGCTCGATCATTCAGTATCCAAGAATGAACAACTGATTTCTCAATTCTCTATAACGGACGCTGAAATTGAAGTGGTGGGGGAGGATCGGATACCTGAATTGGTTCTGGAAAGGGTTGCTCTTGTGGATATTTTAAAATAATTTATTTCGACTATATTTGTGTCAATTGTCGTACTTGATGAAAAGTTAATGGAAAACATTAATAGTTTTGAAACATTAGTCAGCTACATACGTTTATCGGAGATGATATTTTGCCTCACCCAAAGACAGTAGAGAACATGATAAAATGCGCAGGTCCTGTCGAATGTGCATTACTTCCAAGCCTTATCCACGTAACAGAAGCTGCAGCCATTGCTGCATCATACCAGATGGGCAAGGGCAACAAGAACTACGCAGATCAGGTTTCCGTAGAAGCCATGCGTAGAATGATGAACACCCTTGATTTTAAAGGTATTATCAAGATCGGTGAAGGTGAGCGTGATGAAGCTCCTATGCTATTCATTGGTGAAGAAGTCGGTACAGGCAAAGGTGATATCGTAGTGGATATTGCAGTAGATCCACTTGAGGGGACAAACCTGACCGCAGATGGTATCCCTGGTTCCATCTCCGTTATGGCAATGGCAGAGCCTGGTGGATTGTTCCACGGTCCTGATGTCTATATGGACAAGATCGTTGTCGGTCCTGATGTTGTCAGGTATGAAAAGGAACATCCTGATGAAAAGATCGATCTTGATGCACCTATCATAAAGAATCTTGAGATCGTTGCAAAGGCACTGGAAAGGGATATTGGGGAGATCGTGGTTGTCATTCTCGAAAGGGATAGGCACCTGAATATGATCGAGGAGATCCGTGCCACTGGTGCACGTGTAAACCTTGTTTCTGACGGAGATCTCATGCCAGGCGTTTCCACAGCTATACGTGGTTCAGGCATTCACGTCGTAATGGGCTCAGGCGGTTCAGGTGAGGCCGTGCTGACTGCAGCTGCGATCAAGATCCTTGGCGGCAAGGTCCTTGCAAGGCTCGTCCTTCCGACAGTTGCCAACGGTGGATCTGAAGAAGAGATAGCAGAAGAGAAAGCAGAGAAGATGCCCCGTCTTGCTACCATGGGTATCACAGAAGACAGCATCAATGATATTCTTGACACTGATAAACTCGTTCCTGGGACCGATTTCATATTTGCAGCATCCGGGGTCACAAGTGGTCAGTTCCTGAACCAGGTGAACCTTTTCGGTGGTGGAGATGCCAGGGTCCACAGTATTTGCATGGGCAGTTCCGGTGTTGTGAAACTGACCGATTCCATCTATATCGGCGACAAAGAACAGACACCTCTGCGTCTTTAATTGCTCCTTGACATGAAAGTACACATCACAACCTATGGATGTTCGGCAAATCAGGCTTCATCCGAGATCATGATCGCATCGGTCAGAGATCTTGGGTATGAGCTTGTGGATGAGAAGGATGCCGAAGTAGTGGTCATTAACACATGTACTGTCAAGTATACAACCGAGCAGAAGATCCTTCACAAGATCGAGGACCTTGGGGCTAAAGGCATTGATTTGGTCGTCACCGGCTGCATGCCACAGGTACAGCTCGAAACGATACTTGAGAGGAATCCCGATGCCCATATTCTTGGTGTGAACTCCATTGCAAAGATAGGGCAGGTCCTGAGGTCCATTGAGAACTCTCGTAACGGCGGTTCACGCGAAAGGGTGGAACTGATATCCTCCGAGCCAGAAGGATTTCTCAAGACCGCTCATTCGCGTTTTAATCCGAACATACACATCTGCCAGATATCTCAGGGATGCGATTATAGCTGTGCCTATTGCATCGTTACCATAGCCCGGGGCAAATTACGCTCTTTTGATGCCGACTCCATTGTTGAGGATGTTCGTATGGCAGTGGATGAGGGATGTCGTGAGATATGGTTGACCTCACAGGATAACGGGCAGTATGGCACTGACAGGGAGGTGTTGCTTCCGGAGCTCTTAAGACGTATCGTGGCGATCCCGGGGGATTTCAAGGTAAGGGTCGGCATGATGAATCCGTTCTCTGTAACTCCTATCCTTGATGATCTCATCGAGGCTTTCAGGTCCGATAAGATATACAAGATCGTGCATCTTCCGATACAGTCCGCGTCTGACAATGTCCTCAAGAAGATGAACCGTTACCATTCCATAGAAGAGACAAATGCCATAATTTCTCGTTTAAGGGACGCTTTTCCGGACCTCACCCTGTTCACTGATATAATCGTAGGATTTCCCGGTGAATCCGATGAGGATTTCAACATAACACTTGAATGGGTGAAGACTCTGCAACCTGACAAAGTGAACATCTCCCGTTATACTCCCCGCCCCCTTACAAAAGCACTTGAATATCGCAATCTTGATACTCGTATCGTTGTTAAGCGTTCGAACAAGCTTCACAAACTCTGTGACTCTATTAAGTTAGAGTCGAAGAAAAAAATGATCGGGTGGAAGGGTGAGGTTTTCATTTCAATGGATGCAAAGGTCAAAGGAGTGATGGCACGCACTGCATCATACAAACCGGTCGTTCTTCCAGAAGGTTCTGTTTCTCCGGGAACTTCCTGCAACGTTGAGATATATGATACAACTGCGGGATATTTTCTTGGACGTGTTCTTGAATAATTTCATTTCCTTTTTTCCTGGACATGAGTGACTATCTCTTTGTTGTAGGATTTGACGATATCACTTCTTGTAATGATGCCTAGAAGGCTTTTGTCATCATCTCTTGAGACTACGGGTAGTCTTCCAACATCCCTCATTGCAAATCTTTTCAGGACAACGTCCAGAGTTTCGTCAGGGTATGCTGAGATAACATCATGGGTTGCAATTTGGCTTATTCTAGTGTCAAGCTCTCCATAATTGACCTTTTCTCTCATATCCTCAAGGGTCACTATACCGCATAACTTCTTATTATCATCAAGTACTGGGAACCCTGCATGCCGGCTTGACTGCATAATGTCGAGGAGGTCCTTTGCGGTATCTTCATCTGATATCGTATGGACATTAGTTCTCATATAATCCCTGACGAACATTGCTTCCATTATGTTGACCTCTTTTCCTCTGCGTATCGTGAAACCTCTTCGTTTAAGCACTTCTGTGAACATCGATTCTTCGTGAAGGCTGTTGGAAATAGAGTTGCTGACCACACATGCGAACATAAGTGGCAATATGATGTTGTAGTCCCGTGTAAGTTCAAAAAGGATAAGTACCGCTGTAAGCGGAGCTCTTACTGTTCCTGCAAGTGTCGCCCCCATTCCCACCAGCGCATAAGCCCCTGCCGCGGCGGTACTTGTCGGGAATATGCTGTGTACTACCGTTCCGTATGCCCCACCTAGCATGGCTCCTGTGAACATCGATGGTACGATAGATCCACCGGCGCCACCGGAACCTATTGTAAATGAGAATGCGAGTATTTTCAGGACGAATAATACCAGAAGCAACTGAATGGTAAAGCTGTTCGTTAGTACATCTGCTATGACGTCATATCCTATCCCCCGTATCTGGGGATAAAAATATCCCATCAGACCTACCAAAAGACCGCCAATGGCAGGTTTGAATGCACCGTGGACAGGAAGTTTGCTAAAGACGTCATGTACTGTGAAAAGGGTACGTATCAATAATATGGATGTTATGCCACAAAGAGTTCCAAGTATAAGGTAAAGGATAGATTCGCCGATCGGGTCCACAAGGCCGTAGTATGATATCTGTATTGGTTTGACCTCAAAGATCAGATTTGCTACAAGCGTAGCGAATACGGCTGATATGACAATAGGTATGAAGGTCCTTGTTTCAAGTTCTCCCAATATAACTTCTACAACAAAGACCACACCCGCAAGGGGTGCATTAAAAGCAGCAGCGATACCTCCGGCAGCACCGCATCCTATCAATGTTCTGTATCGATGGTCAGGCGCTTTCAGGGCTTTTGCGAATATCGAGCCGATACCTGAACCTGCAAGTATGCCGGGAGCTTCTTTACCTACGGAACCTCCGGTTGCAATGGATATTATTGATAATACCACTTCCCGAAAAGCACCTCTTATGCTGATACGCCCTCCATGCAAGGCAGTCCCTTCAATGACCTCTGGTACATTGCAGCGATGTATATCTCCTGAAAAGAAAGCAATGATCCCGACCAATAATCCGCCAATGGCAGGTATGAGTATAACAAAATAGCTGCTCGTGATCTCACTATTGCTCCAGAACAGATCTTCTGCATATTTCAAACAAATATTATATGCTACGATGGTAAGTCCTGTGAATATTCCTATCAGTATTGCTATATCATTGGTGACCCCATCTTCAAAGTGAGGCCAGCGTTGCATTAATTTAGTGATGTCCGATCTTGAGAACATATTGGTCCACGAACTTCACATAATAGATTGATATTCGATATTAATTATATGGGATGCAAAGGATGTGCAACATTGCTCATCCTATGCATGCTGAAATTTTGTAAATAATTTATAACTCATTCCTTTTTGAGGGTCGCACAAAGGTTCTCAATGGTATCAATAACCGTTTTCATGCCAATCTCGTCATCAGCGACCGGTTTTTGTGCAATTCCACCAAAGTGTGCACCGTCTCCTACCGGTATCATTCCGTGCACCATCATGCAGTCGTGAACGTTCTGTATGGTCTTTTCCTGACCTCCGTTCCTGGAGCCTCCGACTGCCATTACTGCACCGAACTTGCCACGAAGCTGGAATCCTTGGCGCCTGAGCAGTACGCTTCTGTCGAACAATGCTTTGAGCTGTGCTGTCATGCCGCCGAAATATACCGGAGTTGAGAATATGATAGCATCAGCTTCTGCAA
>Ga0255368_10262_pt1 | contig 12955 bp, 7 predicted proteins | sample ANMaggSeSYBR01E6_FD_182094 | JGI IMG/M metagenome (GOLD analysis project Ga0255368, IMG submission 182094) | Sediment cell enrichment communities from methane seep in Santa Monica Basin, California, United Staets - ANME aggregate JGI... | ecosystem: Environmental > Aquatic > Marine > Cold seeps >...
ACAGGCACTAATTATCATTGCCTCCTACATAATGCCTGAACGAAAAGTCATGTTCAGGCAAAATCCGAATATCGAAATCCGAAATCCGAAACAAATTCGAATACCAAATGACAAAACGACCAAAACTAACACATTGGAAATACAATGTTTTTGTCATTAAAAAATTCGTATTTGGGTTATTGTTTCGAATTTCGTGCTTCGAATTTCGAATTTCTGACCGAAAACAGGGGTTTTCGGTCAGGCACTACATAGAAACCCTAATAAAAATCAGGGTTTTTTTCTGAAAAATCAGGGTTTCCCCGATATCCAGGCCATGCCCTTTATCCATAAGTGTTGAGACATATTTTTATCCTTAATTAATAATTAGTTATTAACAATTGATTATTTGTAACTACTCACGTAGTCAGGCTGAAGCTGTTTAGGCTGAAGGCTGAAGGGGTCAGAAGAACATGATTGCCGTACTTTGGCGGAAATATCTGATTCTTGCACCAAACATGGCTTCAAAATGCGCTTTTTCCTAACAGTCTTCAGCCTTCAGCCTATCCATCTAAGTAGTTACGATTATTTGTTTTATGTTTTTATATTTATGCCCAAAAAGCCAATAATAATAGTTAATAATCAATTTATAACTATTAATTGCTAATGGAGAGATTACTTATGGGTAAAAGGGCAAGCTCTTACCGGACAGCCTAAGGGGAGAAGACAGAATGCAGATTATAAAAGTACTGATTGCAGACGACGACATGAGATTCTGGCGGTTTGTCAAGGAGCTTTTTTCCTCTGAGGAGGATCTGCAAATTATTGGAGAGGCAAAGGATGGTCAGGAAGCTATACTCAAAGCAAAGGAACTTAAGCCGGATCTGGTTCTAATGGATATCAGTATGCCCCGGATGAACGGGCTGGATGCTACACGCCGGTTAAAGGGAATAATGCCGGAACTCGTGGTCATCATTCTCACGATTCACGATTTGGAGGAGTATAAGGTGGCGGCAACAGCCAGCGGTGCCTATGACTATATCTTAAAAAAATTCTTGATGGAAGACTTGATTCCAGCAATTAGACGGGCATTTAAATTCGAGGGAAAGTAAGGAACGTGGACGAAATAACTTCCCCAACTATAAATCACAGCTTCAGGCCGCCTTTGTCCGGTCTCAAAGCACAAAAATATTGAAATAGCTCGCTATTCCTTCAACTTTTGTGATCTGAGATCGAACAAATTCGACCCAAATCTGTGCGCCTACTTGAGGAAGTTATTTCGTCCACGTTCCTAAGGTAAAAACAGCCTTACTTCAATTCGACCCCGCAGGAAAACATAAAGACGGGCTCATCAACTGGGATAAAACCGAGATGTCCGGCGGGTTCAGTGATGTCGAGCCGCAAGATTATGATGTTTTAACCTAAATTGAGCGATTTTTTACTCAATCTGCGCCGATCTCTTGCGCATAAAGGCTTCGCAAAAATCCTCGACATATCCACGGGTATGCCTGCGGTTTTTGCAAATCCTTATGCATCAAGATCTCAGCACATATCTTCGCAAAAAATCGCTCAACTTAGGTTTAAAAAAGATGGCTGAAAAATACAGACTTCTGGGAGGTGACTGAGGTGAGATTCAGAACAAAACAGATGTTGGCCTTTTCATTGCTCATGGCTCTGATATGCAGCGCCTTTTTGGTCTTTTCATTAGCATTTTATAAAAACAGCATGGTAGAGAAAACGGAATATCGTCGTGCCTCACTTGCCATACATTTGCATAATGACATAATAAATATGGTGCCTACAGGGGATGTCCTGCAATTAACTGCTACACTCAGGAACATTTGTAAAGATGTGACTTACATAGATTATATCTTTGTAATTGATGATGACGGGCATTTGCTTGCGCATACCTTTGATACTGGTTTCCCATCCGAACTTTTTAACGCCAATTTGCTGCCGGCGGACAAGACAGCCTCCTCCAGACTTCTTATGACCAGTAAGGGACGCGTCAGGGATTTTGCAATACGCTCGGCCAGGCATATGCCGGGCGAGATCCATGTGGGAATGAATGAAGAAGTTTTCTACAAACAAATAGACGATTTTGTGAAAATAACCATAATCATGACGATTATTTCTTTAGCGTTTGGGTTGTTTCTGGTTTATGCCATATCCGGTTATCTCAGCAAGCCATTGGAAAACCTTAGCCTGGGCATGAAAAAAATAGAAAATGGGGATTTGGAATACCGTTTGGAAGAAAAAGGGGACTATGAAATTTTAAACCTCCTCCAGGGCTATAACCGGATGACAGAATCAATGCTGGATTCTACCACCAGACTGCAGCAGGCAAAGGAAAAGATAGAGAAACTCAATTCCCTGCTGTACGCTATTCGAAACATCAATCAACTCATAACCAGGGAAAAAGATCGGAATCGTCTGCTTCAAGGCGCTTGCGACAGCCTGATTGATGCTCGTGGTTTATATTCCGCCTGGATTACCCTGCTGGATGAATCCGGAGCATCTGTGACGTCTGCCGAAGCCGGTTTTAGTGGGGATTTCCTGCTCATAAAGAAAATGTTGCATCAAGGCGAGTTGCCGGCCTGCGGTCAGATGGCACTCAAGCAACCGGAGGTTGTGGTCACTGAAGACCCGGCTTCAACCTGTACAAACTGTCCATTAAAAGAGAGTTATGGTGATCGGTGGAGCATAGCCGTTCGGTTGGAACACGGAGGAAATGTTTACGGCTTGCTGACAGTAACCATCCCCAAAGATGTGATCATAGAAAAACAAGAGCTAAGTCTATTTAAAGAAATCGCCGGAGACATTGCTATTGCCTTGCATACCATAGAATTGGAAGAAAAACACAAGCAGGCAGAGGAGGCATTGTTAGAATCTGAAGCCAAATTTCGGACCCTGGTAGAAAAAATTCCTACAATCACATATACTGCCGCACTTGACGAATACAGCTCAACGCAATATATCAGCCCGCAAATTGAGTTGATCCTTGGATTTACACAAGAAGAATATAAGGAAGATAGCAATCTTTGGGATAAACAGCTTCATCCGGATGACAGGGAGCGTGTACTAAAAGAAATAGCGGCGAGTCACCAAAGCAATATTCCCTTTGTATCGAAATATCGTATGTTAACAAAAAACAATCGTATTGTTTGGCTCAGGGATGAGGCGACCATTGTGAAAGATGAGGCCGGAGAACCTCTATTTCTTCTGGGCGTTATGAATGATATTACCGAACAGAAGCAGACAGAGGAGGCGCTGCGCAAAGAGCGTAATTTCTCGCAAAGCATTATTGATACAGCACAGGCTATCATCCTTGTTCTCAACCCCGATGGAACCATAGCCGAATTTAACCCTTATATGGAAGAGCTGTCAGGATACAGCATTGAAGAAGTGCGAGGAAAAGACTGGTTTGAAACATTTCTTCCGGAGCGCGATCTGCAAAAAATAGGTGAGCTGTTTACCAAAGCCATTTCCGATATAAATACCAAAGGAAATATAAACCCGATAGTTACCAGGGACGGAAAAGAAGCTACAATAGAGTGGTTTGATCGGACATTAAAAGACAAAAACGGTAACATTACAGGCATTCTGGCAATTGGGCAGGATATTACCAAACGAAGAAGTATGGAGGAGCAGCTCCGGCAGTCCCAGAAGATGGAGGCCATCGGCACACTTGCCGGAGGGATTGCCCATGACTTCAACAATATACTGACCACCATCATCGGGAATGCCGAGCTTGCGTTGATGGATGTCATCAAGGATGAATCCTTACGTAATGGAATAGAAGAAATCAAGAAAGCCGGGAAAAGAGCAGCCTCTTTGACCCGCCAGCTTCTTGCCTTCAGCCGCAAGCAGATTGTCCAGCCTGAGATCCTTGATATTAATGAATCATTAATAGATATAGAAAAGATGCTTGGCCGCCTGATTGGGGAGGATGTTGAGCTGTTGACGATTCCGGAGCCTGAATTATGGCAGGTGGAAGTAGACCCCGGTCAGATGGAGCAGGTGATCATGAACCTTGCGGTCAATGCCAGGGATGCCATGCCAAAGGGTGGCAAGCTCACCATTGAGACAGCCAACGCTGATCTGGATAAAAACTATTTTTGCGAGCGCGGTATTCATGAAGAAACGCCAGGTCATTATGTGATGCTATCTGTAAGCGATACCGGTAGCGGGATGGATAAAGAAACACGGGAACATATCTTCGAGCCTTTCTTCACCACAAAGGAAGTCGGCAAGGGCACGGGACTGGGTCTGTCCACAGTTTACGGCATTGTCAAACAAAACAATGGCTTTATCTGGGTTTACAGCGAGCCCGGCCAGGGTTCTACATTCAAAATATATCTGCCAAAGGTAAAGGGCGATGCAAAGCCGAAGGAAAAAGAACAAACCCCTAATGACGATCTTAGCGGTTCTGAGACTGTTTTGATTGTAGAAGATAATGATTCGCTCCGAAATTTTGCGCAAAAGATTCTCTATATCTATGGGTACAGTACCCTGAATGCTAAAAATGGCGAAGATGCGCTGAGGGTCTGCAAGGAGCATAATGGTCAAATTGATCTGATGATAACCGATGTAGTAATGCCCAAGATGGGCGGCAGGGAAGCAGCAGAACGACTGCAACCTCTATATCCCCGGATGAAGGTAATCTATATGTCAGGATACACGGACAACGCAATTGTTCGTCACGGTGTTCTGGAGCCGGGGCTGAATTTCCTTGAAAAGCCTTTTACACCGGAAGGCCTGGCGCGCAAGGTGAGGAAAGCGCTGGAAAGTGAATGAAAAGTGAGAAGTGAATGAAAAGTGAGAAGTGAATAGTGAAAATTGAATATTTGTGGAAGTCGCTACGCTCCATTATTTTCAATATTTAATGTCACAGTTCCTTAATTTTTCACTATTCACTATTCACTATTCACTATTCAATTGCAATGATGGAGCGAAGCGATACAATAAATATTCAATTTTCAATATTCACTATTCACTTTATAGGGAATGTATGCCGGCTGAAAAACAAACGCACGAAAAAATCAATCAAAAAAAGATGTTACCAAAAACCACTTTAGCACAATGGCAGACTACCTTTGATGCCATTAATGACGCTGTTTGTCTTTTGGACATGAATGGAAAGATTTTACGATGCAACAAGACAATGGAAAGCTTTCTGAAAAAATCCTCCAAAGAAATAATCGGCGGCACCTGCTGGGAACTTGTACATGGAACGGATAAACCTGTAAAAGGATGCCCAATTGTACGCATGAAAAAAACTTTTTGCAGAGAAACCCTCGTTTTGAAGGTTGATGACAAATGGCTTAATGTCACTGTCGATCCTGTAATAGATGAAACAGGAAATCTTGCCGGCGCTGTGCACATTATAAGCGACATAACTCGACGCAAGCAGAGGGAAGAAGCAATAAAAGAATCCAAAGAACGTTACCGCGGTTTATCCGAAGCTAGTTTTGAAGCAATCTTTATCTCTGAAAAGGGAGTTTGTCTTGAACAAAACTCGACAGCAGAAAAAATGTTTGGTTACACATTATCAGAAGCTATTGGCAGGAAAGGCGTAGAATGGATTGCACCTGAAGACCGCGAAATGGTGATGAATAACATGCTGTCCGGTTATGAAGAACTATACGAAGCAACTGCTTTACGAAAAGATGGATCAACTTTTCCGGCTGAGATACAAGGGAAGATGATGCATTATAAAAGGAGGACTGTACGTGTAACCGCATTGAACGATATCACCAAGCGCAAACAAGCCGAGGAAGAACTAAGGAAAAGTGAACAGAGATTTCGTTCAATATTTGAGAATATTCCAAATATTGCTGTTCAAGGTTATGATGCGGACAGGAAAATAATTTTCTGGAACCAGGCAAGTGAGAAACTCTATGGATATAAGAAGGAAGAAGCAATAGGTAACCAACTGGAAGATCTGATAATTCCATTTGAGATGAGAGAATCCGTAATTGAAGCAGTTAGGAACTGGGTTGAAAATGGAATTCCTATTCCCCACGGGGAACTGAAACTAATGCGTAAAGACAAAACTACATTTCCTGTATATTCCAGTCATGTTATATTGAAAAACATCAATGGGGAACTTGAAATGTATTGTATTGACATTGATATGACCGAACGCAAGCAGGCAGAGGAGGCACTGCTGAACTCAGAAAAGAGGCTCCATTACCTTTCCTCCCAACTCATTACAGCACAGGAAAAAGAGCGAAGGCGGATCTCGTTGGAACTGCATGATGAGATGGGCCAAGCCCTGACAGCGATCAGCATCAATATTAGATCGATCGAGAAAGAGCTTCCTTTAGACCTTACTCCCTTGATAAAGGAGAGAATTGCGGAAATATATTCTCTCGCAGACCAGGCATCGGAGCAGATCCGTGAACTGTCCCATTATCTGCGGCCCTCCATGTTAGATGACCTCGGTCTGGTGCCCACATTGCGCTGGTACCTGGATGTATATAGAAAAAGAACCAACCTGGATGTGAAATATGAACCCATTAATTTTGAAGAAAGACCGAGCCCGGAGGTGGAAACGGTTATCTATCGGGTTGTGCAGGAAGCCCTGAATAATATCGTGAAGCATGCACAGGCCGGCAGTGTACTTGTGCGTGTGGAGCGCAAGGATAAGGAAGCTGCCGTTTTTATTAAAGACAATGGCAGGGGCTTCGAGGTGAATGAGTTTTTGGCTCCCGATGATCTGAAAGGCGGAATAGGCCTTTTGGGGATGCAAGAAAGGGTTAGTATATTGGAAGGCAAGTTCAGCATTCAGTCAAGTAAGGGGCATGGTACCAGAATTTCTGTAGAAATACCGTTGTATTGAGGAGAGATCTAATGGACAAGACAAGAGTATTGCTGGCCGAGGATCACACCATCGTTCGAAAGGGTCTTCGCTCCCTTCTGGATAAAGAGACGGGTATTAAAGTGGTTGAGGAGGCCGAAGACGGAAGAGAGGCGATTCTAAAGACTGAAGAGTTGCACCCTGATGTTGTGGTGATGGACATTGCCATGCCCGGGCTCAATGGCCTGGAAGCTACCCGACAGATCAAAAAACGTTTTCCTGACATAAAAATCATAATCCTGACCATGCATGCTAACGAAGAGTATATCTTGCAATCCCTTAAGGCTGGAGCCTCTGGGTATTTGGTCAAGAAAGCAGCCCCCGTCGAGTTGATTTCCGCGATCAATGCCGTTCACAAGGGCAATTCCTTCCTAAGCCCGTCAATATCCCGCATGGTCATCGATGAGTATATCCGACGATCCAAAGAGATCAGCGAGGGAGAAGAAGGCTTTGAACAACTTACCGTCCGTGAGAGGGAGGTACTACAATTGATTGCGGAAGGTCGCAAAACACGAGAAATTGCTGAACTGTTGTATATCAGCATAAAAACGGTTGAAACACATAGAGCCCACATCATGAATAAGCTGGATATTCATAGTACGGCAGAACTGACCCGATACGCCATCCGTAAAGGAATCATAAGTTCATAGTATAGGTTTTAGCCAATCTTACACCCGCACACCTGCCCATAAGCCCCTTACGCGCCCGGGGCCAATCTCCCATTCACCCCCTGGTAGTCCCTACAAAACAATACGGGTCAATAATTTCAAATAGTTACATAATATTAAAAGATGAACGTCCAACATCGAACGTCGAATGATGAAATCGCTCCGCTCCGCCAGTTTATAAATTGGCAGAATACATTATTCAAAATTCGAAGTTGGACGTTCGATGTTCGACGTTCATCTTTTAACAGGATCATCCTCGATTTTTGCAATATCGGGGTAAAATCTATATTTGAAAAATATAACTTGCATTTTTAACCTGAAAGGATAAAATTAAGACGCAATTGTTATCTGTAAGGTTAATTTTGCGATAGACAAATGGGGGGATGATGAAAAAATTCACTGAAAGATTTTTTAGCGCTCCTGCTGATAGCTTTTTTATTTTTGGCCCAAGAGGTACAGGGAAATCAACCTGGCTTAAAAAAACATTTCCGGATGCCTACCTCGTTGACCTGTTGGACGACAGGACATTTAGAAACCATATTGCACATCCGGAACGGATCAAACAAATTGTCAAGGCGAACCCACGAACAAGACGATACATTATTGACGAAGTCCAAAAGGCACCGGCACTGCTGGACAGCATCCACAGTTTGATCGAGGAATACAAAACACATCAATTTATTCTGACCGGCTCCAGTGCTCGAAAACTGCGCCGCGGTGGCGTAAACCTGTTGGCGGGTCGTGCCCTCTTAACCCATTTCCATCCATTTATGGCTGCTGAATTGGGCAATGACTTTTCGCTTGATGCGGCGCTCAGAAATGGCCTGATTCCTTTAATCGTATCGGCAAATGCACCCGGCAAAACACTGGAAACCTACATTACCCTCTACCTGAAGGAAGAGGTCAAGGAAGAGGGCCTCGTAAGAGATATCGGCGCCTTCGCCCGCTTTCTGGAAGCCATCAGCTTTTCTCACGGCAGTATTTTAAATCTCAGTAATATCGCCAGAGAATGCCAGGTTTCCCGAAAGATTGTCGAAAACTATCTGGCGATTATTGAAGATCTGTTGCTGGGGTATAAACTTCCCGTTTTTACCAAACGTGCGAAACGCGCAATGACGGCACAGTCGAAATTTTATTTGTTTGATGCCGGCGTTTACTACCATTTGCGCCCCAGGGGTCCGCTTGACAGTCCCGATGAAATTGGCGGGATGGCCATGGAAGGCCTTGTTTTACAGCATTTTAAAGCCTGGTGCGATTACTCGGACGGTCAGGTGGACTGTTATTTTTGGCGGTCTCGGGGCGGCTCCGAGGTTGATTTCGTAATGTATGGAGAGCATTATTTCCACGCGGTGGAAGTTAAGAACGCAAAACAAATTCACCCCAAAAGCCTAAGATCACTTAAAACGTTCCTGAGCGACTACCCGGAAGCCAGTGCGATGTTGCTATATCGAGGAACAGAAAAACTGATGGTTGATGGAATTCTCTGTTGGCCGGTTGAAGATTTTCTCCTTCAACTTAAACCGAACCACTGGCCGTAGATAAGGAACGGGGACGAAATAACTTCCCCCAACTATGCATCACAGCTTCCGGCCACCTTTGCCCGATCTCAAATCCCAAAATTATTGAAATAGCTCGCTATTCCATCAACTTTTGTGATTTGAGATCGAACAAATTTGACCCAAATCTATGCGCCTACTTGGGGAAGTTATTTCGTCCCCGTTCCTAAAAGGATTGTAGCTTTCATGAATCTATTACCATGCCCATTTTGTGGAAAAGTGCCAGAAATTAATAAATACAAAATAGAAGGTATACCTTCAACTATAAAAGGAGAGTAAGAAACTGAATTCTCCCATAGAACCATTTCTAATAGCCCTTGACAGTTCTGTTTTGGTGGATATTTCTAAAGATTATTTTCACAAGAATAAAAGCCACCAACAGCAGGCAACGAATGTTTTAGAATCTCTTTATAACAAAGGTGCTATACCACTTCTAACATGGCATCACATTGAAGAACTCTTAGCTCATAGAAATGATAAAATTGTGTCGAACTCTATCCAATTGCTCCAAGAACTCCCTATTGTTGCATCACTAATATGCTGTAGCGTGCCCTACCATATAGGATCTATAGTTGATATTGAAACTGTTGAATTTAATATTATTTTGGATAATAAGAATATATCTCTAAAAAGCATTACGGAAAAAACCAGAAACGATATATTTGATTTTTGCTCAGGAGAAGACCTTCTTTATCCATATATACCTCAGCTTGAAACTTTGCGACGTGCAGTATTTGCGAAAGAAAATAGAAAGAAAGAGATTGCTTCTATTTCAAGAGCACAGTCAATCAAACCTCAAGACCCCAAGCTTTCCACTTTAAGAAAAGGTAAACTTCGATCTTTAGAGTCGGCAAGTGGCATATTGAATAAAATGCAAACCAAGCTAGAAGAAGAAATATGCCAAAAGGGAGATAAAAAAATTAATAGTCCTGAAAAAACTGCAAATGAGTTTTTCAAAAGTGTATTAAAATCTGGAGAAAGTATGTACACCTCTTCTGGATCGACAGAAAAGCGTTTCTTGAAAGAATTTGGGATTAAAATCGAAGAAACTAAAGATTTTAAAACACTCGATCAAATACTGTATCTTGCAATATTCAAAAAAAGGCGTGAGGTTATTTCTAGAAATTTCCCAGATAATAAGAAAAACGGTATCATAGGAATCAAAGAGAAAAACTGTCCTACTTGGCTACTATGGAAAGAACTACACAAAATCAGAACAAAGGCTGAAAGAGCAAGTGGTAGCGACTTAAATGATGGTTACTTAGCAGGGCTTGTTTATTATGCAGATTTAACAATAGTGGACAAAAGAACCAAAGAATTTCTTACACAAATAGAACGAAAAAACAAACTTTTAAAATCTATGATTAATAAATATGAAAAGCTATCACACTACTCTCAAATCCTGAATTATTTACCAGAACAATAGTAATCACAGGCATGCAGCGGGCCCATGATTTTATGCGTTTCTTGTTTTATTTTTGGTCTTTTGCGGAGATCGCAGACATATATTTTGTCTGGTTTTATGAGCTAGTGAAAACCAGGGACCTGTTGATTTTGCCGGCGGGTTTTTTAACATCGGGGGATAAGGGCTATTGAGACGGAATCAGATAGTTAAAAAATAAACGGAAAGAAACTATTATGATGACATTACGACAATTTTCTGCGGAGCCATCCACAATTCCCACCATTACCAGTTGGTATCTGGCTGATTTGAGTAAAGCGCAGGGTAAACAGGAATTGTTCACTCATCAATCTCCTCAAAAACTCAAGATTCTTCGAGAACATGCCCTGATTGAGAGCGCTGTTTCTTCAAACCGCATTGAAGGTATAAATGTTGACCAGTCCCGGATTAATACACTTATTTTGGGGGAACCGTTTTTAAAGAACCGGGATGAAGAGGAGATTCGAGGCTACCGTGACGCTTTGCGACTCATCCATGAAAAGGCCGACGGAATTGACGTTTCAGAGAAAACTATCCTGAAATTTCATAAACTCTCGCGCGGGCAAATATGGGATGCGGGCAAATATAAGGAGAAGAATATTGATATCATTCAGAAATATCCTGATGGCCGCCAGCGGGTGCGCTTTGAAACTGTTCCCGCAGATCAAACACCTCAAGCTATGAGCGAAATGATTGAACTCTGGTCTCGTGGGCTTCGAGAACGATGGGCTCACCCTTTTGTCCTTCTGTCCGCCCTGAATCTCGATTTCCTGTGCATTCATCCCTTTCGTGATGGCAATGGCCGAGTCTCGCGTCTTCTTTTGCTGCTGACCTGTTACCACTCAGGCCTTGAAGTTGGCCGCTATATAAGCATAGAACGGCTGATTGAACAAAACAAAGAACGCTACTACGAAACGCTTGAGCAAAGCTCGCAGGGCTGGCATGAAGGCAAACATGACCCATGGCCTTATATCAATTACATTCTCTCCATTCTCAAAAATGCTTATCGTGAATTTGAAAATCGCGTTGATCAGATGAAAAGTCCCCGCGGAGCCAAAACAGAGCAGGTCGAGGCAGCGGTTAAAGCATTTTCCGGAACATTTACCCTCTATAAACTTGAATGCGCATGTATGGGTGTTAGCCGGGATATGGTTAGAAAAGTGCTGAGAAATTTACAAAAGACCGGATTCGTGGAATGCCTAGGCCGTGGTCCCGGGGCGGTTTGGCAAAAAAAGGGTAGTACCCTTAAAAAAGGGTAATAAAGAGGGTAGCAAGGCAAATAGCACAAACACCTGATGAAAAGACATATGTAGAGATCCCCTTTATTGGTGCAGCGGGGGTGTAGCAGGTCAAGATTGCTCATTAAATTAACCATTAATATAATCTCTTGACTTTGAGTTAAATAAATTCAATAATCAACTCAGATATTGGGTCAATTCATAAATTAAACGACTCAAATATTAATACAATAAAATGGGAAATCAACTCATCTCATGAAATACATTTGGCAAACCAAATCCTGGCCTGACTTTACATGGGACAGCGATAAGCTGTTAAAGCCTCTGGGAAATATCCGATTCAGTCAAGGTTCCCTTATAACACAGATCAGAGAGTTAGGTTTTGAAATTCAGCAGACTGCCCGCGCAGATATCCTGGTTGAGGAAGCATTAAAGACTTCAGCCATTGAAGGTGAAAAAATAGATCCCGATGCCGTTCGATCTTCTGTTGGACGCAGACTTGGCCTACCAGATGCTGGGTTGAAGGATGTAAGAGACCAAAAAGCAGATGGTCTTGTAGAGATCCTGCTGGATGCGACAGTTAACTATTCACAAAAATTGACGCCAGAGCGGATTTGGGGTTGGCATGCGGCACTCTTCCCGACGGGTTATTCCGGTATGGTAAAGATATCTGTAGGTCGATGGCGAAACGATAAGGAGGGCCCGATGCAGGTTGTTTCCGGACCTATTGTGCAGGGGGAAGTTCATTTTGAAGCACCTCCAGCCATAAAGCTTGAAAAAGAAATGCGAGCTTTCATTTCCTGGATAAATGGGAAAAGCCACTTAGATGGCATCATCAGGGCTGGGCTTGCCCATATATGGTTTGTTACAATTCATCCGTTTGATGACGGGAACGGACGAATTGCAAGAACTTTGACAGATATGTTACTTGCAAGAGATGAAAACAATCCAAAGAGATTTTATAGCCTTTCTTCACAAATTATGGCTGACCGAAATGATTATTGTGAAATTCTGAAGACCACACAAACAGGTACTGGCGATATTACGGATTGGCTGAAATGGTTTCTTGAATGCATGAACAGGGCAATTCTGAATTCCAATACCCTGCTTGAAAAAATTATGATAATGGCCCGATTCTGGAAGGAATTTGCACAGACAAGACTCCACGAGCGGCAAACCAAGGTGATTAACCGGTTACTTGATGCTGGCGCTGA